>OHRH01000891.1_pt1 | contig 17518 bp, 16 predicted proteins | sample 1578391 | NCBI WGS metagenome assembly OHRH01 (sample SAMEA3879599, study PRJEB24766) | human gut metagenome | biome: human-associated habitat; feature: feces | place: USA | collected 1985/1987 | reverse complement strand
GGCAAAAAGCGAAAAGCTGTCATGCTTGGAGTAAATGTATTTCTTGTACTGGCACTTTTATGGTCTGTAGTTTTTACCGTTGACCGAAAGAATGCGGCCTACACCAATACGGACATAGAACGATACAAGAGTTTAAATACCATACCAAAGCTTGGAGCTGTCACGAACAGCAGAACAGCTGAGATCCAATTTTCATTGTACGATGAAAAATTATATGGCATAGCTCTCTTTTTTTATGTATCGGGAGAAAATACCGATGGAGAGCTTGTATGTTCATTGAAGCACGATGGAGAGACTATTTCAGAACAGACGGTTGCAGTGAAGGAGCTGTTTGCTCTTGTCAATAAGAATGAAATTAAACCAAAAGAACTGATTCTTGGAAACGGTGAAGTATGCAATGGCGATTATACGCTGGAAATAAAGGGAAGTGGAATTTCATCGCAGACAAGGATTTCTTTATATGGTAATAAGGCAGATGAATATTTTCTGGATTATACCAATGCAAATTATCAGAACTATAATGGAATTCTTTATATTGTGGAAACTTTAGACCCAGAACGACCATATGTATGGGCCTGTGCATTTTTACTGGCTATGAGTTTTGTCTTTAGCCTGATCATATGTATGAATGAGAGGGAGAAAGAACATGAATAATATTAAGAAACATAAGAGACTGATAGCTGCGATTGTTGTGATTCTGCTGGCAGTGCTGGTAGAGATTTTTGCAAACCGGTCTGCATGGGGACATGCATATGATCTGGATATTACCGATCATATGTACATCAGCGAGAGTGCAGGTCAGGAAGAATATCAGGTTATATTTTCTGCTCCAAAAGGACTTTATATTCAGATGCTCCATGTGCAGGGGCATTTTAAAGATGAAGAGTTCTATGATATAGAAACAAAAGAAATCAATGATTTTGGCAAAGAAACAGAGCAAAAATATCATGACTGTGTAAATAAACTTCTGCCGGAATATTCAACCAGCATCAACAAAAAAGTCACCTATCTGAAGATGACCATGAAGAAGAATAAGGATGCAGAACTGACAAAAGTATCTCTGTCCAATAAAGCAGACATTAATCTGTATCGTTATTTCTTTATACTGTTGATCGGAGCGATGATTTACTGTACTTTCTTTGAAAAAGAATTTATCAAGAAGACAGAATGGTATTTCGCAGTATTTGCACTGAGTTTTGGCATGTTGATCATTGCAGCGGCCCAGCCAACCTGCAATTCCTGGGACGAGCAGATTCATTTCCGGGATTCTTATCGAATTGCCAGCGGGCATAATGTAGAATGGACAGAAGCCGGACTTAACATTATGAACCGCATTAATCCAAAATGTAATACAAAGGAAGAATATAAACTTCTGAAAGCATATATGGATGAACATGGCACGGAAGTTGTTATGAAAGAGACACAGGAAACGTCAGGAATTTCTTATGATAAAATTGCATATATCCCGATGGCAGTTTTTCTGTTTATCGGAAAGAATTTGAAACTTCCATTTTCGGCAGTGTTTGCACTTGGAAAATTCGGCAATCTTCTGATGTATGTGATTGTGATGTTTTGGGCGATTCGCCTTGCAAAGAGCAGAAAATTACTGCTGGCGTTTGTGGCGATGCTTCCGACGCCGCTGTTTCTGGCATCGTCTTATACGTATGACAGCGTTGTGTTCTCATTCATTACACTGGGATGTGTCCTGTGGTCAAGAGAAGCATTTTTCCAGTCAACGAAGTATTATCATACAGCTTCTGTGATCGGAGCAATATTTATGATGTCCGTCGGATGTCTCTCAAAAGCAGTTTATATTCCACTGGTATTGCTGATGCTTCTGCTGCCGCAGTTTTATAAAAAGAATAAAAAAGAAAAAATATTATTCCTGATCGGAATCGGAGTATTATTCCTGGTAGTTATGGCAACGTTTGTATTACCGGTTATTTCCAATACAGTGTCGGGGAATATTGCTTATGGCGGCGATTCACGAGGCGGAGATACCAGCGTTGTAAGACAGCTGGTATCTATGGTAAAACATCCGCTGGCAAGTATCCGGCTTATGTTCGGAAGTATTTTCCAGCTGGACAATTTCCGAAATCTGGGTAATATAGATTCCGATAATTATTTCTTCGGAAATCTGATGTTTTTAAATTATGCATCAAGGGGAACACTTGCAGATAAATGGAGTATCCTGTTGCTTCCGATGCTGACCCTGCTGGTTTTTCAGAAAGAAAAGGGCAGCAGCAGACTGGCAAATTGTGAAATATGGAAACGAATCCTGATGTGGGGCATTTTTCTGATCACGGTAATGCTGATCTGGAGTGCAATGTATTTAAGTTTTACGCCGGTAGGAGAGGCAAGTATCGCCGGTGTGCAGGCAAGATATTATCTGCCGCTTATTTATCTTGGAGCATTATTGCTTTCAAATTCAAAGATAAAAGTAGAAATCAGTAAATACGGACTGGCAAAACTATCATTTATTGTTGCAAATATACTGCAAATTGCAGCGGTATGGGAATTATTGCTGCAGGGAAGATTAATATAGGGGAATAGAATGACAAAAAGAAATGATCATACGTTTGCAATTTGTGCATACAAAGAAAGTCCATATTTAGAGGAATGCATACTTTCTCTAAAAAATCAGACGCTTAAAAGCAATATCATAATGGCTACTTCAACGCCGAATGAATGGATACAGGGACTGGCAGAGAAATATGAGATTCCGCTGTACATCAATACAGGTGAAGGCGGGATTGCCCAGGACTGGAATTTTGCATACAGACAGGCAAAAACAGACTATATCACGATCGCCCATCAGGATGATATCTATGAACCGAATTATTTGAAAATGATTTTCGGAGAACTGAAAAAAGGTAAAGATCCGATTGTTGTGTTTACCGATTATGGTGAACTCAGAGATGGAGAAAAAGTTCAGAAATCAACGCTGCTCACGATCAAACGTATTTTGCTGCTGCCGATGCGAGTTCAGGGATTCCAGAATGTGCGATTTTTTAAACGCCTTTTTCTGAGGTTCGGCAATCCGGTCTGCTGTCCGGCGACAACTTACATCAGGAAAAAATTTAAGGGGGATCCGTTTGAAGTAAGATTCTCAAGCAACGTAGACTGGATGATGCTGGAGAAGCAGTCCAGAGAAGAGGGATCTTTCTGTTATATATCAGACATAGGTATGTATCATCGTATTCATGAAAAATCAACAACGACAGAAATCATTCATGGAGATATCCGCTGGAGAGAAGACTACGAAATGTTTCGAAAATTCTGGCCGGCATGGGTTGCAAAACCGCTTGTCAGGGTTTATCGTTTAAGTGAGAAATCAAATAACATACAACAGAGGGAAGAAAAATGAAGGTATTAGTGATCATTCCGGCATATAATGAAGAATTAAATATCAAAAAAGTAGTGTCTAATTTGATCGATCATTATCCACAGTATAACTATGTAGTTGTAAACGATGGTTCCGCAGACAGCACATCGCAGATCTGTCACCAGGAAGGCTACAATATCATAGACCTGCCGGTCAATCTTGGACTTGCAGGAGCTTTCCAGACAGGACTGAAATATGCAGATCAGGAAGGTTATGACTGTGCGATCCAGTTTGATGCGGACGGGCAGCACAGACCGGAATATATCGAAGATCTTTTAAAAGAAATTGAAAACGGATATGATATTGTGATCGGTTCCCGTTTTGTGACGGAGAAAAAACCATTCTCGATGCGAATGTTAGGAAATCGTATGATCGAAAGAGCAATCAAATTTTCAACCGGGAAGGTACTGACCGATCCTACTTCCGGAATGCGTATGTACAGTAAGAAGATCATTCACGAATTTGCATCCAATATCAACTACGGACCAGAGCCGGATACCATTTCATTCATGATCAAACAGGGAGCTTCTGTTAAGGATGTGCAGGTGAAAATGGATGAAAGAACAGCAGGAGAAAGTTATCTGAATCTGACAAGATCGATCGCCTATATGCTCAGAATGATGCTTTCGATTCTGTTTATCCAGAATTTCAGAAAACGCAGAAAAGCAGACTAAGAAGGGAGTCAATATGTCGATCTATTTAAGAATTATTCTGGTTGTCATATCCATGCTCAGTATGATGAACGTTATGAAGAGAGTGAGAAGATTCAAACTGCAGATAGAAAACTCTATTTTTTGGATCATTTTTTCACTGCTGCTGATACTGGTGGCAGTCTTCCCGGATCCGATGTTCTGGCTTGCAGAGCTTTTGGGCATCCAGTCTCCGGCAAATATGGTATTTCTCTTTGTTATCTTTATCCTTTTAATTAAGACATTTAATCTGACACTTGAAATTTCACAGCTTCAGTACAAAATACAGGAGCTGGTACAGAAAATAGCATTAGATGAAAATAAAAAGAACAAAGAAGCGGACAAGGAGGAAAAATGAGCAAAGTATCTGTGATTGTTCCGGTTTATAATGTAGAGCAATATATAAAACGATGCCTGAAAAGTATTCTGGATCAGAGCTGGCAGGATTTTGAGATTTTATGTGTGGATGACTGTGGTCAGGATCAGAGCATTTCTATTATAGAGCAGATGCAGAAAGAATATCCGCAGAAAATAAAAATATTATACGGGGAACAAAACATGGGCCTGGGCGCTGCAAGAGATCGAGGAATGAAGGCGGCATCCGGGAAATACATTGCCTTTATTGATAGTGATGATTATCTGAAACGAAATTTTCTGGAAACTTATATGCATGCAGCACAGAAAAAAGATGCAGATATCATTGTTGGCGGTTATATCCGTGATGTAAACGGAAAGTTATCGGAAACACCGATCGATGTCAACGATGATACATTTGTATGGATGAATGTCAGTGCCTGCACAAAAGTATATAAGAGAAAATTTCTGGAAGATAATCATCTGTCTTTTTATGGAGTAAGACGCTACGAAGATGAAGGATTTATGTATCGATGTCTGGCATGTCATCCGGTTGTTGAACTTATGGCATATTCCGGTTACTATTACTATATGAATAGCGAGTCTATTACCAGGAGCAGCAAGAGCGATCGAACCGGTATCGTAAAAGAATATTTTCAGACAGTGAACAAACTGGCTGATACCGTAAAGTGTGACAGAGAGACTCAGCCATTGTTAAATTATTGCCTGGTATCCGGACTGACGGCAAATATGCTTTATAATGGTCAGGGATGCGGCGGAAAAAAAATGAAAGAATTATATATTCAGTATAATAAACTGCTCAATAAAATAGACAGAGATATCTGCAAAAACAAATACATTGCATTGAAGTATTTAAAATCAGAACCGGCAAAAAAGAGATATACAACATGGCTGATCTTAAGACTGAGAAAAATCGGACTGGACAGGCTGCTGTTTTTTCTGGTAAGCAGGATCTGATAAAAGTAAAGCTGAAACAATGAGAGGAATTATCAGATGAAAAATAAAAAATTAAGCTCTGAAGAAATCAAACAAATAGAACTGAACCTGTTATTAAAACTGGATGAGATATGTAAAAAATACAAGCTCAGATATTACCTGTGCGGAGGAACACTTCTTGGTGCAGTCCGTCATAAAGGTTTCATTCCGTGGGATGATGATATCGATGTTCTGATGCCGCGTGAAGATTTTGAGAAGCTTTTGAGACTGGAAAAAAAGCAGAAACAAGATGCGGTGGAAAAGATTGTTTCCTGGAAATCTGGTAATTCTATCTATCCGTTTATCAAACTGATCAATACGAATACGGTACTGAAAGAAAAGTATCTTTCTGAAGAATTTACAACGGGTATCTGGATCGATATTTTTCCACTGGATGGTATGCCGGATGACGAAAAAATTATCGCAAAGAAATTTAAGAAAATTAAATTTTATAAGACTATACTACTGACGGCTTACAGCGAAATGGGAAAAGGAGCTACCTGGTATGCGGCACTTGCAAAGCGAGTCCTGATCCCGATCTGCAAACATCTCAACACGGAAAAACTCTGCAATAAATTAAATGCGATATCAAAAGAGTATCCGATCGACAAGTCGCCGTATGTGGGCGGTTTTCTGTGGGGGTATGGACCGCAGGAGAAAATGCCGAAAGAATTTTTAGAGCCGGTGGAAGTAGAATTTGAAGGACATATGTTTCCGGCACCAAAATGCTGGGATTTCTATCTGACACAACTGTACGGAGATTATATGCAGCTTCCTCCGGAAAATAAGAGGATATCGCATGATTTCAATGTTTATATGAAGGAGAATAAAGAATAATGAATATCGGACTGATCTTTGCCGGAGGTTCCGGAGTGAGGATGAATACAAAAGGTCTGCCAAAGCAGTTCCTTGAGATGAACGGAAAAGCAATCATCATTCATACGATCGAGCATTTTGAAAAATGTAAAGCGATTGATGCAATCGTGATTGTATGTCTGAAAGACTATATTGAATATCTGGAAGATCTTCTGGACCGGGATCGTATCACAAAGGTAAAGAAAATTGTGCCGGGCGGTTCCTGCGGTCAGGAATCCATCTATCATGGACTTTGTGCAGCAGAAGAGATTTCAGAGAATGAAGATGACATCATTCTGATCCATGATGGAGTACGTCCCCTGATATCCGGAAAATTAATCCATGACAATATCAATATGGTAAAAGAAAAGGGAAATGCGATCACGGTAACACCGGCAACAGAGACGATCATTCAGGTTGGCGGTGAACAGGAGATTACGAATATCATCGACCGCAAAAGCTGTTATACAGCAAAAGCACCGCAGAGTTTTTACCTGAAAGATATTCTTGATGTGCATCGTCAGGCGATAAAAGAAAATAAAACTGACAGGATTGATTCTGCAAGTCTGATGAAAGAATTTGGATATACTCTTCACACACTCGAAGGCCCGACCGAAAATATCAAGATTACAAATCCATCTGATTTTTATATTTTCCGTGCCATTTTGGAAGCAAAGGAAAACTCACAGATCTTTGGATTATAGACTATGGGAGACAGAAATATGCCAGATATTAAAATCAGTATAATTGTTCCGGTATATAATTCGGAGAAATATTTGCCGGAAACGGCACAGAGCATTTTAAAACAGTCTTTTTCGGATTTTGAATTAATCCTTGTGGATGATGGATCAAAAGATGGAAGCGGAAAAATATGCGATCAGCTTGCAGCGAAAGATACCAGAATAAAAGTTATCCATAAGACAAACGGCGGGATCTGTTCTGCACGAAATGCAGGATTAAAAGAAGCGGCCGGAGAATACATTGCATTTTGTGATAATGATGACATCTATCTGCCGGGACTTTTAGAAGATAATTATGCACTTGCAAAAAAATATGATGCAGATGTGGTGCGTTATTCCAGAAGTTATCGCACGGTCAAAGACGGCAAAGTGATCGCAGAAGAAAAGACTTCTTTTAAAGCAGGTGTATACAGCAGTTCACAGTTTGCTGCAAATTTTGATCAGATCAACAAAGCCGGAGAAGGAATCTGGGCCGGTATTTACCGGAGAGCTTTTTTACAGAAAAATCAGATTGATTTTGATGAAACCATGAAGTTTGGATATGAAGATCTGGATTTTATAACGAAAATATATCTGTGCAGCCCAAGTGTTGTACTGAATCCGAAGACTTACTATGTGTGGATCATGCGATATGCACACAGTACAAGCGGAAAGACAGACATTAACAATATCACTTCGCTGATGAAGTGTCTGGAAAATAAAAGCAGACTGGTAACACAGACCGGTATTGAAACACAGATTCCGGCATTTTGGGTGGAAGAGCTTTCCAGAAGAATTTATACGATCGTGCGTTATGTAAGCCCGAAAAAAGTAAAAATGCCGTTTGGAAAAAGAATCGAGCTTTTAAAATATTTCCGCACAGCAGCAGTATTTCAGCAACCGACAGATAAAAAGAAAACGAAAGCATTTAAGAAGCAGTCGAAGCCAGGCTGGCTGATCTGGTACTTATTTGATAAGAAGCATTACTGGCTGTTATACTTTCTGGTAACAGGCAAACAAAGGCTGTCAGAGAAATAAGGAGCAGGGAACATGAAAGAAAAGTCAATCAAATTAAACGCAGTGCTCAATGTTATGAAAACGGTATTGTCTCTGGTATTTCCACTGATCACATTTCCGTATATCACACGAGTACTTCAGGTAAATGCGATTGGAAAATACGATTTTTCCGTATCGGTTATCAGCTACTTTTCTCTGATCGCAGCTCTTGGCATCACCACTTATGCAGTAAGAGAAGGAACAAAATACCGGGGCGATCAGGAAAAAATGAATCAGTTCGCAAGCGAGATTTTTTCTATCAATCTTTATGCAACGATCGTATCGTATATCCTGTTGTTTTTGGCACTTATGTTTGTAGACAAGCTGAAGAGCTATAATATCGTGATCGGGATCCTCAGCCTGGAAATTCTGCTGGCAACGCTGAGCGTTGTCTGGATTTATAATATATATGAAGATTTTGGTTATATTACGTTTGTTACGTTTATTCTTCAGTTCGTATCTATCATCCTGATGCTGCTGTTTGTACACAGTGCAGATGACCTTTACAAGTATGTTATTATTTCCGTTATTTCAAGCAGCGGTTCCGGATTATTTATGTTTTTCCACGCAAGGAAATATGTGCAGCTGCATCTGGTAAAAAAGCCGCCGCTGAAACATTTAAAACCGATTATGATCGTGTTTTCGACAACGATTGCAGCTACCATTTATATCAGCTCAGACACAACAATTCTTGGATGGCTGACAGATGATTACCACGTTGGAATTTACGGAACAGCGGCCAAAATATATAAGATTGTAAAACAGGTTCTTAATGCAGTCGTGGCAGTTGTTATTCCAAGATTCGCATTTTATATTGGAACACAGGAAAAAGATAAGATATTACAGCTGGGAAGAAAACTGATCGATTATATGGTAGCAATCTGCTGTCCGGCGATGGTGGGACTGTTTTGTCTGAGTAAGCCAATTGTAGAAGAGTTTGCCGGAGCATCTTTCAGCGAAGCCTATATCCCGCTGCAGCTGCTCAGCATTGCCCTTGTCTTTGCTGTCTTTGCAAACTTTTTTTCCAACTGTGTGTTGATTTCTTACAAAAAAGAAAAAATTGTTATGTTTGCGACAATCCTCAGTGCAGTGATAAATATTGTACTGAATTTTATCCTGATTCCAAGATATCAGGAAAGTGCAGCGGCTTTTACGACGATTATCGCAGAAGTATGTGTATGTGTAATATCCGCATACGAGTCAAGAAAAATCATAAAGATCAATTGCACAGCAAGAAATCTGATCTCAACGATCATTGGCTGTGTGGGGATTGTGATCTGCTGTATGCTGGCTGCAAAAGTTATTGAAAATCAGATTTATCTGATTCTTGTATCGGTGATCGTATCGGGACTGGTTTATGCAGTTGTTTTGATTCTGATGAAGAATACAGTTATCACAGATGTTTTGGAGCGTTTTGTCAGAGGAGCAAGAGGCTAAGGGAGAGGAAAAATGCAGGGAAAAAGAAATTCAACAATGGACATTGTAAAGGCGATAGGTATCATTTCTATTGTGATGGGACATTGCTGCTATTCAATCATGATACCAGCCTTGAACGTCAGTGTGGGAGAATTTGTATACAGTTATCATTTAATGGTGTTCTTTTTTGTGGCGGGATTTTTTTACAAAAGAGAATACCATGAGCACCCGGAACAGTATATCGGCAAGCGGCTTTTGAAGCTTGGCGGTATGCTGTTTCTTTATAATACCGTGTTTACGCTGTTACATAACACACTGGTGTCGGTCAAAATGATCAGCAGCACCGAACATTACAGCATCAGCAAAATGGTATCCTGCATCGTACAGAGCCTGCTGATGAAATACACCGAAGAATTGCTGGGAGCCTGCTGGTTCCTGCCAATGTTTTTTATCGGAACAGCATTGTTTGCGATTGCATTCAGCAAAGCAGAAAAAAGTAAAAAACCGGAATATTGGCATAAGATCATCTGTATTCTGTTTGCTGCTGTTGCATTATATGCAAACAGTCGGGAGCTGACCTGGGAATACTGGATACAGACTTCAATTCTGGCGGTTCCGATTATGTACATTGGTTACTTTGCAAAACAGAAATGGGACAAACTCGACAAAGGGATTACCTGGTATGGAACTATTTTAAGTGCTGCCGTGATTCTTGGAATCTTAAATCGTATGCCGGGAAGTATTGAACTTTCGGTCAATCAGATCTTACATCCGGTACTTTTTTATCCGGTGACCTTGCTTGGTATTTATTTCTGTATTGGGCTTGCAAAAATACTTGGCAAAAATCCATATACAGAAAAATTTTTCTCACTGGTCGGAAAAGAAAGCTTTCACATTATGGCACTGCATTTTCTTGGATTTAAGATCGTGGATCGTGTTTATTCGTCAGTGTATGGCATTACAGATGCTGAAAAAATTGGAAAATTTCCACATTCAGATTACGGTCTGCACATCAGTTATGTGATTGCCGGAGTGCTCATTCCATTATGTCTGATTACATTACTGCGTAAAGCTCAAAAATATGGTCATTTTGTGAAAGAAATGTAAAACATGCTTTTCAAACAAAACAGAGGAGATTTTTACATTGACTTTTACATTTAGATAAATATACTATAAATTAGGAATAAAAATCGTGCTGCTTGGTAAAAGTAACCAGAGCAGCATCGCAGTGCTAAATTGCATTGCAGCATGAGGAGGAAATAAATGAAAAAAAGAATGCATAAACTTTGCACCATTTTGACAGCATCCGCTTTACTTGCAATGTCTGTCACAGTATATGCAGCAGAAGGGGATAATACAGAGGCTGGATTTCAGCCTGCAGAAGAAGGGACTGTACAGTCTGCGGATACCGAGCAGACACAGGAGACAGCTTCAGAGCAGACAGAAGAGAAAGATCCGGAAGAAAACGGATTAGATTCTTTTGTTTATATAAGAGAAAAAGAAGATAAAACAACCGAAAAAGCAAAAGTAAAAAAAGTAACGATCGAAGAATTAAAAGAAGAAATCGATGCAAATCAGGTGCCGGAACTGGCAGCGGTTGTTTTTCAATTTTCAGATGAAGAGTTTGAGACAGAGGCACTGACGGAGAATACAACTGAATTTAAAACAGAAACTCAGTCAGAAACGACAGAATCTGAAAGTGAAACAGCAACGGAAACAGAGACAGAATCCGAGACAGACAAAGATTCAGAAATCGAGAAATATCCAACCGTAGAACTGAGTGATATGCAGAAAGATATGGTCTATGAGGTAGCAGAGCTTGTTCCACAGACGGTTGTGATCTTCAACCAGTGTGAGCTGGAAAATAATCTGGTGTTTACAGACTGCAAGGAAGTGAAGGCAGTTACCGTTCTGAAAGCAGACACAGAGAAAGAACTGAAAAAAGCAATCCAGAAATACGACCTGGAAAAAGAATATGCAGATTATCTTAAACTCCAGAGTGAAAAGAAATCTGCGTCAAAAAAAAACACCAGTCCTTCCTTTAAATCATGAACGCATTTGGATTTTTACCAGATAATCTGTATAATAAAGGAAAGGATGTGAAGATAACATCAAGTTCAGGCAAAAGCCTTGCAGTGCCACAGACGTCCACTCAGAAAGAGAGTCAGACTTCCACTACACCGTCAAACCGTGTGGCAGGAAGCAGTTCAACATCGGGAAGCAGTTCTTCTTCAGGAAGCTCTGCTTATGGATCATCCGGCAGCTCCACATCAGGAAGCAGTTCGACATCCGGAACAACAACCGGACAGAAGGACGTTACATTCAAATTTGAGCCGGATGAGGTATACAGCGGAGAAGAGAGCATTTCAGCAACTTACAGCGTATCCAGCACAAAAGAGATTACATATGGAAAAGTAACGATTAACTATGATACCAATGCGATGAAATACGATGATTCCAATGCGGAGGACAGCGACGCACTGGAAGGTATGACGATCAAAGTTATCAAGCCGACAGACAGTGCTGGAACGGAAGGTAAGATTGTGATTGAATTTTCATCAACAACACCGAAAAAGCTGAAAGGAACTCTGGTAGATCTCTGGTTCAATCTGACAGGCAATGCAACAACCGGTCAGCAGTTCAATATCAGCATGACCGTAGATGAATTACGAAATGGATCGACCAATCTGACATCTGAAGTGGAGACAGCAAGTATGGTAGCACAGCCGGATGACGATGAAGAGACGGAAACGGAGACACCTTCTACAACCGCCACACCGTCCACAACGGCATCAACAAGCGCATCGCCTTCCACACTGACATCAGGTTCGAGTTCCACGACGACAACACAGAACGCACCAAAGACAGGCGATACAACCAATATCCCGGCTATGGTTCTTCTGATGGCAGGTTCGGCAGCAGTATATATCAAAGCAAGAAAGAGAGTATAGCAATAAATGTATAGACGAAACATAGCAGCGGCAGCAGCCGTCCTGTTTCTTTCTTCAGCCGTTGGCATTTCTGCCTATGCAGCACCACAAAAAGACAACAGTGCGACAGAGGCAGAGACAGAAACTGAAACGGAAACTGAGACACAGACGGAAACCGAAACAGAAACCGAGACAGAAACTCAGGAAACCGAAGCAGCGACAGAGCGAGAAGCAGGTTTTGTATCCATAGAAGAGATGCCGTTTGAAATCGAAACGGAAACTGAGACAGAAAGCAGCGATCAGACTGAGACAGAAACGGAAACAGAGCAGAAAATAGAGTCACCAAAAGTAGAACAGACTTTTCGTTTTTTTCAGGTAGAAAAGAAATATGCTGTATCAAAAAGAGATGATGTTTATCTCTATGAAAAGAAAAATACAAAATCCGATAAAGTAGGAAAGATCAATGCACTTGGCGTATTGCATATTCTGGAAGAAGACAACGATGGCGAATGGTATTATGTAGAATCCGGAAAAGCCAGAGGCTTCATAAAAGCAAAATATGTATGGGCAGACGAAAAAGCGGAACGTTATGTAAAGCATAAAAAAGAAAAGAATATAGAGACAGCCGAAGTTCTCAAAGAAGCTTATGAAAATAAGGCGTTTCTGCATACACAGACAACTGCATACAAAGCAGTAGCCAAAAAGAAATACGCCCTGACAAAAAAGAGAATCAAAATCTATGATTCTATTCCGCAGGAAGAAACCAAGAACAATAAAAAAGAAGAAACAGAAAAAGAAACGCAGGAAAGTACTGCCTCAGAAAGTGAAAAACAGAGCAGCAGTGTGACAGAGGGCGAAACGCAGGATAATTCTGCGAAAGAGAGCGAAACGCCGGACAGTGCTTCCGGGGAAAGTGAAACACAGGAATCCGAGAAAAAGAAAAGCATAGATCAGAAATCGGAGAAGAGTGAAGATACAGAAAAGGACCAGGAGCCGGAGGTAGTAGGTACACTGGAAAAAGGCGGACTGTGTTATATTCTGGATGATGAGAATCAGGAATGGAGTTATGTAGAATCAGATGATGTCAGGGGATTTGTACAGACAAAGCAGCTCGAAACCGGAAAAAAAGTGAAAAAAGAGATCGAAGAAAAAGGCGAGGATACTTATGCCCTTGCTAAAGCAAAAGTAAAACCGGAAGACAACAAAGCCTGCTATTACACGGTAACTTCCGTAAAAGAAGCTTCTGTATCAGGACTGATCCGCACCTCTATGTTAGAATATGCGAAGCAGTTCTTGGGTAATCCTTATGTATGGGGAGGTACCAGTCTGACAAAAGGGGCAGACTGCTCCGGTTTTGTACAGAGTATTTTCAAAGAATACGGATATGAGCTGCCTCGTGTTGCGGCAGATCAGGCACAGTACGGAACCAAAATTCCGGTAGAAGATGCACAGCCGGGAGATTTGATTTTCTATGCAAAGAATGGTTATGTATATCACGTTGTTATCTATGCAGGAGACGGTAAGACCGTAGAAGCTATGGGTAAGGATTATGGTATCGTGCAGGGTAACTTAAATACGAAAAACGCAGTATGGGCAGTACGTGTATTAGAGGATGAGACAGTTTCCTACGGCGGCGGTGATATAGCAGAGGTAAATGCTACATCTGATATGTACGGTGAAAAACTGGGTAACTTTAAGCTGACTTATTATTGCTCCTGTGAGCTTTGCTGTGATGTGGAAACAGGTATTACAGCAACAGGTACACCGGTAGTAGAAGGAAGAACCATTGCAGTAGACCCGAAAGTTATTCCTTACGGAACACAGGTAATTATTAACGGACATGTATTTACAGCAGAAGACTGTGGCGGTGCAATTAAAGGAAACCGCATTGATATCTATGTAAACGACCATGACAGAGCCAATGCTTTGGGTGTAAATCATGCGGATGTTTATTTGGTAAAATAAGAAATAGAGATATAAGGTGTTGCATTTATGTAACACCTTTTGTCTGTTTAAAAGGAGAGCAGATATGAATTATCGTTTGGATATTCAATATGACGGAAGCCGATACGGAGGCTGGCAGCGTCAGAAGGATACGGACAATACCATACAGGGAAAAATCGAAGATGTTTTAACAAAAATGCTGGGAACAGAGGTACAAATTCAGGGAGCAGGAAGAACTGATGCAGGGGTACATGCCAAAGGTCAGGTGGCGAATTTCCATGCGGACTGTGAAAAGAGCTGCGAAGAAATTTGTCAATATTTAAATGAGTATCTGCCGGAGGACATCGAGATTTCTAAGGTAAGCGAGGCGGAGGAGCGGTTTCACAGCCGCTTAAACGCAAAGGAGAAGGTGTATCAATATCGGATTGTATCCGGTATTCATAAAAATGTTTTTGAAAGAAAATACCAATGCCCTCTTCATGAAACGCTGGATGTAAACGCCATGCAGGAAGCGGCCAAATATTTAGAGGGCACTCACGATTTTAAAAGCTTTTGTTCTAATAAGAAAATGAAAAAATCCTCTGTAAGAACGATTTACAGTATTGAGATTGTGGATTTGACACAGGAAATTGTCATTACTTATACAGGAAACGGTTTTTTGTATAATATGGTTCGGATTTTAACGGGCACATTAATTGAAGTAGGCAGGGGACGAAGAAAGCCGGAGGAGATGAAAGGGATTTTAGAAGGCTGTGACAGAAAAGAAGCAGGATTTACAGCTCCGGCAAGAGGACTGACCCTTTTAGAAGTACGTTATTAAAGAGGAGAGAAGTTATGCAGCAGACAATGGAACAGGAAATAAAGAAGCAGATGGAAATGTTATACCCTAATTCACCGGACCATTTGTATAATAAAATGCAGGTGGAATTTTATTCCTGCAATTATGAGAAAAAGAGCCTTACCTTTCGATTTCCCATACAGAGATGGGAATTAAATCATATGTCCACCATACACGGCGGTATCATTGCAGCGGCTATTGATACCACCTGCGGAGCGATTGTAAGAAACGTAAGTGGAAGCAAGAGTATTCCCACCATTAACTTAAATATCAATTATTTAAGTCCGGGGCTTCCCGGTGACGCACTGCTTGTCACTGCAACCGCAGACAGGGCAGGAAGAAAGGTATGTAATGTTCATGCAGTGTGCAGGTCAGAGAAAAACGACAAAATCATTGCTACTGCAACGGCAAACTTTATGATTTTAGACTGAAATCAGAAAAAAATATAAGCAAAGCCTTTGAAAAACAGTAATTTTATGGTAGTATATTTTTTAAAGCTATTATTTAGACAAAAAATTGGTTTAAGCCAAAGAAAATTACCATAGACGGAGGAGAAAAAAGTGGAAAAAGAAACAGCAAAAGAAACCGTTTCTAAAAACTTTATTGAGCAGATTATTGAAAAAGATTTGGCAGAAGGAAAGTACGATGAAATTTGTACCAGATTTCCACCTGAGCCAAACGGATATCTGCATATTGGTCATGCAAAATCAATTTTATTAAACTATGGTTTGGCACAGAAATACCATGGAAAATTTAACATGCGTTTTGACGATACAAATCCTACAAAGGAAAAAGTAGAATTTGTAGAGTCTATTAAGAAAGATATTCAGTGGTTGGGCGCTGATTGGGAAGACCGTTTATATTTCGCATCTAATTATTTTGAACAGATGTATGAAGCAGCGGTGAAGCTGATTAAAAAAGGAAAAGCTTTTGTCTGTGATTTAACAGCAGAAGAAATCAGAGAATACAGAGGAACCTTAACAGAGCCGGGAAAAGAGAGTCCTTACAGAAACAGAAGTGTAGAGGAAAATCTGGAATTATTTGAAAAAATGAAAAACGGTGAGTTTAAAGACGGAAGTAAGGTTCTGAGAGCAAAAATTGATATGGCTTCACCAAATATCAATATGCGTGACCCTGTTATCTATCGTGTGGCACATATGACACACCACAATACAGGTGATAAATGGTGTATTTATCCGATGTATGACTTTGCACATCCTATTGAAGACGCTATTGAAGGTGTTACCCATTCTATCTGTACACTGGAATTTGAGGATCACAGACCGTTATATGACTGGGTTGTTCAGGAATTGGAGTATGCACATCCTCCAAAACAGATTGAATTTGCAAAATTATATTTAACAAATGTTGTAACCGGAAAACGTTACATTAAAAAATTAGTAGAAGATGGAATTGATAAGTATCTAAGAGAACTAACTTATCCAGAGGTTATAGCAGAAGGAATGAAGTATGCTGTATTAAATGGTGGAAAAAGATTAAGACCTATACTTCTATTTATGACTTTGGATATTTTAGGGTGTGAAAGAGAAAAAGGGCTAGCTACAGCTTCAGCTATTGAGATGATACACTCTTACTCTTTAGTACACGATGACTTACCAGCTTTAGATAATGATGATTATAGAAGAGGAAAACTTACTACTCATAAAAAGTTTGGAGAGGCAGAGGGGATACTTATAGGAGATGCTCTTTTAACACATGCTTTCTATGTACTTACTGAGAAAAACTCTCATCTTTCAGCTGACAAGATAGTTGAAATAGTAAAACTTACATCTAGTTATGCTGGTATCAATGGAATGATTGGTGGGCAGATGGTAGATATTGCTAGTGAAGGTAAAAAAATAGATTTAGAAACTTTGAGATATATGCATGCACATAAGACAGGAAAGCTTATAAAATTACCTGTGGAAGTAGCTTGCGTAATAGCTGATGCTTCTATTGAGGATAGAGAAGTACTTACAAAATATTCTGAATTAATTGGACTTGCTTTTCAAATAAAAGATGATATATTAGATATTGAGGGAGATTTTGAAACTATTGGTAAACCAGTAGGAAGTGACTTAGAGCATGATAAATCTACTTATCCATCTATTCTAGGAATGGCAGAAAGCAAGAAATTATTATCTGAAACAATAGAAGAAGCTAAGAGTATTATAAGAGCTAGATTTGGAGAAGAGAGAAGTAAAACTCTTTTAGATTTAGCTGATTATATAGGAAATAGAGATAAATAGGTAACTAGCTTAGTTATAAGAAAACTAAGAAGTGTTCCATATTCCAAGAAGTTGATTAACTATGAGCTTATCTCACTAAAAATGCAA
>OHRH01000862.1_pt1 | contig 18035 bp, 14 predicted proteins | sample 1578391 | NCBI WGS metagenome assembly OHRH01 (sample SAMEA3879599, study PRJEB24766) | human gut metagenome | biome: human-associated habitat; feature: feces | place: USA | collected 1985/1987 | reverse complement strand
GAAGAGCTGTAAGATTTTGAAAAGAAAATCTTATGGCTTTTTTCTGTGAAACAAATCGAATTGAAAAGACAATGTTGATAGGTTATAATTTTTATATCTCTGTAGACGGAATATATTAGATGGAGGATGTAAATGTTTGACCAAGAAAAATTAGTAGCAGTTATTGCTGCTTATAAAGATTATTTTCCAAATCATTGGAAAGATGAAAAGTATAAGTGGGAGGCAATCCAGTATTTCCAAGAACATTGGAACATATCTGCCGAGAATTTCCTTGATATGTTTATGGAAGCAACAGATAAAACCTATAATTTGCTGGCTAATATGAATAATTATCCCCGGGGTATGATTAAATCATTTGCTATGGCTGACCCAGAAGCTGTTCGATCTATGTTTATGGCTCTTTTTGATGAATCTCAAAATCTGGCACAGCGTATTGAACAATTTATAACATCAGCAGAAAATTTACGTGTCAAATATGATGATGGTACGTGGAAACAGCATTATCAGACAGCAAATGCGATCAGTACATATCTTTGGCTTAAATATCCGGATAAATATTACATCTATAAGTATTCTGAAGTGCGTGCAATTGCGAGGGAGATAGGAAGCGATTTTGTACCTAAAAAAGGTGGATCGGTATCAAATATAGAAAATAGTTATAAACTTTACGATGAGATTAGAAAAAAGCTTGCTAGTGACAGTGAGCTTGATGAAATTTTACAAAATGTTTTGAATGAAGATTGTTATCCAGATCCAAGAAAAATAACGATGACGTTAGATGTAGGATTTTTTGTTAGTAGATTCTATAATCAGCAAAAAGAAATTGACCTAAATTCCTTGCATTCAGATGCAAAATTCTCAAAATGGTATGCACCTGTTATCGAATCTTTGTATAAAATGGGTGGAAGTGGAAAAAGACCAGATGTTCACCAGAAAATTATTAAAGATTATGGTATTACAGACGATGAACTTAAAGTGGTAAATTCTACCGGTAATGCCCAGGTACTAAATGATATAGATTGGGCTCGCAATTATTTGGTTTATGAAGGTGTTCTTGATAAAGGTGAGAACGGTTTGTGGACACTTACGGAGTTGGGGAAAAAACTCATAATAACAGAGGAATTGGCAAGTAAACTTACCGCTAAATGGGTTAAGATAAAGACAGCAGAAAGAGAACATAGATACGTACCAGACATAGATTTGACGCCGTATTATGTGTATAGAACAGACGGTAATCAGAATTCTATTGCCTTATATAAAAAAGAAGATTTTCTTAATGAAGTGTATATGGCAGAAGAAAACTATAATACTTTAGTAGACCTTCTTAAAAACAAAAAGAATTTAATCCTTCAAGGAGCACCAGGGGTGGGAAAAACTTTCGCTGCTACGAGATTGGCATATTCTATGATGGGCGAAAAGGATGATTCCAGAATTGAGTTTGTTCAGTTCCACCAGAATTATTCATACGAGGATTTCATTATGGGGTATAAGCCACAAGATGAAGGATTTAAACTTACAAATGGCATTTTCTATCAGTTTTGTATGAATGCAGCCGAGCATCCGGATAAGGACTACTTTTTTATTATTGATGAAATCAACCGTGGAAATATGAGTAAGATTTTTGGCGAGTTATTGATGCTTATTGAAAAGGATTACAGAGGTACAACGGTTACACTGGCATATTCAAGAACAGCTTTTTCTGTACCAAAGAATCTTTATATTATTGGCATGATGAATACTGCCGACAGAAGTCTGGCGATGATTGATTATGCGCTTAGAAGAAGATTCAGCTTTTATGAGATGGAGCCTGGATTTAATTCAGAAGGATTTAAAGCATATCAAGCATCACTGAAAAATGAAACTTTCAATACTCTTATAGAACAGATTATTGATTTGAATAGGGAAATCAATATAGATGATTCTCTTGGACCGGGGTTCCGTATTGGTCACAGTTATTTTTGTGGTCAGGAAGAATGTACTGAGGAATGGATGAAGGCAGTTGTGTATTACGATATTATTCCGATGTTGCAAGAATATTGGTTTGATGATAGACAAAAGGTTAAGCGGTGGGAAAATCTATTAATAGGAGTATTCAATGACTAACGATAAAGGTATTTTTATCAAAAATATTTATTATATGCTTGCCTATGCATTTCAAGTCCTTAGACAGAAGAATTATGATAATGTTGCAGCTGAAGATTTTGACAATGTACAGGATTTATTTGCAGCAATTCTTGCAAAAGGTGTTTCGCAACAGCTTAAACAGGGACTTTATCGAGAGTACATTACGAAAAATGAAGACTTGTCCATTTTGCGTGGCAAACTGGATATTTATGGAACTATTAAAAACCAAATTCAAAGGAAGATGTTTTTGTCTTGCGAGTATGATGAACTCTCAGTAAACAATATCTTTAATCAGATATTGAAGACTACAATAACTATTCTGATCAAGGATACTGGAGTAAAAAAATTGCATAAGGCGGAGTTAAAGAAGATAGTTCTGTTCTTTAATGAGGTAGATGAAATAGGACTTTCAAATATTAGATGGGACAGTCTGATATATCAACGCAACAATCAGAATTATGAGATGCTTATGAATGTTTGTTATTTTGTATTAGATGGAATGATTCAGACTACAAACAAAGGTAATTATAAGATGATGTCTTTTTCTGATGAGCATATTCATAGACTTTATGAGAAATTTGTATTGGAATACTTCAAGCAACATCATTCCTATTTGTCAGAAGCAAGGGCTGCTCAGGTTAAGTGGGATTTGCCTTCGGATACAGAAGAGAGTATGATACGATTTCTGCCTGTTATGCAGACAGATATTTTCCTCAGATATAAAGAGCAAATTTTAATAATAGATACAAAATATTATGGGCATACTATGCAGATGCAGTATGACAAGGCAACGCTTCATTCGGGAAATATGTATCAGATTTTTACATATGTTAAGAATCAAGATGTGAAGAATACAGGTAATGTATCTGGGATGTTGTTATATGCAAAAACAGAGGAAGCAATCACACCAGATTGCAGTTTTGTGATGGGCGGAAATAAGATTAGTGTAAAAACATTGGATTTGAATAAAGAGTTTAAATTAATTGCAGCTCAGTTAGATAAGATTGTTGAAGAGTATTTTCGAAAGATATAGTTAGACTTATAGAATGGAAAGTGTTGGGAATATTTATAATTTAGAAAGTTGGTGGAAAGCTTGGATATAAAACAATTAATCGGTGAAGCAACTGAATATGACAAAAAGCTATCTTTGGAAGCGAAGAAACCAAAGAGTTGGTGTAAAAGCGTAAGTGCTTTTGCAAATACACTTGGTGGAGCGTTAATCTTTGGAATAGCCGATAATGATGAAGTTGTAGGACTTGAAAATCCGAATGGTGATGCTGAGAAAATAAGTGAAATCATTAAGACAAGGATGGATCCAATTCCAGAATTTCGTCTTCGATTTGAACAGGTCGAAGATGGAAAAGTATTAATTATACTGGATATTTTCAAAGGTGAAGAGACACCGTACTATTATTCGGGTGATGGTGTGCTGGAAGCATATGTTCGTGTTGGAAACGAGAGTGTGAAAGCGACATCAACGGAATTGAAAAGACTGGTGTTGCGCGGTAGAAATACATCTTATGATTCACAGATTTCTACGTATAAGGTGGAAGATTTTGCTTTTTCCAAACTCCGGGAAAGATATAAAAAATGGACAGGAAATAGTTTTGATGAGAAAGATCTTATATCATTTGGGTTGGCGAATGAGCAAGGATATTTGACAAATGTCGGAGCCTTGGTTGCAGATGAAAGCCCTATTCGATGGTCAAGATTATTTTGTACAAGATGGAATGGACTTACTAAGGCATCTGGAATTGTAGATGCACTTGATGATAAGGAATATACAGGAAGTCTTGTTACACTATTGCAGGCAGGAACGGATTTTGTAAGAAATAATTCCAAGAAAGCATGGCGTAAGGTTGATGATGGCAGAATTGAAATGCCTGATTATCCGGATCGGGCAGTGCTTGAAGGTGTAGTAAATGCATTGATTCATAGAAACTATATGGAGATAGGCAGTGAAGTACATATAGATATGTTCGATGATAGAATCGAAATATATTCACCGGGTGGAATGGTAAGCGGAATATCTCTAGAAGGAAAAGATTTATTAAAAATTCCATCAAAGCGAAGAAATCCGATATTAGCTGATATATTCAGTCGTTTGAAATACATGGAGCGTAGAGGTAGTGGGTTTAAGAAAATATTGGCAGACTACGAGGGACAAGTTGAATTTGATGAGTCTAAGATGCCAGCCATTGATGCAGCTAATGATGATTTTACATTGACTTTGTATAATCTGAATTATGCCACTAATTATGCAACACAGGTAAATGGAAAATTAAGTAAGTGAATGACAGTAAATATGGCACTCAATGTGACACCCAAACTTTTACTCAAGAATATTCCGAAGTTAGTCTCAACGAAGTCTCACTAGATTTGAGACTGAGGAGGTTCAAAATCATGGACATAAGTAAAAAAGATTGGAAGCTATTTCGAGAAAGATTATCAGGCTGGCAGGAAAATTATATGGAAAGTCTTGTTAAAGAGTATGCAAATTTTCTGAATGATGATAAAAAGTCTGCATCAGAGAAATTCTGGGAACTTGAAAAACGGATAAAAGAAGATAAACGTCATCCGGGAGTTGTCATGGAACTGAAAAATCAGAGGTAATATGGGATATTGTTCGTCTTATTAGACTGAAAGTAATTACATATAATGATTTATCAGACTTTAGTGATGAATTACAGAATGAAGTAAAAAGAATACTTGAGATGAGCAGGTGATACATATGGAGATTGGTGCAACAAAAGCAGTTCAAGATCGACTAAAAACAACAAAGATTGAAGAAAGCAAAGGTGCTTCACTTGTGTTCTGCTGGGACACACATTTGACGAAAATAAAAGGAAGAAATGTCTTGTTTATTGTGAATGCCAGTAATCGTTATACAATAGCAATGACAGATATTGAACCAAGAAACTGGAATTACTATACAATGTATATCCGCAGTGTGATTCATGGCGTGATGCAGGAAATGGGATATTCCGAGGAACAGATAGGGCAGTATTTTAAAATGTCAGGTGATACAACTGTAACAAAAACTCATGGTAGGAAATCGGTTGGTGGCATTAACAGAATGGTAATGGATGCACAGTATTTTGGTAAGAAGCTGGAGAAAGAAGCAAAGTATCAATGGGAATTTAGTGAGTATCTGAACAGAGATATCTGCCAGCCAGAGGGATTTGATGCGTATGGATATCCGAGTGAACTTTTTAAATTAGACATGGAACGACTAGGGATTGCTGCTAAGAGAAAGCCAGCAAAGGTAATTGGTTTCGCTCAGTACATAGAAAACAATCGTAGTACTAACGATTAGTACCACAAAATTTTTCCTTGCAGAAATATCGCTTGGAGATTATAATTTCCATAGGTGGACTTGCAAACCGACAGAAATTTATTCTGTGAATAGTAAACAAACCTGCAAGCCACCGGAACTACACACAATAATGACAATATAGCAATGGTACTGGATTGGTACTAAAAATATGTGAAACGAAGAATAACGTGTGGAAAAAGTATGAGTTATCAATACAAAACGGTATAGATAACTGCGCTGAAATAATCAAAATCAAACCAGACTTTGCGAGTTTGAGTAGAACAATTTTTGCTCGAATCCCTCTAAAATAGGGGGGCGGGCTCTTTTTTTACTTTCGTGATACACTTTTTGTAGCCAAAAGATATTGTGAAACAAATCTATGAGTAATTTCTTATATCCACAAAGAATATTTTTATTCCGAAAATATATCCATTTTTCCAAAAAATAAAAAATTTCATAACTGATTTAGTAAAACGCGATATTTTATCCCATATGTATTTTGAAAGAACAAATACAGAGCAAAGACAAGTAAGGTGGGCGGCTGATTAGTAAAAAAGGTTATAATGGGGAAGTAAGATTTATCAGGAGGAAGATGTTAATGAAAGTAATGGAGAATTCAATCAAGATATCAGAGGGGACAATCAGCGAGTTTGCGACTTATTTGCATGTAAGAGAAAATGCAAAAGCAACAATTCAAAAATACACGTCTGATATAAAAGCCTTTTTTCAATATATAGATGAAGATAAATGCATCAATAAAGAAATACTCTTACAATACAAGGACTGCCTGATCCAAAAATATGCAATTAATAGTGTTAATTCAATTTTAGCTGCGCTGAATCAATTCCTAGAATTTTTAGGTACGGGCAATCTGAAAGTCAGAAGAATTAAGATCCAAAAACAACCGTTTATACAAACCCAAAAGGAACTTACAAGGAAAGAGTATCAAAAATTAATCTATGCAGCAAAGAAAGACGGAAAGGAACAGCTTGCATTATGTATGGAAACAATCGCTTGTACAGGTATACGAATCAGCGAACTTAAATATTTTACAGTGGAACGGATTAAACGGGGAAAGATTGAAATTTATAATAAAGGAAAGTATAGAAAAATTTTTTTACCGAAACTTCTAAGAGAAAACTTACTGAATTATTGCAAAGAACATGGAATTAAAACCGGATGGGTCTTTATCACAAAAACTGGAAAATTAAAAGATAGAAGTAATCTATGGCGGGAAATGAAAAATTTACAAAAAAAAGCTGGAGTGGCAGAAACAAAAATTTTCCCACATAATCTAAGACATTTGTTTGCACGAAGTTATTATGAGGATACAAAGGATCTTGCTGGCCTGGCAGATTTACTAGGACATAGTAGTGTTAACGTTACAAGAATATACACAGCAACTACAGAATCTGTTTTCCAAAAACGAATAGATAGGTTTATTGAACAAAAAATATTAGGAGTACAACATAATATCAGTTATGTTGTAGACAAGGAAGATTCTGTGAGGTATACTTGACCTTAAGAAAAAAGCGTTGTGAAATAAGGCTATTTATCATCTGACATGAAGGTGATTTTTGTCTAATCAATTGCCATTTTGTGCAATTTATAATGAAACAGATTATATTTAACTTATTAACAAACAAAACAGATGTGAAAAATCAGTTTACAACATAACTGATATTATGTTGTATTGATTTTGCTATGGATAAGGAGTAACGATGACATATACTGTAAGAAAATTACTTGAATCAGAACAGTTTCCAAAAATGAAGCTGCTTTGCGGTGAAAAAGGTCTAGATTTGGAAGTGAAAGGCATTCGAATAATCGAAATTGAAGATATGGAGCGATACCTGACGGGTGGTGAAATACTCATAACCAGTCTTCAGGTATATTTATCATGCAGTGATCGAGAAGTAGAGCAGCATTTTGAAGATTTAGTTAAAAGTGAGATAAGCGGATTCATTGTAGAGAAAAGAAAAGAATATGATCCTACAGGGCGCAGATTGAGTTTATTAGAAAAACACTGCAAAAAATATGAAATTCCTCTGGTAGAAATTCCAGGAGATTTCGATTACTGGGGAATTATCCGTCATGTTATGATACAGGTATTCGATAAAGACACTGCACGCTTAAAGTATTTTAAGATTACACACGATAGTTTTAATTCGTTTATTTTAAAAAATAATGGATCAAGTAATACAGCAAGTGATATTATCAAATTTTTAAGTATCATGATCGAGAATCCTGTTGTATTGTATTATGGTAATCTTAATTGTATGGTTTCAACAAACTCGGACAACTCCAAGTTAATATTGTCAGATGAAATTCAGCCATATAAACCCAATATTATTACGAAATTTCAATATATGAAGCAGATGAAAGGAAGCTGTGTTCAATATGTAGTGAAATTTGCCATATTGAGTGAGGTGGAAATATATATAACAATAACAGAAGAAAATAGAGAACTGACAGAACTTGATTATATGGCAATCGAAAATGCGATTATTAACTTGCAGTATGGATTTTTGAGTGAATTTGCACAGGATGAAGTGAAAAAGAAGTATCAGAGAGATCTTATCCATAATATTCTGAATGGATTACTGAGTTCGAAAGAAATGACTGAAGCGGCAGCACAACTCGGCATGAAAGAAAGCGATACTTACAGGGTTGTTGATTTTTATACCATCAAAAAAAATGTACAAAGTAAATATACAAAAGAACAGCTTCACGAAGTAGGTGTTATCGAGGGTGAATTGAAGCATCTTTTGCCGGATGCGCTTATTTACAGAAATATGGATCAGATTGTTATGATTCAACAGGTAGATTCCAATCAGACAGAACTGGAGTATCAAAAAGAGATGGAAGAAGTAGAGGATGTTATCCAGCGAAGCATCCTTTATAGAAAGAAAGATACAGACTTTCAGATTGGTATAGGAAAAAGTGTGGAAGGGTATCAACGGCTGAAAGAATCTTATCACGAAGCAAGTCGGGCTATCAAGTATATTGAGATTATCCGCCAGGTGACTGGTGATAAGAATAAGTCAGTAGTACATTATTCGAACCTCGGATTTTTCCAGATATTCGGCGAAATTGAAGATGTGACGGAACTGGAAAGATACATTCCGGAAACATTAAAGAAATTATATTTATATGATGATGAACATAAGGGAGAATTGATTACAACCTTGCAGATGTATCTTAGAAATAACCAAAGCATCAAGAAAACTGCAGACGCAATGTTTGTTCATTATAGAACGATATCTTACAGGCTTGAAAAAATAAAACAAATTTCCGGAATAAATTTTGACGATGCAAATGAAGTACTGGCAGTCAGTAATGGTCTGATTATTTATAAAATGTTAAAAGAAATAGAATAGAAAAAGAAAGAGAAATCGTGTTGAGGCATGGTTTCTTTTTTTATCGATTTTGAAAATTATATAAATGTGGTGGAAGACTTTTTACAAAAATTTCTCAAAAAGATTTCCACTTTGTAACATTACTATTTTTAAAGAAAAGAACTACAATTTACTCGTTTAAACGGAAACCTTGAATATCTAAGTTTGAATATGGAAGCGTGAATGATGAAAAAACAGGTTGATATTGAGACAGAAAAAAAAGCAATACAGGAACCATCACTTGCACAGGATATCATTCAGTTGCTTTTGAAGATTGTGATTATTATTTTTGCAATCATTCTTATTTTTACATTCCTGTATGGAATTGTAAGAATCAATGATGTATCCATGAAACCGGCAATCAAAGATGGAGATCTGGTCATGTATTACAGGCTGGATAAGAGATTTGTATCTGGTGATGTGGCAGTATTTGAAGACAATGGAAGGAATACAACAGGTAGAGTTGTTGCAGTTGCAGGGGACACCGTAGATATTACGAAAGATGGACTGAAGATAAATGGTGCAGACCAGGTATCACAGGATATCTATTTTGATACCACTCAATTTAAAGATGGAGTGGATTTCCCGATAACAGTCGGAGAAGGTCAGGTATTTATACTTGGCGATAACAGACCGCAGGCATCGGACAGCCGAACATTTGGCTGCATTGATTTGAACGATGTCAAAGGAAAAGTTATAGCGGTTATTCGGACCAGAGGAATCTAATCCCCTCCTCCGTTAATCAAATATAAACCAATCTAAATTTCACAAAGGAGGAATTATTATGAGCATCAAAACATTATCTAAAAAAATGCTCGCTATTGTCGCAGCAGGTGCTATGACAATGGGACTTGCAATGCCGACATCGGTATTTGCAGCAGATGAGGGCACGACAACCAAGGTAACAGAAGCCTATATCAGTAAAACCTTTAATACAGAGGTTGGAAAGGACGAGGCATTTTCTTTTACAGCTACACAGGTGGCAGGTAGTACTGCGAATGTTACTATTCCGAATATTACATTTGCAGACACTGATACAGGAAGTAAAACAAAAAGAGCTAAAGTTACATTTCCAGAAGAGTGGCCAGATGCTGGTAAATACGAATATACAGTAACAGAGACAGGAGCTACCCCTGCAATTACTGATGGGGAGCACCAGAAAATGATTATGTCACAGGCTAAATATACAATGGATGTATATGTTTCAAATGTTGGCAATAAACTTGCGATTTCCAACATTATCGTTAATAAGACAAAAGACGATGATGGAAATACAGCACAAGATACAACAGGTAAAGTAGATATCAGTAATACGGATAAGAATGGATTTAACTTTACTAACACATATGTACAGGAAGCCGGTACCGGTACTGATCCGGTAAACCCAGGTCCAGATTACACAACGTATGGCTCATTGGATGTATCTAAGAAAATTAAGACAGATGCAGCAGATACAGCAGATACAAATAAAGAATTTGAGTTCACAGCAGACTTTACATTCCCGAATGGCACAGACGCAACTACATTAGGTGCAAAAGCAACTATTGGGGATTCTACAATATCTATAACAGGTACAAGCCATACATTTAAATTAAAACATGGTCAAAATGTAAAATTTACAGGACTTCCAGTAGGTACAAAGATTTCCGTAACAGAGTCTGCTACACCAAACTATAAAGGAAGTGCAGAGGTTATAATTAACAACGGAACAAAAGAAGCAGTTGCTGAAACAAAATATAATGAAGCACTTACAGTATCTGACAAAACACTTGGACAGAACAAGAATACAGTTGATGTAACCAACACATACAATTACGTACCGACAACTGGTATTATCATGAACACTCTTCCATATGTTCTGATGATCGCTCTTTGCGGTGCAGCACTGATGGCATTCGTTGCTTTCAAACGCAGAAGATTACAGAAATAATTTTATAAATGAACTGGGAAAGGGGATGTGTGCGGCGTTGCTCCGCCGCATTCCCTTTTTCTAAATCAAGAAGAAAAGCAGGAATATTTCATATGAAAAAAATAGCAAAGTTCATAGTGAATGGAATCGATCATATGGTAAATCTGATAGCATTGTTGCTGGTTCTTATGACAATGTTCCTGTCATGCTATATGTTATGGGATTCAAACCAGGTTTATCAGGCGGCAGATGCGAAAAACTATGAAACCTATATTCCAACAGAAAAACATACAAAATCATTTGAAGAATTACAGAAAATTAATCCGGATGTGATTGGCTGGATCCGGGTGAACGATACCAATATCAATTATCCGCTGTTACAGACAGATGATGATGATACTTATATGAATACAGATGCAGAAGGAAAATATTCTTTAAGTGGAGCTATCTTTTTACATTGTGGTAATAAGCCAGACTTTTCAGATTTTAACAATATTATTTATGGTCATCACATGGAAAAGGAAAAGATGTTCGGTGACATCGGTAATTTTACGGATGAGACATATTTTGATGAGCATCCGTATGGAAATCTTTTCTTTGACGGAAAAGATCATGGAATCGAATTCTATGCATTGATGCAGGTAGATGCCTATAATGAAACGATTTTCAATGTGTGCCCAGACACATCAGAGGCAAAGCAAGCGTATCTGCTGGAAATAATAGACAATGCTTTATATAAACGAGAGTTAAACATTACAGAAGATGATCATTTGGTTTTGCTGACCACATGTACATCTGATATGACAAATGGAAGAAATGTATTAGTGGGAAGGCTGACAGACCAGGTTTATCCGGAAAAAGAAAAAGCAAAGAATCTTGGCACGGGAATTGATCAATTAAAAGATATGATTACGAATGTTCCGGTTATCATTTGGATGATTCTGATTATTATAGTCTTACTACTGTTGAATAGACAAATAGGAAAGAAGGGAAGGAAAAAACATGAAAAGGATTGAGTTAAAAAAAGTCAGCATTGTGTTCCTGACCATGCTTCTTTTCCTGAGCATACAGATACCAGCCTTTGCAGCTGATACTGATACTACAGTGAAAATACCAGTGGAACAGGTATTTGACAGCCAAAATAAGGATGCTTCGGATGAATTTATGTATGCTTTGCTAACAGATCGGTCAGATGCACCAATGCCTGATGGCAGCAGTAATCAGCGATATGTCTGGAACATGAAAGGCAATATAGCTGCGGAAATTACCATGAATATCAGAAATGCAGGTCAGTATCATTACAAAATCTGTCAGATAACAGAGAAGAAAGAAAATTATAGCTATGATGAGAGAAACTATGATATTACAGTGGAAGCATTTTATAATGCAGATAATCAGTTGAAAGTAATAACGGTGGTTGAAAACCAGGATGGAGAGAAAGTTTCAGGAATTTCTTTTAAAAATAGTTATACTTGGCAGGGAAAAGATAAATCTGGACCATCATTGATATCAAAAATCAGTAAGAGCAATAGTGTAAAGACTGGAGATGATAGTCCTATCATGGGATATTTTACATTATTACTGGGTTCATTGGTTTGCCTGATTGCTTTAATCAGAGAAAACCAGAGAAAGAAGAAGGGAGATGCACGAAATGAGGCACAATAAGTGGAATAAATACTTGAAAATTGCATGTTCCTGGATTTTGATTTTTTCTATGTGCTTTTTATCTCTGAATACGGTAAATGCATCAGCTGAAGATACAACCGCTTTTGAATCAGAAAGTGAAGAAACAAAACAGGAAACGGAGAAACAAATTCCGGACAGTATCGAGGTGGAACAGCTGAATGCTGAAATTCAAAATAGAGTTGCGAATGGTGAAGTGCCATCAACAGATAGAGTAAAGTATGTAGATGAAGATGGAAAAATGATTGAGGGAGCACCGACAACCATTGAGCTTGGAAAAATTTCTGATCATACAGAAATAACCATAGCTGATAAAAATTATGAATTTAAGAATGCCAAAGTAAGTGATGAAGACTGTGTATTTATCGGACAGTATGAAAATTATATTTATTATAGTACAGATGGCAATATTGCAAAGAAGCTAACAGATGAACAGTTGCTTGTAATGACTTACTCCGAGAGTAAAGATTCTGTTAATGAAGAAATCGAACAAGTAGCTACAGAAGATACGAATAAATCGGAAGAATCGACGGAACAGATTATTGATAATGAAGGAGGAACTGAGCAGCCAGAAGAACTGAACGTCCCAGAGAGCATATCTGTACAGAGCCTGGATGAAGCATTACAGATTAGTGTCGCAAATGGTGATGAAAATGCAACATCTACAGATCGGGTAAAATATGTTGATGTAAACGGAAATCCTATCAAAAATGCACCGACAACCATTGAACTTGGAACGATTGCAGATCATAAAGATTTAGCAATTACTGGAAAAAATTATGAATTTAAGAGTGCAAGAGTAAATGGAAAAGATTGTGTCTATATCGGAAAATATAATGACACTGTATATTACAGCACCGATGGTGTGATTGCTATCAAATTGGATGATGGTCAGAAACTTACAATGACTTATCAGGAATATTACAATATTAAAGTCAATGAAGTAATCCCGGAAGGTGGAGTAGCTGGTACGATTACGACAAAAGCAGGAACGGTAAAGGTAAATACTGCTGAAACGATACGTGTAAATGCTGGAGAAACGTGGAAGTTCACCGTGAAACCAGGAACAGCTAATAAAGTCAGATATAAAATTGGAAGCGTTACAGCAGCAGATGCGTCTACAAGTATTAAACGAGTATCTGGAGATGAATATGATGCCTATTATGAAGCAAATTTTCAGAAAGACGATACAGTAACGATTGCATATGATAAAGAGGGTGTATATCGTGTAACGATAAACAGAACAGCTAGTGATGGAACAGAATATTTAAATGAAGAACATAGTAAGAAAGCACTCGATTTTACCTTTACAGAAAGGGAGTTAGATGCAGATGGAGCAATTGATATACCTGTAATTCATACGAAAAGAGGATATCGTTTAATAAATATGGCGATAAATGGTACAACGTTAGCAGAAACAACAGATAACCATAGAGAAATTCCAACCGAAAAGGGGGATGGTCATGGAATAACAATGGACGCAAACTGTGGTGACACGTCTTATCTTGTAACCGTAGTAATGGAGGATAGTTTCACTCTGCATATAGGAGATGAAAAAGATTGTTCTTACGCATATTCTATTAAAATAAAACTAAGAAGAGGAAACTGGCAGGATATAAATTTAAATCTGGTTCCGTATAAAACAGGACAACAAGTTTTAACTGTGAAATTATATACGGGTAGCGGACATAGAAGTGGCGATGGTCTTGATGTGGCAATGTGGAATCCAGATACTAAAAAACTGGATCCAATTCACGATAGTGATACAGTAAATATGGATTCTGTGGGAAGTCTCGCTGAAACACTTCATAAAAGACAAGTAAGAATTTTTTTCGCAAAAAGTAAAAACGGATATTATTCTCCTGATGGCGCTTTTAAGGCATTTGCGAATGAAGCCTCACCAGGTGGAAGAGTAATTGCGGAAACAGGAAAGGTCTATCAGTTATCAGCTACCACAATGGGGAAAACAGGTACTCTTGAAATTTATGATGAGATATGGCAAGAGGCAAAAAATGCTGCACAGGCTGCAGGATATACGGAATATGTAGCATTCGCAGGAGAAAAAACACTCAATACGGATTGGGAAATGTATGTAGTGAGCTTTACAACGGCTGGAATAAATTACTATGTACATTACAAATCAGGAGCAGGAGATGGCGTGATACCAGATGATGCAGAGGTTAGTAATGTTCCGGATAACCAGGAATTATACAATAATAGACCAATGCATTCTTACGGTAATAATCCGTCAACAGCCAAAGGAGGAAGAAAAATAGGTGTATCTTTTACAGTTGGAGAAGGCAATGAGGAACCAACTTGTAGTGGATATGAGTTTTTGGGATGGAAATTACAGAAAAAAGATGGAACGCTAAGCAGTGAAACGTATCAAAACAATGATGTATTTACTGTTTCGGAGGATAATGTTGAATATGCCGATAATACAAATCTTCCTTTTTGCTCACGTAATAATGAAGATGGATATCAATTCGTTGCACAGTGGAAGAAAATATCCACCAAAGGCGTAGTCGTAAACCATTATTTGAAAGTTCCAAATGGAACAGTGGTTTTGAAAAAACAACACCAGGAACGATTTCTTTTGCTGAGAATAATGAAACGGTTACAGCACTTGCCACTCCGGAGCCGGCAGGTACATTTTCAGGGTATGTATTTGATAAGTCTGATCCTAGAAATAATTTGGAGAAGGCGGTTACGAATGATAAATCTACAGATACGATTGAATTGAATCTGTATTATAAACCAACTGTTTTAACGGTAAGAAAAACCGTAACCGGATACAATATGGAACCGAATAGATCGTATGAGTTTACAATAAAAGCCGTTCCACCATCAGGAACTGATGCAAGTACCGCTACTATAACGGCTGGGCAGATTTTCATAAAAAAAGGAACTGATGCAGTAAAGAATCTCACCTTTACAAATAATCAGGCTACGTTTACACTGGCAAAAGATGAATCCGTAGACATTAGTTGTCTGCCAACAGGATGGACATATATAGTTACGGAAACTAATCCTGGAAATATTTACAAGACAAGCTATAAATTGAATGGCAGTGATGCAAAGGATGGAAGAGTAGCAGAAATCATAACTTCCACAACAGGAAATGATGAGGTTACGTTTACAAATGCATCTACAGTGGCACCTCCGGAAACAGGAAGAACCTTTCATGATAGCGAATGGATTTTATTGCTGATTGTTATATTGGTTATAAGTGCAGGTGGCATGACATTTCTTAGAAAAATGAAAAAGCGTTACTAGACAAACAGGAAGAATTATGCTTGAAATGTGTGAGTGAAAAGTATGATTCTTCCTTTTTCAATCAATGAGTTTATGTACGGAACAAAGAAAAGAGAGAGGTGAGCACCTATGCAGCTTACAAATACAACAGATTATGCAATCAGGATTGTCTGTTATTTGGCAATAAAAAAGCGCAGGGTTACAACGGCAAAATTAGCTTCTGAATTAAAGATTCCGGAGAGCTATATTCCCAAAATCACAAAGCAGTTAAAAAAAGAGAAGATTATTTCAGCTTCTGAAGGTACCAGTGGAGGATATGCCCTTGCCAAAAATCCAGAAAAGATTTCTTTATTTGATGTCATATCATGTATGGAATCAACAATGGCAATCAGTCGCTGTCTTGAAAAGGATGGATTTTGCTCCAGAAACTATACGGATTGCTGTAAAGTACGTCAAGTCTTATTGGACTTACAGAACGCTTACAATAACCGATTAGAAAATGTGAAAATCTCTGATATTATCAGACCGGGGAAAGATGAATATTTTGGGCGATTTTATATCATTCTGAAAGTTAATTTAGCGAAAAACAGTTATGAATGTATCTATTCTCATAACAGGGGGATTTATGATGATGTAAAAACTGCAGGAACATATGATGATTTCCTGAAAGTATATTGTGAAAAATATGTATGTGAAAAAGATTGTGAAAAACTGCAGGAATTTTTGAAAAGCGATTCGTTGACAGAGCATTTGAAAAAGGGCTGTTCAGAAGAAGATATCGTTTATCAAAGAAGAAGCGAGAAAAACTCAGAGACTTATGTTTGGATGGAAGTAAAAAGATTTGTGGATGAAAATGAGAAAACTGCTGTTATTACATTCCATAATGCAAAAGTTATCCCTAACACAATTGTAAATATGGAACGGGAATTAAGACAAAAAGCACAGGATGAGACAAAACAGTATTGGAAAATGGTTTCGCTTCTGGCTGCAGTGTTGAATCACAATAATCTTATAGAAACAGAACATCAGGATGATATCTGTTTTTATACAAAACAAGTGTATCTTCAACTACAGAAAAACTATCCGGAGTATGGGATTACAGAGGAAGAAATAGAAAATGTTTCTCATCTGGCTCCCATTCATGATATTGGAAAAATCCGTGTGCCGATAGAGATATTGAACAAAAACGGTAAATTAACAGCTGATGAGATGGAAATTGTAAAGCAGCATCCTCTTACAGGGGCAGAGATGACATTGCGGTTTCCACGAGGAACTACGACAGAAAAACTTAATAAGTATAGCTATGAAATATGCAGATATCACCATGAAAGATATGATGGATCTGGTTACCCGGATGGACTAAAAGGTGATGAAATACCACTTTGTGCACAGGTAGTAGGTCTTGTGGATGCTTATGATGCATTGGTCAGTGTACGCCCCTATAAAGGGAAATTAAAGCATGAAGAAGCCATAAGAATGATTGCCAACGGTGAATGTGGTGTATTTTCAAAAGAACTATTGAAGTGCTTTATAGCAGCGGCAATGCAATCGGATTGGGGAAAGCGAGTTGAGTAGATAAAAAGTGCGAATAGTACAAAAATATGGTAAATTTTATTGTAAATAATGGTACACAGATTTTTGAATATGCGAATCTGATTGGTGAGGAAGAGAAAGTTAGGACTTTGGTAAGAAATCTGGCAAATGCAGTGAGACAGAAAGATCAAGAAGGTTCGATGCGCATTACTATAAGTTAAGCAAGTGTGATAGGGTAGAGCAATAAAACAGATTAGCTGGAAAGGGAAGAGGCACCGTTACATAGGTAGCTTTTCTTTTTAAAGAGTTGGCTCTTTTCCTGATACAGGAATTTGTATCTTCGGAGCATTAAGCAGTGCTGTGAAATTCTGTCGGATGATATTCAGTGTCTTTGCTTTTTCTGCAATTCCTGTTTTTCTCGGACAGTAGTAGCTTGTTCAGATTCAAGATTTTCAATCCGCTTTTGGATTTTATTGGAGCTTGGGATTTTGGTAACACCGAGATCCTGAAGCTCTTTTTTTAGTGAATCGTGGAGTTGGTATTCTGATTGATGTTTGGTCCGGTATGCGTTTGGATTTTGCATTAAAGATGATGTGGTTATGAATGTGGTTTTTGTCAACATGGGTACTGATCACGTATTCATATTTTCCTTTCAGTACTTCGTCTGCAAATTGTTACCCTAAGCGATGGGCAGTTTCGGCATCAACTTCTCCAGGTTTAAATGACTGAATCAGATGAAATGCCAGGTTATCGCCTTTGTCTATTCCATTCTTTTTTGCCATTTCTCTTGTCATAGAAAATTCAAGATCTGCAGTTT
>OHRH01000842.1_pt1 | contig 18482 bp, 17 predicted proteins | sample 1578391 | NCBI WGS metagenome assembly OHRH01 (sample SAMEA3879599, study PRJEB24766) | human gut metagenome | biome: human-associated habitat; feature: feces | place: USA | collected 1985/1987 | reverse complement strand
AATACCGTGCAGTACATGATCGATCAAATGTAGGATACGATCGATGAACAACAGAGTACTATTCAGGAACAGCAAAACACTATTAAGCAAAAAAGTGAGTTGCTTGCATCTCAGGAAGTTCTTTTGCAACAAAAAGAAAGCGAACTTGAGCAGCTTAAGAAACAGTTAGAAGAACAATGTAAATAATAAGGAATGCTAATTGCTTCGTAAATACAAAGCATTACAGGATACATATTTGGCACTAATGTCACTGATGATTTAAGCCATAGAAAAACCACCCTCAGAATGATATGATACTTTGGCGAGTTTGGGTGGCATTTTCTATGTACATTCTTTAATTGGTCAACCCCTTATGGGCGGTTGTTCTTTTTGCATCTTCAATATAGCACATCTGCATCAATTCTGTAAGGCAATAGGTTACAATTTACATGATTTCTGTTAAAACGTAATTTCTTCGATACTTTTCTACTGATTCTGCAGAAATGTCATGTGTGAATCCTGCTTCAAATACCTTATTATATAGTTCCGCATGTTGTTTTTGGCAAATACTTAAGTAAATTATGGCAATAAGCGCAGCAATAGAAATAATAGTTATTTGCATAATATCATAGAACATATTCGTGCAATTCTCCTTTGTCCATTGTCAGGACTGCTGAATATTTTTGCATGGTTTCCGGAGAGAGTCTGTGAGTGACGCTGATACATGTGATATTTTCCAATGATAAAATACTGTTTTCTACAGCATTTGCGGTTTGTTCATCCAATGACGATGTTGCTTCGTCCATTAGCAGTATATCCTTTCCACTTAACAAAGCTCTGGCGATAGCAAGACGTTGACATTCTCCTCCTGAGAAATTGTTTCCGTTTTCCTCGATTATTGTATCGAGTCCTTGTGGCAAATTTTCAATAAACACCTTTAGTCCTGCTTTCTTAACAGCTTCTGTGATTTCGTGCTCTGTGTATGATTTCCACAGAGTAAGGTTATTGCGAACACTATCATTGAATAAAAAAGTTTTTTGATGAATCATAGCCAGTCTGTCTGGAAGAGCTGCGATTTCATCTGTACAAATCTTTCCTTCGAATTCTGGATAATATCCTGCAATGAGTTTTAACAGTGTGCTTTTCCCACTTCCACTTTTTCCGAGAATCGCGTATTTCTTTCCTTTTTCAAAAGTGGCAGATACATTTTTTAAGATAGTTCTGTCATCGTACTTGAAACTTACATTTCGTAGTGAAATATGTTTTTTGAGTTTGTGTCCTGTTTTTTTCTCATGGATTTCAGGATGAGAAAGAGTATGCAAAGTATCCAATACAGGTCTGGCAGACTTTAGTTCGCTAATCTTTGCAGAAAGCTCGAAGGCAGGAGAAATCACTTGTCCGGTAAGCTGAGTGACTGCGACAATACTGCCAATGGTGATATATCCCTTAACTGCAAAAAATCCAGCCAACCCCATGATAAAAAATTGGACAGCGACAGATGAAAGTGTAGTTAAACCATATACACTTGCCATCAAGGATGAAAAATGTTCTTTGTTGCTATCTAATCGTTTTGCTGTCTTAGAAAATTTATGAAACATCTCATCCTCTGCATGGTAAGTTTTTATCACTTCATAACCAGTTAGAAGATCAGCTACTGTTTCATTGTAGGATGTTGTTGATTTCATGACTGTTTCCTGTGCTGTGCCAAGTACCTTGGTAAAAAGACTTGGCAATAAGCTTGGGATTGCCATGGCTGCAATGGAGATAACAGCAATAAGTGGATTCATGTATAAAAGCACGAGAACAGCAAACACGATACAAATGACAGAGTCTAAGATGGAAATACGGTTTTGCAACACTTTTTCCTCAATGATAGAAAAATTTTGGTTGAATGCCGTAACATATGACGCATTACCCGTTTCTTCATAGTTAGCAATACTTGATTGCAAAGTACCATCTGCTAATACAGTACGCATCTCAAGTAAACGTTTTCTGATATAGCAGGCTTTGTATCGATTTGACAAAAAGACCAGTACACCTAAACATACAGCATAGAGAATACTAATAAACAACACTTTTTGTAAATGGTGAGCGTCTTGGCTGGTAATGGAAATTTGTGCAGCATCAATTAAGGCGTTTAATAGAATTGCGACACCTACAGTTGCCATATTTACTAGTAATTCTAAGAAAAACAGCAGGATGTGTTCCCATTTTATTTTTTTCATAATCTTGATATCTCCCTTCGACAAGTAAATTGTAAAGGGAAGAATGCGGCATTTCCATATCGAGCCATGTATAGTTTTAATTTACATCATTTGTTAAGTTTTTCTCTAAATATTCTTGAACTAAATCTGCCATTTCTTTTTTTCCAATCAGGCGCATATAGGGAATCAGCGCTTCCATACGCATACGACTTTCCTGCCTTTTTTTCATATTGTTAAGAATTTGTGCAATACTAAATTCAATTTCCGGAAGGAGAAACTGTTCTGTTCCACAAATGCTGAGATTCTCTGCTTTTTTTGCATAGAGAAGCGCTTCTTGATACCGTCCCTCATCTTGCAGAATTTGGCTTAGATTATGCGCTAAATTGATCTGAAGGACCTTATAGTCAGAAAGACGACTATGGCTGCGTTCCAAGGCAAACAGGATTTCCTCACCAATACGAATAGCTTCTAAATTTTTACCCGCCATATATTTTGCTGCCGTTAGCATGACAAGAATATTAGCCTCCGTAGGGGAAAACAACTCCCTGCGAAAATCATTGAAGTCGATATCGGGTTTTGTCAGATGGAGTGCGTTTGTTAATTCATCTTCCATTTGCTCGTCTGCAGCACCATCATGCATACGAATTGCCACATGAATCATTTTGGTGTACTGGAGATTAGCGATGTCCATTTTTTCAGTAGAAAGCTGCTGTAATGTCTTTTTTGCCTGAATAAACTCACCTGCGGATACTTGTTCACTGATTTCATCTAAAGTTTGGCGTAAGGATGACTGACACTCGTTTTCATAATAAATATTGCAGAGCTGATAAGTGCTTGTGCCAAGGCGTGCAAGGAGTTGTTCTAAAACTTTTCCCGATGGCATTTGTTTTCCGTTTTCTATCCTTGAGATAGAAACAGGGGAGCAAATACCATCCGCCAATGCTTCTTGTGTTAGTCCCGCTTTTTTGCGTAAATGATGGATTATTTCACCTAATGTATTTTTTTCCATAAGTTTCTGTATTGCTCCTAATAATTTATTCTAATGGATAGAATTGTATCATTGAAATATTCTCTGTTCAATGATGTATTTGTTGTTCAATTTTCCATATTGAATTGTAAATATCTTGTTCCTTGAAATGTCAATTTTCCTTCATCGCCCTCTGTAAGCTTTCCGTACTCTGAGCCGGATACAGACATCTCTATTCTGTCACCGCTTTCCACTTGAAAAGTGACATAATAAGTAGTACTGGATGTTGTATGATATCCATAAGCTCCTGAGGTATCTCCAGCGTTTGGCTGATTGTGATACGTGGTATTCTGGCGTTTTGCAACGATTCTTGCTGATACAGTTAAACGGGGAGAATTATTGTTTTTATGCCAAGTAGAAATCCCCTTTGCCAAAGTGAATATAATCATTATAAAGATTAGTATGAAGATCACAGGAAATAACAATTCTATTATATTGAACATATTTTTTCTCCTCACTTATTGTAATTTTGATTTCTCAGTTCATTTATAAAAATATCTGTGACTATTTTTCAGGCGGCAAGTGCAGATCCAGCATCCGCACACCCAATGGATTTTCTCTCTGACATACAACAAATTCTGTTCCGGACTCTTCCATTTCATACAATTCTTCGGTAACAGGAAATTCAAAAGCTGTTCCGTCATCCAACTGCACAGTCAAAGAATATTCCAGAGAATCATCGTCATCGTCTTGTTCTATATTTCGTTCCAGTACTTTTGCCGGATAGTGGGTTTCCTCTCCACACAGGGCAAAATTACCGACATACACCATCGGTTCTGCCACCAACAGGAGTGACAGACTGATCATGAAAAGCCCTTCTCCACGCAGACGTTTTGGAGTGCGAAGAACAAAGGCGATGATAAAGATTGCGCCAAGTCCAAACCAGAATGCCAGTGTGTACCATTTTTCTTCCATAATCAGTACTTGCTCCAGACCGTAGTGAAATACTGACATCAGCCACAATGCAGGAAGCAAAACCAGAGGGAGAGAAATGCGGATATGGTGAGACTGCCATTCTGCAGTGGCGCCTTTTTGCTTTCCGTTTAGTGTCAGGACAGGCGCAAACGCCAGATAATATACAATCAATGGAAGGGGAGAAGCTGCCATCAGGTAGATGGTCTGGCTGAACTTCAAGGCTCCTGCGATGAAAAAGAAAAGCGGAATGATACTGCCGGCCCAGAAGAGTGCCAGTACCAGCCGTTTCCCAAGTCGGATTTCTTTTAGGTGGCTGTGAAGTCTGGTTGTATATTCTTCCCGCCATTGAATGACAGGTTCGATTCCTTCTTCCTGCTGAATCTGTTGTTCTTTTAACTTTGTTATCTCAAGCGGAATCTCTCTGGATTCGACCCAGTCCGCCAGTTTGTCTACGCCGCGCATATTACGTTCGATCGCGAAAATTTTCTTTTTGTCCGCATTTAAAAACTGAATGGAGTCATTGGCTCCGAAGCGGATGGAAAATCGCTGTCCGGGAAGAAGTTCACGTTTGCGTCCCCAGCTTGTCATATAAGTCAGACTTCCGTTTTCAAAAACGTACAATCTGCGGTTTTTTCCGGCCAGCAGCATCCAGATCCCGCAGATGAGAAGTCCCAGTCCAATCAGAAACATAATCAGACCAAATGGAACATCCAGAGGAGGCTGGACGCAGTATCCGAAAGCAATCAACAAAAGAAAAAGTGCCAGTGGCCAGACAATAAACGCTAAAACAGAAACGAAAAGCCGCTCCTGGATACAAATGACAGGACGGGAATGTTCCGGCAGTTTTGGAGCACGACAAACCAGCAAGGCGATACCGGACAGAAGAATGCTCACATGCATCACAATTCCCAGTGCAATCCCGACAGAAGGGGCATCCCCCATATAAAACAGTGTCATAAACAGTCCCAGGAGACTGTACAAAATGATCACAATACCGGAAAGGAGTGCCGGCCATTTACGAGGTGGTTTGACCACTCCTTCTGGATTCGGGGAGAACGTCATGGACTGATCTGCTGTATCGGATATTTTTCCATCCTCATCGTCTGTCTCCGGAATTTCCGATGGAAGTGACTCTGTCTCCAGATTTGCTCCGCAAGCAGGGCAGGAAGCTACGTATTCAATGATAACTGAAAAAGGAGAACAGGTCAAAGGAAGCCGGGAGCCACAATTCGGACAGATCCAGATCCGGGCGAGGATCTTTTTGCGCACAAAGGCAATCAGAGCCAGTGAAAAAATCGGCCAGATCAGCAATGGCAGTAAAAAGAAAAGCAGTTGATCCTGACGGAAACAAAACGCCAAAAGCAGAAGTTCTGCACCGCCTGCGATCAATAAAATACGACCGGCAATTTTGCCGGAACGTGTAAATGCATTGTGATAAGCAGGGTTTTTCAGCATTTTTAATTCATCCGATTGTGCGGCATCTGCTCCGCCTTCCTGCAGATAAAGGATAAATCGTTCCATTTCTTCATAGAGATTGTCATCGTTTTTTTCCAAAAGCTCCTGTACGGTCTTTCCATCTTCGAGAAAGCAGGTACGAAAACCGTCTGCCCGGATTTCACCGTTTTTGCACTTTACAGTCAAAAGCCCGGGAGCGTATGTGATATCACAATCGCTATAATTAGACTGCAGACGCTGATAAATAGAATTCAGGTGATTCATATAGTGTGCCCTCCTTTGTTAGGTTGTTTGTTTTTGTATTGTATCATATTGCAATAAAAAAGTGGAGAAATGGATATAAAATTGGCAAAAATGACGGAGAAATAGTTGCTGTTGTCCAGTCCATAAAAAGCGTGTTAAAATAAACTGGTTAGAAATATTTTAGATGATAAAGGAGCTTGTATGAGGCGTAATGTAGATTTAAATGAGATTTCAGATGGAAAATTATATACTTCAAATGATATGGTAAAGGCAGATTGTTATGAGTGTCAGGGGTGTTCGGCGTGTTGTCGCGGAATGGGGAAATCTATTATTCTGGATCCCATCGATCTGTTTCATTTGAAACAGGCAACCGGAAAGGATTTTGCCGGGCTTCTGAATCAGGAGATCGAGTTAAATGTAGTGGATGGTATGATCCTTCCTAATTTGAAAATGGATGCAAAGACTGATGCCTGTCCGTTTCTGGATGAGAACGAAAGATGTGGGATTCATGCGTTTCGGTCGGGAATCTGCCGACTGTTTCCGCTGGGAAGGCTGTATGAAGAAGAGGGATTTCGATATTTTCTTCTGACAAAAGAATGTAGAAAAGAGAACCGCGGAAAAGTGAAAGTGAAAAAATGGCTCGGAATTACCAACCTGAAAGCTTATGAGCAGTACATTTCAGACTGGCACCAATTTCTTCTGACTTGCGAAGAGTCAATAGGAGAGCTGGAAAAAGAGAATATCCAGATCCTTACGACGTATATTCTGCGATTGTTTTATCAGACTCCATACGAAGCAGAGGATGACGGGTCATTTTATCAGGAGTTTTATCAGAGAAGAGAACAAGTGCGAAAGACGCTTGGAATTTAGAAAGAGAGGAGGTCTGACAGTGGAAGGGGAAAAACTACAGATTTTAAAAACATATTTTGGATACGATTCATTTCGTCCGGGACAGGAGGAGATCATCGATCAGATTTTGGCGGGAAGAGATGCGCTTGCCATTATGCCGACCGGGGCAGGAAAATCTCTTTGCTATCAAGTTCCGGCGCTGATGCTTTCGGGGATCACCATTGTAATCTCACCGTTAATTTCTCTGATGATGGATCAGGTAAAAGCATTGAACGAAGCAGGGATCCATGCGGCGTATATCAACAGTTCGCTGACAGAAAACCAGGTTGCAAAGGCTTTGGAATTTGCAAAAGCGGGACGATACAAAATCGTCTATGTGGCGCCGGAGCGTCTGGAGACTCCAAGGTTTCTCGACTTTGCCTGTCATGCCGAAATCTCTATGGTGACGATTGACGAGGCACACTGTATTTCTCAGTGGGGACAGGATTTCAGACCGAGTTATGTGCGGATTGTTTCATTTATCCGCCAGCTTCCTGTCCGTCCGATCGTGACAGCCTTTACTGCCACGGCAACAAAGCGTGTACAGACAGACATCCGGGAAGTACTGAAGCTGCAGAATCCTTATGTGGCAGTGACAGGATTTGACCGGGAAAATCTGTATTTTGAGGTGCAGAGAACAAAAGAGAAAAAAGAAAGAATCCGGGAGTATCTGGAAAAACATTCGGATGAAAGTGGAATTATTTACTGTGCCACAAGAAAGAATGTGGATGAACTTTACCTGTTTCTGGAAAGTGCGGGATTTTCAGTGGGCAGATATCACGCGGGAATGGGCAATGAGGCAAGAAAGAGCAGTCAGGAGGATTTTATTTACGATCGGATCCAGGTGATGATCGCAACCAATGCGTTTGGAATGGGGATCGATAAGTCCAATGTCCGGTATGTCCTGCATTACAATATGCCCCAAAGTCTGGAAAATTATTATCAGGAAGCGGGAAGAGCCGGACGGGATTCGGAGCCGTCAGAATGCATCATTTACTATTCGCCTCAGGACGTCGTTATCAATCAGTTTCTGCTGGAAAGCAAGGAAAACTATGGAGAATACACAGCGGAAGAGATGCAGAATATCCAGGTGCAGGATCGGGAGCGGCTTCAGAAGATGACAACCTACTGTACGACTACGGGATGCCTGCGAAATTATATTCTCGGTTATTTTGGGGAACAGGCAAAAGAGCTCTGTGGAAACTGCTCCAACTGTCTGGAGGAACTGGAAGAGATGGATGCAACAGAAGCGGCAGCAGATGTGATTGAATGCGTCCGTGAGTCCGGGCAGAGATTCGGGGTGAACATGATAGCAGGCACGCTGCTCGGCGAAAATACTGCAAAAATCCGAAATTACCGGATGAACGACAATCTTTGTTATGGAAAACAAAGCAAAATCGGACAGGAACGCATCAAAGAGATCATTCAGGCGATGCTGGAGCGAGGCTATCTGTGCCAGACAAAAGATAAATACGCATTACTGAAGCTCACAGATACATCAGAAGAATTGCTTCAAGGGACGGATCCGTTTGTGATCGCATACAGAAAAGCGGAAGTACAGAAAACATCTGCAAGGCGAGGTGTGAAAGGACTGGGAGACCTGAGTGAAAAAGCGCAGCATCTGTTTGAAGAACTCCGAAAGCTGCGCAGCGAACTGGCAAAAGAAAAATCCATTCCGCCGTATATGGTGGCATCTGATAAGACGCTTCATGATATGTGCGTGAAAATCCCTCTCACAAAAGAAGAAATGCTGACAGCTAACGGGATGGGCGCCAGAAAACTGGAACAGTATGGGGAGGCGTTTTTATACTGCATTCGTGATATTACGAATGGAGATAAGGCGGCATACAAGAAAGTGGAGATAAATGGTGATGCTTCAGAAATTCCGTTGACAGAGCGGGCAAAAAAAGGAAGAAAAGAGGCATTTCATCTGACAGAGGAAATGGAACAGCAGATCGCTTTTGTCACGGAGACGACAATCAGCGAATTCGTGGCATCTATCAATGCACTGCGGGATGAAAAGACGATGAAGCGTCTGACGATCAAATCCATTACTGAGGAACTTCTGGCAGAAGGGTATCTGGAGCAGAAGTTCTGGAACGGATACAGCAGAACCTTTCTGACAGAAAAAGGAGAAGCGCTGGGCATCCGGGCAGAAGAGAGGGAAAGTCAGAACGGAAATCTGTACGATGTCTTTTTATACGGGGAAAAAGCTCAGCAGTATGTGGTAGAGTTATTAAAAAGAAACACTACAGCGGACTGATTCCGGCAAATCCGCTCCAGATACAGGACAGTGTAAATAAAATTCCAAAAACGGAAGTAAAATATAAAAATAACAGTTTCCCCGTATTGTGAGACTCGCTGCTGCAGATGCGGGGAATGGAGCGGTATTTTCGAAGCAGGAGCACAATTCCAAGGATGACGAGCAGATTGGTGATCACATTGTACAGGATATTTCCGCTGTTGCCAGGCATTATGCCTGCAATACGGGGCAGAACATCTCCCAGGATCAGATTGTTGGAAATATGCAGAAGGAGACTGTACCAGATCGAGTATTCCATAGCGATATATCCAAGGATCAGTCCGGCAGCCATTGCAAAAGGAATCTGTGCAAAATTTCCGTGCATGAGAGCAAAGGCAAGTGAGGAGGCCAAAAGTGCGAACCACTTGCCGAAAGGCTCCAATGTCTTTAAAACAGCACCGCGGAAAATGAATTCCTCGATCAGCGGAGCAGCAAATCCGGAGTAGAGAAGCATAGAGATCGTAACAGAGCCTCCCGTAGCAGCTTCCAGAGAACGCGCAAATGTAAAACCGAAGTGCTGTGCTCCCATTTCCATAAGTACATAAAGAACGGAAGAAGCGTTCTGTGCGATCATAAAAATCCCGAAAAAGCTGAGAAATTTTCCCGGGCTCATATGAGAATGTACCGGAAAAATCTGCGTACGGAAAAAGGAAGGTCTGCGCCATATGACAAAGATCCCGAGACAGAGAAAGCCGGAGATCAGATACCAGACAGCTCCGTCATTAAAATGTTCGTCAACCGGAAACAGCCGGTACATCGCCATCATGATCAAAAAAGTGAGTTGGCCAAATAAGATCTTGTAAAGAAAAATCATACCGTTTGTTTTATTAAATTCACGTCGAATCCATCGTTTTTCAAATTTATCCATAAAATCACCTTGTCAAATCAAATTATTTTCTACATTTGTTCCTTATCATATCATGGATTTTTCTTTTGAACAGCAAATTCACAGAAAGTTCTTCTGATTTCCTGTAAAAATTTACTTGAAAATAATTATCAATTATGGTAGCATCACTTTGTTAGTTGAGACTATTGAAAAATAGATGATAAAAACTTTTGGTAGAAGTGAAAAAAGGAGAGCGTATGAGAAAAAACCCATTGAAAATGTTATGGCTGGCAGCAGCGTTTTTATGTCTTGGAATCGGAGCAGTGGGAGTGATCCTGCCGATTTTGCCGACAACTCCATTCTTGCTGGTGGCATCTTTTTGTTTTGCAAGAGGATCGGAAAGATTTCACAAGTGGTTTATGGGGACGAAGCTTTACAAAAATCATCTGGACAGCTTTGTAAAGGAGCGTGCCATGACATTAAAGACAAAGCTGTGTATTCTGCTTCCGGCATCCGCAATGCTGATGTGTGCATTTTTTATGATGAGCAATCTGCCGGGGCGTATTTTTATTCTTCTGTTGATTCTTTTTAAATATGTATATTTCTTTACAAAAATCAAGACGATCAGAATTGAGGCGGCTTAAATGAAAGATATAAAAAAGAGTCAGCAAGTGGAGGATAAACGGGAAAAAGAAAAGCAGATCGTGGATCTGATGATCCACCTTTATTGCCGGAAAAAACATAAAACTGTGGAAAAACATCATGGACTGTGCGAGGAGTGTGAAAAACTCAGAGACTATGCCGCAATGCGTGTGGATAAATGTCCGTTTATGGAGACAAAGACATTCTGCAGTAACTGCAGGGTACATTGTTACAAGCCGCAGATGAGAGAAGAAATTCGAAATGTGATGCGGTTTGCCGGACCGAGAATGTTATTTTATCATCCAATCATGGCAATCCGGCACGTGATCACTTCTGCAAAAGAAAAAAAGAGAATGGGAAGGAAAGAAACATATGATTAAGACGAGACTACTCAAGCTGTTGAAGGGCTCGGGAAAATATATCGGAGCTAATATTTTCTGGCAGTGGATCGCACTGCTGTTTCAGATCGCAGCAGTGTTTGCGGCAGGAAATATGATCCAGCAGCTGTTTGAAAAAACATTGGATCAGCAGGTGATGCTGCAAACGGCAGGAATTGTGATCCTGGCAATCTGTGCGCGTTTTCTGTGCGAAAAAGGAGCTGCATATGCCTCTTATCGGGCAAGTGCGGATGTAAAGACGGTTTTAAGAAAGCAGATTTATGAGAAGCTGCTGCGTTTGGGAGCGGCCTATAAAGAAAAGGTATCTACTTCCGAGGTGGTTCAGGTGTCTGCGGAAGGAGTCGAGCAGCTGGAGATTTATTATGGGAGATATCTTCCGCAGCTGTTCTACAGTCTGCTTGCACCGATCACATTGTTTGCGGTATTGTCACCGATCAGCATCAAGGCATGTATTGTGCTTCTTGTATGTGTACCGCTGATTCCGATGTCGATCGTGGCAGTACAGAAATTCGCAAAGAAACTGCTGAGCAAATACTGGGGAATCTATACAGAACTTGGTGACAGTTTCTTAGAGAACCTGCAAGGACTCACAACCTTAAAGATTTATCAGGCAGATGAGCAAAAAGCCAAAGAAATGGACGACGAATCAGAGCGGTTTCGTAAGATCACGATGAAAGTGCTCACTATGCAGCTTAATTCTGTCAGTGTGATGGATATTGTAGCATATGGCGGAGCAGCAATTGGAATGATTGTGACTGTCAAAGAGTATCTGGCAGGAAATGTATCACTCGCAGGGGCGTTTACGATTATTTTGCTTGCATCTGAATTTTTCATTCCACTGCGTTTGCTGGGTTCTTTCTTCCACATTGCCATGAACGGAATGTCGGCAAGTGACAAGATTTTTAAGATTCTGGATATGGAAGAGCCAAAACGGGGAGAGCACGAGATTGAGGGCGAACAAATGGACGTCACACTGCAGCATGTGGAATTTTCCTATGAGCCGGAGCGAAAGGTATTACGGGATATTTCGCTGACCATACCATCCGGAAAATTTGTCTCTCTGGTGGGTCTGTCCGGTTGTGGAAAAAGTACCATTGCGGCACTTTTGACAGGGAAGAATCGTACATTTTCGGGACAGATCCAGATCAATAATGTACCGATTCAGGAGATTAAAGAGTCCAGTCTGATGGATAAGATCACCTTGGTGAGACATAACAGTTATCTGTTCAAGGGAACGGTAGAAGAAAACCTGAAAATGGCGGATCCATCTGTGTCGAGAGAACAGATGGAAGCAGCGCTCAGGCAGGTAAATCTGTATGAGTTTTTGCAGGCACAAAATGGATTGAATACGATGCTGGAAGAACAGGGAAGTAATTTTTCCGGCGGACAAAGACAGCGTCTTGCCATCGCCAGAGCACTTCTTCATGATACGCCGATGTATATTTTTGATGAGGCGGCATCCAATATTGATGTGGAAAGTGAGGATCAGATCATGGAAGTGATCCGGGAGCTGGCAAAGACGAAAACAATCCTGTTTATCTCTCATCGGCTTGCAAATGTGGTGGCATCTGATCAGATTTATATGTTGGAAAACGGTCAGATTACAGAGAGCGGCACACATGGAGAACTTATGAAAAAAGCAGGAAGCTATGCAAATATGTATCAGAAACAGCAGGAATTGTGTCAGGTAAGGGAGGGAAGAGCATGAAGCGAAGAAGTGGAATACAGATTATGGGAAAACTGATCGGATTGATCCGTCCTCTCATGCATGTGATGGCAGCGGCGATTGTTCTCGGTGTGACCGGGTATCTTTGTGCGATCTTTCTGACAGTACTTGCGGGAGCAGGAATTTTGCAGGTCATGGGAATCTGGAAAGGAACCACTTTGCTGACGTTGTTTGTCTCTCTTGCAGTCCTTGCAGTGCTGCGGGGAATTCTGCACTATGGGGAGCAGGCCTGCAATCATTATATTGCGTTTAAATTGCTTGCACTGATCCGTCACAAAGTATTTGCGGTTTTGAGAAAGCTCTGTCCGGCAAAACTGGACGGAAGAGATAAAGGAAATCTGATTTCCATTATTACAACAGACATTGAACTGTTGGAAGTATTTTACGCGCATACCATTTCACCGATTGCAATTGCAGTTCTGACTTCGCTGATCATGGAAATTTTCTTTTTCCGATATCATGTGCTGATCGGTCTGTTCGCCCTTGTGGGATATCTTGCAATTGGAGTTCTGATGCCCATGTGGAATTCCAGACGAGGTTCAGAAAAAGGAATGGAATTTCGTACCCGTTTCGGGGATCTGAACAGCTTCGTTCTGGATAGTCTTCGTGGACTGGATGAGACGATCCAGTATGGATGCGGAGAAAAACGGGAAGAGCAGATGGAACGCAAAAGTGTGGAACTGGATGCGAAACAGAAAGAAATGAAGAAACTGGAAGGAACACAAAGAGGAGGAACAAATGTCCTGATTCTGATTTTCTCTTTTGGAATGCTGTTCCTTACAACGTGGCTGCATCAGCAGGGGGAAATCGGATTTGACGCAGTACTGCTCTGTACGATCCTGATGATGAGTTCTTTCGGACCGGTTGTTGCTCTGTCCAGTCTGTCGAACAATCTGATGCAGACACTGGCAAGCGGAGAACGTGTGTTATCCCTTCTGGAAGAAGAACCGCAGATTGAAGAAGTATCTGGTCAGGCAACCGCAGAATTTGCAGATATCAATTGTGAAAACATTGATTTTGCTTATGAAGAAGAACAGATTTTAAAAGACTATTCGATCTCGATTCCGAAAGGCAGTCGGATTGGAATCCATGGAAAAAGCGGTTCCGGAAAATCAACGCTGTTAAAGCTGCTGATGCGTTTTTATGATGTAGACAGCGGAGTGATCCGAATGGGAGACAGAAAATTGTCCGGTATCAATACAAACGAGCTGCGTGATATGGAAAGCTATGTGACACAGGAGACGTGTCTGTTCCACGATTCAATCGCCAACAACATTGCGATCGCAAAGCCGGGGGCTTCCAGAGAAGAAATCGTAGAGGCAGCAAAAAAAGCATCTCTGCATGAATTTATAGAAAGCCTTCCAAATGGATACGATACGCTGGTCGGAGAGTTGGGAGATACCCTTTCCGGAGGAGAAAAACAGAGGATCGGCGTGGCAAGAGCATTTCTGCACGATGCACCGCTTTTGCTTCTGGATGAGCCGACCAGCAATCTGGATTCTCTGAATGAAAGTATTATCTTAAGATCTCTGAAAAAAATGGGGAAAGACAAGACTGTTATTTTAGTATCCCACAGAGAATCGACCATGGCTGTGGCGGAAAAAGTATATCAGATGGAAAACGGAAGGATTTCATAAGAATCCGGAAAACAGTTTCTTTTTTCGTGATGGTTGGCTATAATAGAAACAGTGAGAGTAAAATGACCGTAACGAAAGGAGAAACATATGAGTCAGTATGACGTGATCATTATTGGAGCAGGCCCGGGAGGAATCTTTGCGGCATATGAGCTGGTGAAAGATGCACCGCAGCTGAAAATTGCGGTTCTGGAAGCGGGAAATCCTCTGGAGAAAAGAAAATGTCCGATTGACGGAGTGAAGGTAAAAAGCTGTATCAACTGCAAGACCTGTGCCATCATGAATGGATTTGGAGGCGCCGGAGCTTTTTCGGATGGAAAATATAATATTACAAACGATTTTGGCGGAACATTGTACGAGTATATCGGAAAAGACACTGCCATTGATCTGATGCGCTATGTGGATGAGATCAATGTGGAATACGGTGGAAAAGGAACCAAGATGTATTCCACTGCAGGAAGCAAGTTCAAAAAGCTGTGTCTGCAGAATAAATTAAAGTTGTTGGAAGCATCTGTCCGTCATCTGGGAACAGATATCAACTATGTAGTCCTGGAAAATCTGTACGCAGAATTAAAAGATAAAGTAGAATTCCGTTTCAATTACTATGTGGACAAGCTGGAGAAGACAGAAAACGGCTATATCGTGACACATGGAGAAGACCGTGATGAATGCGAGAAGTGTATTGTTTCAGTAGGAAGAAGCGGAAGTAAATGGATGGAAGAAGTCTGTCGCGACATGAAGATCCCGACAAAATCCAACCGTGTAGATCTTGGTGTCCGCGTAGAACTGCCGGCAGCAGTGTTCTCCCATTTGACAGATGAACTGTATGAAAGCAAGATTGTATACCGTACAGAAAAATTTGAGGATAAAGTCCGTACATTCTGCATGAATCCATACGGAATCGTAGTAAATGAAAATACAAACGGAATCGTAACTGTAAACGGACACAGCTACGAAGATACAGAAAAGCAGACAGAAAATACAAACTTTGCACTGCTTGTGGCAAAGCATTTCTCAGAGCCGTTTAAAGACAGCAACGGATACGGAGAGAGTATTGCCAGACTGTCCAATATGCTGGGCGGCGGTGTGATCGTGCAGAGATTCGGTGACCTGATCCGTGGAAGACGAAGCACCCATGACAGAATTGAGGATGGATTTGTCAGACCGACACTTGCGGCAGAGCCGGGAGACTTAAGCCTTGTGCTTCCGAAACGAATCCTGGATGGAATTATCGAGATGATCTACGCACTGGATAAGATCGCTCCGGGTACAGCCAATGATGATACTTTGCTTTACGGTGTGGAAGTCAAGTTCTATAATATGGAAGTAGAACTGGATGAACATCTGGAGACCATGTACAAAGGTCTGTACGTGATCGGTGACGGAAGTGGAGTGACACATTCTCTGTCCCATGCATCAGCGAGTGGTGTGTATGTAGCGAGAGAGATTACAAAAGGGTTGTAAAAAGAAAAGTGTACGGGCATTCTGAAAAGAGTGCTTGTACACTTTGTTGTTAAAAAACAATAGAATTCCTCTGCATCTTTTTTGATAAGTACTGCCTGATCAGGCATAGATTGCGTTGTGACATGCTTTTGAATATGGGGGATGTCCCGCTATAATACCCAAAAGCATAAGATAACTTGACAGTCCAGTAAAGAATTACTGGATTTTTTGTATAAATTCTTCGATACTTTTTGATGTAGCTGCAATTTTTAACCAGTTTTTCAGAACAGTTGCATCTGATTCCTCAAAGAGTTTCTTTTCAAGTTCTGGTGGTATAGATCCAAAATCTTCTAAAAAACTGCGTAATATAGATTGACGCTCTTCTCTGCGTCCGGCCGCACGCTCATCTCTCAACATCTCTTCTAAAATCATGAAACGTTCCTCCATTTCACAGCTTTCCTTAATATGTCGGATAGAATTCTGCAACTGCTTAACATAGATATCGTGGAAATCTTCCTGACTTTCTTTCAGGTCTGCCTTTACAAATTTCAAAAATATTACCAGTTCTTTTGGAACTTCCTCTGCATTCTCCCCGCGGGTACTGAGATAAATAATGCATCTTCCATCTTCCAGAGAAGTTTCATCAGATTCTTTACAGATAATGTTCGTTTTCCCATAGTTATTTCCCCATCAGCAGAGGAATTCTATAAGCAAATTATAGCAAATGCTTCGATGAAGTCAAGGTGATTTGCATCAAAAAGGAAGGTACTTTGTTAATGTAGAGGTTAATCAAAATCGGGGCATTGACATTATATACTATGCAATATATAGTATCATGTATAGGGAGGTGTTTTATGGATGCACAGTTAAGAAAAGGATTGTTGGAATTATGTGTTTTAGCAGTATTGAGAAAGGAAGATTCCTACGGATACCAGATTATAAAAGATGTTTCTGATCTGATTGAAATTTCAGAATCCACTTTGTATCCTATTTTGCGAAGATTGGAGATGGGTGGAAAAGTAGAATCCTATACCACACAGTACAATGATCAATTACGAAAATATTTTCATCTAACAGAAGAGGGAAGACAGTATTTGAAAAATTTTGATAAAGACAGAGCACAGTTGTTAAAAATATTGGATTATATTGCAGAGGAGGATGAGAAATGAAGAAGGAACAGTTTATCAAGAATCTTCGATACAGTCTGAGAAAATTAAAAAAGGATGAACGGGAGAAGTATCTTGCATATTATGAAGAAATAATTTCGGATATGATCGAAAACGGAGTTTCGGAAGAAGAGGCGGTTGCGCATCAGGGAGGGACAAAAGAAATCGCAGAAGAAATTTTGCGGGAAAATGCAGTTAAAAGAGAGTTCAAAATTGGCTGGATAGGTTCTGTTTTAATTATTTTGACCCTTTTATCGGGAACTCTGTCCGGATATCTGATGTATCAGGAATATCGTATAAAGTCGGAATTTGCCGAAATCCATACAGAGATCGCCAATGAGACGGTCAGTATTACAGGAGGATCGGACGGTCCGACAAGTGTATTTCTTGCGGGAAAGATTACATTTTGGGTACGTCCCGATATTTTGATTGTAATAACAGTAATGATGGTTATAATTACAATTAGTTATTTTGTTTGTAAAGCGAGAAAAATAAAATTTAAAGCGGATTCCGAAAACAACTTGAACTAAAAAAGTTCAAGTTGTTTTTTTTGTGCATAATGCACAAAGAGGAAGGAGAGGAAAATGACAAACCGAGAGTTGTTCAGAGTAAGCAAAAAGAGATTATGTGAATTAACCAGTCAGTATTACGAGCTGGTAACATTGAAAGAGGTCGCATATGAAAAAGTTTCTAAGCACTTTGGATATTTTCTATTTTTTATGAATCAAAATCAGCATGAGGTAAAAGTGTATTTTGACAGGTATAGAGATACAAATATCCTTCGGATTGAGTGTAGGCAAGAAGCTTTTGAAAAAATGTATCATCCATCTGATCAAGAACTTATAACCTTCGGATTGATTAGAAAAGAAAAGTATGAGCAACTCTGCAGATGTGCATAAGGGGGGAAAAGCATGTATGATCGGGCGAAAGAACAACAAAAAGAAATTGCAACAATAAAGGAGAGAACCATACACCTGAATCTTTCAGATGCAGATTGCAAGAGAATCTCAACGTATGCAGCCAAAGCAAATATCACAGTATCACAATTACTGGAAAGTTTTATCGGAGATCTGGTAAATGGGACGTATACCAATGGAAGTGATGAAAGAGATTATGCCCAAGAATGGTTTGAACGCTGTGGTTATGGCATGTATTCTGAGAAAACATTTTTAAGGTATATATTGGAAGAAGGGGCTGATGTGGAGTTTTTGCTGAATGGTTTAGAAGGTATAAAGAAAAGTAAAGAACTGATACAAATGCTAACAGAGGAGTTACAAAAAGAAATTGACCGTCAGCGAGAAAATCCTGAATATCAATACGAATGGGCAGAAGAGGATAAAGAATGTATTCGAACGGAGCAGGAAGAGTTGGATGCAGCGATTCTGTCTGTGAAAGAGTGGTGGGAAGAGTATCAGGCATGGAAAAAGCAAAAAAACTGGTGGGATGTTGGAGAAGATACTGCGGAACGAACATTTGATGAAGAGCTGATAATCATCCAGAAATGGTGGAATACATACCAAAATTTTTTAGGAAATGAAATGGAATAAATCAAGATGTTCCGAAATTCGGAACGCAAAATAGTCCAGCGGTGTGATGTCAAGAGATAGATAATAAAAAAATCATATATTTTTGTA
>OHRH01000835.1_pt1 | contig 18566 bp, 16 predicted proteins | sample 1578391 | NCBI WGS metagenome assembly OHRH01 (sample SAMEA3879599, study PRJEB24766) | human gut metagenome | biome: human-associated habitat; feature: feces | place: USA | collected 1985/1987 | reverse complement strand
CCATAACTCAAGAGATACCGATCAAGGCTCCGGAGGCCGCCAAGGCGTTATATAGCATTGTCTCCGCCGGACATGACGGGGCGGATGGTATGAAGATCCTAGAAGTTTCGGCTAAAGCTGCCGTGGGAGGACTTACGGAAACCGAGACGGCTGCCGATGCCATTACAACGATCCTGAATGCTTATAAGATGTCTGCGGAGGAAGCCGGTACGGTCTCGGACCAGCTTTTTACAACCGTCCGGTTGGGTAAGACTACATTTGGCGAATTGGGAGCCTCTATAGCCCAAGTTGCTCCTATTGCGGCCGCGTATGGGATTAGTATCGACCAAGTGTTGGGTGCTGTCGCTTCATTGACCAAGCAAGGAACGCCGACGGCGCAGGCTATGACACAGATCCGTGCCGCTATCCAAGGAACCGCCGGAGAACTTGGAGACGCCGCTTTCCAAGGTCGTACTTTCCAAGAGGCATTACAATTGATTTATGAGAAGGCTGGTGGTTCCGCTTCCAAGATGAAGGAAATGCTTGGCACGGATGAAGGCCTGGCCGCTACACTGGCTTTGACTGGAAAGAATGCAAAGGCGGCAGCAAATGATTTGGGAGAGTTGCAGGGCTCCTTGGGTGCGACAGAGGCTGCGTTTGAGAAGATGGCTGACGCCGCCGATAATCAGCTCACGTTGTTGGCGAATAATGTACAGGCTTATTTGCGCCCAATGGGAGAGAGGATATTGAAAGAGGTGTCAGATATCGCCAAGGCGTTTAATGAGGCTTTTGAGAACAATGATATCGAGGGGACGATATCGAGGGTTGAGGCATTGGTGAAAAATGCGGCGGGAGCGTTTCTTTCTTATAAAACAGCTATTTTGTTGGTTCAAGTGGCGCAACGATCTTATATCAAGACATCAGCTTTGAGCAGACTGGCGACGATTCAGCATACGACCGCAACCGCGCTGCTTACAGGTGCTTTGAAAAAACAGGCTGTCGCAATGTTGGCCGTCGGAAAAGCTGCCCTTGCGAATCCGTATGTCTTGGCCGTGGCGGGTGTTACGGCCCTTGGGTATGCGATCTTCAAGCTCGCGACACAGGCGACGGCATCAGAGAAGGCGTTGGATTCCCATAACAAGAGGGTCGCAGAGATGAAGGACTGGATAGAAGGCATGAGATCTCAAACGGATGAACTATTGAATGCTTTGCGCGACGATAACAAGTCCATGTTACAGAAAGTGGAGGCATACGAGAAATTACAAGCCCTCTATCCGGATGAACTGAAAAATCTATCCTTGCAAAAGTTCATGTTGATGGATATGACGGAGGCTAATAAGATGCTTTCTAAATCGATAGATGAGCGAACCATGGCCCAACAGCGCGCTACCGTAAACTCCATAGAGGATGAAATTGCAAAAAATAACCATCGAATCTCCCAGCTAGACAAGAAAAGTTGGATTGATACCAGCTTTTCGGAGGCATTTGAGTTACGTCGTTTACGAAAACGGAACGAGCAGTTGAAGATTGAGCATGATAAAGCGGTTGAGATAGTCGTACAAGGATTGAAGGCTCGTACGAAGGCGGAGGCGTTAGCTAGTAGCCAACAAGAGGAGGAAAAGGCGAAAATAGCTACACCTATTGATAAAAAGGAACTAGAAAAGCGAAAAAAGCTTCAAGACGAACTCCTATCCCTCCGCCGGCAGAACCAGCAATCCGAGATCGATCTGATGAAAGAAGGCTCCGCAAAGAAGATCGCCCAGATAAACCTAGACTATGACAATGAGATCGCCGCCATACTTACCAAGGAAAAAGAGTGGAAAGACGCTCAAGGCGGCAAACTGACTAAGGAACAGACCGTGGAGATTCTACAGCCTTGGTGAACTCATACGTCAAACGGGAGCGATCGACCTCTAATGTGAATAAGGAAGAACTGGAGGAAGAGAAACGTGCCATGAACGAGTATCTGAAAGAATACGGTTCTTATCTTGATAAGAGAGATGCTATCACGGCTCTTTATAACGAGAAGATAGCCAAGGCTACGACGGAAGGCGAGCGTAAGTCCCTTTCCGAGGCCATGAAAAGGGAACTGTCTGATCTCGACATAGAGGCGAGCAAGACGACTTCCGCTATCAGTCGGTTGTTCGGTGACATGAAAGACAAGACCCTCTCCGAGTTGGAGGCCATCAACCGGAAGGGGCGTGAAGCCTTGGAGTTCTTGAAAAGCGGTGTCTGGGATGAGAGCAAGGGCAAGGATTTCGGTATCACGAAAGAGACGTTTGAACTGTGGAGTAAATCACCCGATAAACTAAAAGATATCTCGGATGCGCTCAAGGAGAACAAGGAAGCCGCGGACAAGTTGCGCCCGGCATACGAGAAGGTCGCCAAAGGTCTGAAAGGCGTATTTGAGGCTGGTAACGATACGAAAAAGCTGCGACAGGCAATTGACGATATAGAGGAAGGGCTTGGCGAAATCATGCGGTCCGGGCAATTCCTCTCTGATACTTTCTCGAAACTCGGGGATTCGTTCGGTGGTGCGTTCGGTGAGATAGCCGAAGGCTTGAATGTGGCCATGGACGCGGTCAATTCCGCCATGGACGGGGCGAAAGCCGGTGCGATGTTCGGGCCGATCGGTGCGTCTGCCGGTGCCGCTATCGGGGTGGTCACATCCCTTGCCTCCTCTATCGCCAAGATCCATGACAAGAAGAACGAGAGTCGTATCCAGCGTTTGCAGGATCAGATCGACACGTTGGACAAGTCGTACGATAAGCTGGGCAGGTCCATCGAGAAAGCCTATTCCAAGGATGCCTCCAAGCTTATCGACCAGCAGAATAAGCTATTGGAACAGCAAAAAGTGCTTATCCAAAACCAGATCAAGGAGGAGGAGGACAAGAAGAAAACCGACAATGACCGCATCAAGGAGTGGCGGGACCAGATAGACGAGATCAATAACACCATAGCGGATAATAAGGAGGCCGGCAAGGACGCCATTTTCGGTAGTGACATAAAATCGGCGATCGACGATTTCGCCAACGCTTACGCCGACGCGTGGGCCGCCGGGGAGGACAAGGCGCGATCGGCCAAGGATCTCGTGAGGAAGATGATAAGGAATATGGTCACGGAGTCGATCAAGGCCGCCGCTTCCGATCCCATGAAAGCCATACGAGAGAAGCTGCTTGAGTTCTGGTCTGATAATTACATCAGTGATTGGGAGCAAGACTACCTCGACCAAAAGGCGCAGGAGCTGGCCGACGACCTCGACCGTAAGTTCGGCTGGGCCGACAAGTACTTCAAGCCTGACGATCCCGAGGATGATAATACCCGTGTGGCCTCCTCGAAGGGCATCGCCTCCATCTCGCAGGACTCGGCTAACGTGATAGACGGTAAGATGTCAACGCAACTTATATTTTTAGATAGGACGTTGGTGCAAGTGACGGGTATAGCCGACCAGATGCGCTTCATATATGACCTCCAGACAAGGGGATGGAAGAACGTGGAGGCGATCAAGGATCTGTCTGGGAAGGTGTCGGAGAACACGGCCAAGGTAGCTGAGATCTCCGGGCGTATAGAGGCCCTATCCGAGAAGATAGAGGCGAATACCAAGTCGGCGGCCTCCGGTATAAAGACTATTAACGACAAGGGTATATTAATGAGATCAAGATAATGATGGAGACGGTTAACGACATAATCAAATCGGCCCTCTCGCTTGGGGCGTGCAGTGGTTCTAACGGGGTGACGGACTGGAGAAGCCTCGTGTGGCTGTTCTTCAGCCCGCAGGGGCGTGAGTTTTGCGCGGAGAATGATTTCCCGTCGTTAGACATGTTCCGTGGCATGGCCGGTCACGTGATGCCCTACGGGGTGTACGTTGACTCCGGCCACGTGGACGTAACCAATCCCGGCAATATCGCCGTGATAGGTGATACGGATGCGGTGATAACGATAGACGATAACGAGCGTGTTCACAAGGTGATCCTCATGCACGGCGGCAAGGCTAGGGTCGTGGCGAGCGACTACGCCGTGATCCTGCTGGTGAATATCGGGGGAGAGGTTGAGATAAACAAGGATAATACCGTGGTGATCTTATGAGGGGTGAGTTATACATAGACGGCAAGGACGCCTACACCGATTTCGGCGTATGGATCACGGAGGGAGGTTACGACGGCCTTCTCCCGTTCCCCGAGCTGGTGGAACCGGATAGGAACGACTGGCCGGACGAGGACGGCATAGAGCCGGACTTGGAAAAGCCCACCTTGAAACCACGGGAGCTCAACATCACGTTCGTCCGCAGCGTGGACGGAAGATCCACCGGTGCTCTTGTCGAGTACCTATCGAAGCCCGGGTATCACCTCTTCCGTATCCCCTCGTTGGGCAGGGAGTGGAGCTTGCGACTCATCCAGAGCCCGGCGTATGAGGATTGGGACACGTTGGAGGCCTTCACGTTACGTTTCGCCGAGGACCGGCCCGTAAGACCCTCTTCCGTGGCGATCCCGGAGGGTAGAGCGTATGTTCCTCCATCCGAGTACGAGCTGGACGGCGTACCCTTGGATCGATACGGCGTAATGGTGACGGAGGGGCGGGATGAGATCATGAGATCCCCGACCGTGAAGACTAACCTGTCCCGTACGGTACTGGACGTTAACGGTAAGATTTACGATGCCGGCAAGGTGGTGTATAATAGCAAGGAAGTCACGCTTAAATGCTGCCTGATCGCCGGCTCAATGACGGCGTTCTGGAACTGTTACGACGCCCTGCTCCACGCCTTGATCCAACCGGGAGAGCGTTCGCTGTACGTGGATTACAACGTGGAGGAATACCCCTGCTACTACAAGAGGACGTCCGGCTGGAAACTGGAGAGCCTCCGTGGGCGTGTGGTGGTGACATTCAACCTCACGCTGGAGTTCACGGTGTTCCGGATGGATGGTATCGATTACCTGCTGGCTACCGAGGCCGGGGAACTGGTGGTCACGGAGGACGGGGAATATTACATAGACTTGAACACATATGCCTAAAAAGAAGAAGAAAATATCGGAGCTCGCGTTGGCCGACAGCCTCACCGGTCTGTACACGATCGGTTGCAAGATCATAGACGGTATACAAACCAGCGTGAAGGTGAGCCTCGGGACCATCCAGACGGCTTACGAGAACATGCTCACGGAGATCTCCAACGCCCGTGCCGCCACCAAGGCGGCCAATACGGCGGCCTCCAACGCCAACACCGCCAAGCTGAACGCCGAGGCGGCCACGTCAAAGGCCAATACGGCCACGGCGAACGCCATCACCGCGACGAACGAGGCGAAAGCGGCCACCACCAACGCTACCGCCGCCGCCACGAAGGCGAACACGGCGGCCACGAACGCCGATAACGCGCGTGTAGGCTTGGAGACCTTGAAAGCGAACACCGAGAAGGCGACGCAAGCCGCCAACACCGCGGCGAGTCTCGCCAACGATAAGGCCGTTTACGCCAACACGCAGGGTAACTTCGCCAAGACACAGGGTGACCGCGCGCAGGAGCTGGCCGACCACCCATGGAAGGTTGGCGATAACGGCAACTGGTGGAAATGGGATCTGGATGGGGACAGGTATGTCGATACGGGCATCCTCGCCAAGGGAGGCGTCTTGTACCCGACCTTCACGATCAACCCCGCCGACATGACGCTGGTGATGTCCTACGAGGACGAGGTGTCACCAAACCTTGTCAAGCTCAACCAAGAGACCGGTGAGCTGTATTTGAACGTATGACCAAAAAAAGGAAGGAGGAATTATAATGAGTCAGATAGTATTGGGGAAGGTGGCGTTCGTCGATAAGGGCGTTTATGCCACGGCGAGTACGTACAACACCTTCGATTTCATCGTCACGGATGATAGCTGCTACCTCTGTGTCAAGGACGGAAACAAGAACCACCCCTTGACCGATACGGCTTGGTGGAAATGTATCGCCCGTGGTACGCAGGCAACGGAAGCGGCCAAGACCGCCCTTGCGGAGGCGAATAAGGCTATCGAGGCCACGAGGAACGCTATCTCTGCTGCGGGTTTGGCTAACGCTAAAGCGTTGGAGGCTGGGAAACAGGCTGATTTGGCCGGTCGAGCATCTGATGAGGCTTTGGCTGCCGCTGTCGAGGCTGAGGCGATGATTTCCGAGGGCAATGCGCAGATCGCTTCCATGAAAGCGGCCGAGCAATCGTTGATGAGTCAAGCGCTTCTTGCCCCTACCCGTATGGAGCTGAAATATGTCAAGAGGATAACGTTAGGGAATGCCGTCGCCCAGAAGATAGCCGTGAGTCTTTTTCCAGCTTATGTATTACCTAATGTGATATTTCAACAGGCGTTTTATTCCGGTGATGCGTTGTACGTGGACCCACGTGGAAACTTGACTGTCCGTAAGACCGGCACGGCCACGATCCACGTTATCCCGTCGCATAACACCTCGTTGTCCCAAACGATAGTCATTGAGGTTACTGCCCCGGTCATTCGTAAGGCCGGTAGCGTGATGAGATTTTTATCCGGTAGCCGGATACGAAAGGTATAATTGTCTAACATTTTAATATACAGAATCATGTCATTAACAACAGCAGAGGAGGAGAAGGTACGCGCTATCATCACGGCCTTCGATAACGGCAAGACGATCGACCAGCTGCCCTTGGCCGACACGAGCCAGCCCTCCAAGTATTTGATCGAGGGAGTGTCCAAGGAAACGGGCGAGTCGGTTAAGATCCCTTTCGCCGACGCGGTATCGATCGTGAACAAGCACGTCGCTATCCGTCGCTGGAAACGCGGTCAGGGCACGCCAGTCGGCGAGGCTTACGGTAATATCGATTTCCTGCGGGATCTTCCCTCCGTGATCGGTCTGGGCTGCTACCTCGTGTCCGTTGACCGTAGCCGGCGTAAGCTTGACCCGACGAACCACTATCGTTTCGCCGACGGCAGTCCCGCCGCCTTGGACGGCACGATGGGCGATTACCTGTGGTGCTGGAACGCCCACTACTACTCTTGGTGGGTAGACTCCACCTATTATTACGAGGCCGTGAGCCCGACCCCGATCGAGGGTCATTTGAACTATTATATCCCGGCCGGGGGTACGTCGGCCTTGGGAGCCGGCGTGATGGATCGTACGAGCGGCACGTTGGTCTCCGTCGTCAGCGACGATCCCCGTTATCGTGGCGGGAACAACGACGCGACGAGGGACGGGAAGCACAACACGCAGCTAGGCATGGTTGCCACGAACATGAACGCCGCGGCTTTCGGCACGGCCGCCCGCAAGAAGGGTGAGGGCTGGGAATCCGGCTGGTTCGTCGCGAACAGCGTCGTCGGTTATCTCTACCGCCTTATCATGGGTACCCGTGATTGCCAGTCCGCGTTGAACCCGGTAAAGGACTCCAATGGCCTATATCAGGGCGGTACCGGTAAAGGTGTTACCGAGTGGTCTTGGGATCCTTGGTCTAGCCATAACGGTGGTTATCCGATTATTCCGACGAGCGTAGGGATCGAGTTGGGGGACTCAGTCGGCGTGAGCGACTACGCCGTGAAGGGCTCGGACGGTGGTACCGTCCACCAAGCGCACGTCCCTTGCTTCCTCGGCTTGAAGAACTTCTACGGCCATATCGGTCTGATCGAGCGTGGCTCCTTGATAAACAAGCTGTCCGACGGTAGCGGAGATTATTATGTCGCCCCGTCCCTTTACTCGGCTTTCAACATCAACTCGATCGAGGGTCTGATAAAGGCCGCGAAGGTTCCTAAGAACGATCCCAGTGGCTGGAAATATATCACTGAGCTCAGTATGCAGAATCTATGCTCCGCCCCGACTGTCGCCTCCGGCAGCTCCAGCACCTATTATTGCGACGGTTGGTATAACGACAACGCTATTTCCGGCCTTCGCTGTCCGTTCCGTCGTGGTCATGCGAACAACGGTGCTAATGCCGGCTTAGCGTACCTCAATGGTAACAATGCGGTCTCGAACGCTAACGTGAACTGGTCGTCGCCCCTAGGATATGCCGCTGATTTATTCAGTAAGAAGAAGTGGAGGAGAGACCCTGTCACTGGACAAAAAATCAAGGCTAAAGGTATAGTCCCGGTAGGTTGATAAACCGACGGCTCATGACCCGATGGCGATTGCAGACACTGGACACTAAAAGACACTTGGGACACCATGAGGAGAAAAGGTGACTTTTCCGGGGATATAGCCCGGAAAGAAAACTATTACAAGGCTTTTGATCATGCCAGCAAGAACAAGCATGGCAAAAAGGCCATAACAAAGTTCGAGGCGGACTTGGAAAAGAACCTTTCCGATCTCCTATACTCTTTTGAAAACGGGACGTTCGTAACCTCCCCGTATCGTTTCATGACCGTCCATGAGCCGAAAAAACGTCTTATCGGGATGCTCCCTTTCCCGGATCATGTCCAGCACTGGGCGATGCTCAATGAGGTGGAGGATTATTTTACGAGATCCTTCTCCGCGTATACCTATGGAGGGGTGAAAGGACGCGGTCCCCACGCCTACATGAGGATGATCCGGAAGGTCCTGAGAAAATATCCGGAACGTACCACCGACTATCTCCTGTGCGATATCCACCACTTCTATCCGACCGTCAATCACCCTGTACTGAAAAGCCAGCTCAGGACACGTATCAAGGATAATCATTTATTGCGAAGGCTTGATGAGATCATCGATAGCGTCGAGGGGGATACCGGTATGTTTCCCGGCACGAAGCTGGCGCAGTTCTTCTCGCTTGTCTATCTTTATCTTTTCGATCACGATTTGAAGCGGTGCTTCCATGTCGGGGAATGCCCGGCTTTGGTTGAGTACTACACGAAAAGATATATCGAGGAAAGTATCGCAACGGCCAAAACAGAACATGATTATGAGGAGTTATCCAAAGGGATCCAATATCTCTCGGACAGGTTCAAGGGATATCTGAACCGTCTGGATTTCTGCTACCGTCTCGCCGATGATGTCCTGATACTGCATGAGGACACCGTATTCTTGCACCTTGTCATCGAGTGGATCGGTCTTTATTACGCTAACGAGCTTAGGATCGGTCTTAACCCGAGATGGAAGATCGGGCACGTGACGGACGGTGTCGATACGGGGGGATACGTGCATTTCCCGGATCACGTCCGTGTCCGGAAACGTAACAAGGTGGCTCTCTGCCGCCAGATAGCGAGATTGAGAAAGAAGGGTTTGCCGGACGAGGAGATAAGGAAGAGGGCCTCTTCCCGTATAGGCTTCATCCAACACGCTGATACGAGTAATCTATTAAATAAATTAGGAATGGAAACACCAAGGAAAAGACTGGGACAGGTGATAAGGAATAAAAAAAGTCCGTGGGAGGATCTCCCGGCCGACCGGAAAATGAGATTCGAGGATATACTTTATGATACCCGAATACCGGAGGACCGGAGAGGCCCCGAGGAGGACAGGCTGATCGAGTTGATCGATTATAAGATTGAGGATAGCAAGATCGAGAGAAACGAGGACGGCACGCCAAAGAAGTGCCTCGCCATACGTTTCCGATGGAAAGGCGAGGAGCGTTACGCTTTCACCGGTTCCGCCGTCTTGATTGATCAGGCGCTCACGGACTTCTCTCACGAGGACTTGCCGGTGGATACCGTGATAAAGGTGCTCACCAACAAGTTCGGTAAGAAATTTTTCAGGTTCACTTGACCCGTGGGGATCGCTCTTGGCCGATCCTTCCGGGTCGGCTAAAAAATATTTAAATATATGGAGACAAGAGCGATTTACACGGAGAGAAAGACATTCGTAAAATACGATGACAACCATTACCTGCTATACCTGAACGAGGAGGTCTTGGAGAACCACGTTCCGGAGGGCCACGGGGGCGAACCGGAACCGGAGCCTTGCACGGCTTACGCCTATACCGGCACGTGCGAGGATGGCGGCACGCTGATAGAGGCCGCGGATGCCACGTACGAGCGGTTCGTGTCCGGGCTCGTACGCACGAGATATTCCGCTGACAGGGTGGAGGCGATCACCCTCAATAAATTAGGTTCGGATACGGCAAGGATGGCCGAGTTCGAGGCGGAGTTCGAGGAGCTGGAGCGTTACAGAAGCGACTGCAAGGCGAGGGTACGTGCCTTTCTGGGTATGCCCGAAAGCGTCTCGAACACCCTTTAAATACCGTTCGAGATGCGTATCTATGATAAGACGGGCGAGGTATTGCTTGACATCCCGGTGGACGATGACAGCTATCGTTACCGGGCGATAGCGCAAGCGAAGAAGGTGGAGCTGCGTTACTCCCTAGTGGATCACGTGGAGCTGCCTACCGGGGCGTATATCGAGTATCAGGGGGAAAGGTACACGCTGTGGTACCCTTCGGATTTCAAGAAGGAGGGCACGAGGGTCTTCGACTATACCGTCACCTTCGGCGGCAACGAGGAGATCCTGAAAAAATATAAGTACAAGCTGTTGTCCGACAAGCCGTACAAGCTCAAGTTCGTCATGACGGCCACGCCGGGGATGTTCATGGAGCTGCTGGTGGACAACCTCAATCTCTATGATTCCGGCTGGACGGTCGGCACGGTGATCGAGGCCCCGGAGAAACTGTTGTCGTTCAACCATGAGAAATGCTGGGCTGTATTGGGGCGTTTGGCCGAGGAGTTCGACACGGAGTTCGAGATCGTGGGCAAAACTATCAACCTCCGCAAGGTGGAGTATTACAAGGACGCTCCTCTAAAGCTATCCTACGGAAAAGGTAACGGATTCCTTCCCGGTGTAGGTCGTGCGAACCAAGGCGACAACCTCCCCGTTGAGATCCTTTACGTGCAAGGTGGCGAGCGGAATATCGATTATTCGGCCTACGGAAGCCAGACCTTGCTGCTCCCCAAGTCGCAGGAGCTGGAGTACCAAGGCCGACGGTACAAGACCGACAAGGACGGGATGTATGTCACTAGCGCGGACAGGCCCCTTTCCTCTTATAATGAGGACAGCTACGACGCCAGCGATATATATCCATCCCGGGTCGGCACGGTGAGCGAGACCGACACGGAGCCGGGCGAGGACACGGACGGGAACGATGTCACGTTCTACAACTTCTATGACTCATCGGTTCCCGCCAACCTCAATTTCGAGGATTGCCTGATCGCCGGCCAGACCATGACGGTTATCTTCCAGACAGGCCGTCTGGCGGGCCGTGAGTTCGATGTAAAGTATGTACATGACGGCCGTAAGTTCGAGATCGTCTCGTCCGAGCAGGATGGCATGACGCTGCCGAACGCTTCCCTGTATCCGGAGGTCGGCGACAAGTACGCCGTTTTCAACATATCCCTTCCCGCCGCCTACGTGTGCGACAACGCCACCAAGACCGGGGCGAGCTGGGACATGTTCCGGGAGGCGGTACGCTACCTTTACGAGCGTGAGGAGCGGCAATTCACGTTCATCGGAGAGCTGGACGGCATATGGGCCAAGAAGAATTGGTTGGCGATCGGCGCCAAGCTGGTACCCGCCGGTTATGTTGATTTCAGCGATCCCCAGTTCCAGCCGGACGGTATCCTGATCCGGATCACCGGGGTGAGGGATCACATTAATAGGCCCCACAGTCCGGAGCTTGAGCTATCCAACACGCCGGTAGGCGGTTTCCTGTCCGATGAGTTGGGCAAGCTGGAGAGCGAGGAGGTCGTTAATGACAAGAGGTATAAGGAAGCGTTACAGTTTACCAAGCGCCGTTACCGTGACGCTATCGAGGCGCAAGAGATGCTGGAAGTGGCCTTCGATAATTACTCCAAGGGCATAGACCCGATATGGGTACGTACCATGTCGCTCTTGGTGGGTGATGAGTCCCTGCAATTCCGTTTCGTCAACAGCAAGACCGCTCCTGTGACCGTCATGCCCGATTTCAGGTATGATGACAACACCGGGGTGTTTACCGCCCCGGCTTTGATCTTGCAGCACATGACGCTGGGCATCAGTGATATCAAGGAGTCCCATAAGCCTTCCGAATACCAGTATTGGGATATGGGGGCGTATACGAGTCCCTACTTGGGGGATTACGGGAAACTCTATCTCTATGCGAAGTGCGGCAAGAGCGGTGGGAAGGGGACGTTCGAGATGTCCGGGAGCCCTCATAAGTTCGAGGAGGATGGGTACTATTATTTCTTGACCGGTTTATTGGGGAGCCAGTTTGACGGGGCCCGTTCCTTCGTTACCGTGTACGGTTTCACGGAGATACTCCCCGGCCGGGTGACGGTGGATAGGATTGTCTCGACGGATGGTAATACCTATTTCATACTGAATAAGGGGGATGGCTCTGGCGAGTTTCATGGGCGTATGGTCTTTACCGCCGGTTCGGGGCTGAAAAACCTTGATGAGTGGCCGGAATTGGATCAGTCTATCAAGGAGGCCAAGAAATCCGTGGAGGACCTGAACTATTACGTGGACGGGGCGTTCAAGGACGGTATAGTCACGGAGACGGAGGCCGTGGCGATCGAGAAATACCTGAATACGGTCAATGTTTCCAAGGCCGAGGTCGAGGCCATTTATAAAAAATTATATGAGAATACCTATCTCTCCGGCCCGGCCAAGACCGGGCTTTTGAACGCGAAGGTGACATTGTTCGGGGCGATTGACAACCTATTGTCCTCCATCAATACCGCTATCGCTGACGGAAAGGCGACAGAGGCCGAGAAAAAAGACGTTGACGCCAAGTTCACGGCCTTCAATACCGCCATGTCCTCTTTTAACACAGCCGTAGAGGCCGCAAACAAGGCTATTCAAGATACGCTGAAAGGGTATTCAGATACAGCCATGAAAAAGGCGCAGGACGCTCTTAGCGAGGCGGAAAATGCCAGTAACGCTGCCAATAACGCCCAAGGATCGGCTAACGATGCCCAGAGCATGGCCAATGACAAGGCGAAGGTGTTCTACCAATCCACGGCCCCGAGATCGGGAATGCGGAAGAACGATCTTTGGGTAGACGGCGTGAATATCTATCGCTATGATGGTGAAGGGTGGGTTTTCGCCTCCGAGTACGACTGCACGATTACCGAGATCAATGGCGGCCTCGTGTCCACGGGGGCGATAGCGTTCGGTAATACCGGGGGCATGGCCGCTAGCGGTACCGTAAGGATATGGTCCGGAGGGAACTCCGGGGCGAACGGGGAGCCTCCCGCTTCCCCGACATTCAAGGTGCTCAGTGACGGCAAGGTATATGGCAGCAACTCCATCATGTGCATGAACCGTAATTACGAGGTCTCATGCGGTTTCGCCAGTGACGGTAATAGCGGTGGCGATATCTCGAACCTTGATCCGGGATCTGTCCGTATATGGGTCGGCAGCACTTACGAGCGAAAGGATGAAGCCCCTTTCCGGGTCGGGCTAAGCGGTTTGGTGGCCGCTAGCGGGTTGATGCTCTCCAAGCGACATTATATGTATAACGGGGCGTTGGCCATCCACAACGACGGACAAGTCACGCTAAGATCGGTAGATACTGATAATGGTGGTAACCACCTGCGTAATGTCATAATGCAGACGTATCCGAATTACGTGAACTCGGTACTTGATCTGACCGATATATTAGACTCCGCTACGGCGATGAGTGTCCCGCCTATCTTGACATTGAGGTGTGGGCGTTCCGCTTATACCAATTATCCGAGGATATGGATTAACTGCGTGCATAAGGCTGGTTGGGGTTCCGCTTTCCGGGTCGAGTCCCGGTATTTTAATGACGATGGTGCCATGGAGAGAACTGTCATTAATGTCGGCTCCATGATGACACACGTGCAATTGGGGGCGTTAAGCTCTTCGCCCGAGCTATATCCTGTTTACTATGATAACAAAACAGGTTATTTATGTATGAAATACTAATAAAAAAAATAACAGATATGAAATTGACATTGAAAGACAGGGTATTAATACTCAATAACGTGCTGCCGATGTACGACAATCGCAAAAATATCGGCTTGAAAATATCTATCTCCGGCAAGGTCCAGCTATTGGATTCGGAGCGGAAGGAAGTGGTTATGACCCCTGTTGGTAACGGGGAATACGAGATCTCGTTCAAGACCGTGGACGCCATGACAGGGGTCAAGTCCTTTGATTTCACGGACGATGAGTTATGGTACCTGAAACAGCGGGTGGATTACCTTGATCGGCAGGGGATGTTCTCCGCCGAGACGATCAATTCTTATTCCAAGATACTCGACCAGCCTTTTTCCGGGGAGGAATACCAAGATAGATGGAATGAGCTAAAGGGAATAGATCCTATCGCTTAACGGGATATAAGCCTTTATCGGGGGCGGGCAAATAAAAGTCCCCGTATATATTAAAAGAAAACGAGTTATGGGAGTTGATTTGAATACGATATTGGCGATAATCGGTGCGATGGGCGGGATCGAGGGGATAAAATGGGGCATCCGTGCGTGGGCGAACCGTAAGACGAACGCCCGTATAGCGGACGCTCAAGCTGACGTGGAGGAGTTCAAGGCCCTGCGTGAGTATAACGAGTTCTTGCAAAAGCAGTTGTCTGAGAAGGAGGAACGGTTCGTTGAGCAGACCGGACGGCTCCGGCAGGTGCAGGACGAGCTTTTCACGTTGAAAGAGAGCTACTCGGACGTGAAGATAGAACTGGCTTTAAAGAGGTGCGAGAAAAAGAAATGCGGCGATCGTGAGCCGCAGAACGGTTATTAATGAGGGAGGATAAGGAATGAGAAATAACAATTTACCCCGGGGATTACGTAACAACAACCCCGGGAATATCAGAAGGAACAGCGATGTCTTCCAAGGCGAGAAGACAAGCTCAGACAGAGAGTTCAAGCAATTTAAATCGATGGCATACGGGTATAGGGCGATCTTCAAGATTCTGTCGAACTATTACCGGAACTATAAGCTGGATACGATCCGCAAGATGATAGGAAGATGGGCACCACCGAAAGAGAACCATACGGAAAAATATATTCAATTTGTATCTGACTACGCTGGAATCCCGGCTGACGATCCGATAAACATCAACGACCGAGAACAGATGATCCGGATCGTCGCCGGTATGAGCAAAGTAGAGAATGGGAGAGAGGCTGATATGTCGGATGTTATTGCAGGGTGGAATCTGCTATGAAAATATGGTTCGTTATATTATTATGCCTTCTCTGTGCCTGTGGAACTTCCAGGAAGTCTACGAACATGGAGAGGCACGCAACATCTAGCGTGATCCTATCGGATAGCGTTTTCATGAGGGACAGCCTTTCGGGCATTGAGCGGATATTATCTAACGAGAGGCTGAACGCCCATATCTTGATTGTCGAGTGGTCGGATCCAGATAGCATAGGAAACCAGTATCCGGTCAGGACTACGGATATTGATCTTAACAAGGAAAAAGATGAGCGGGTGGATAAGACTACCCATGCGGGATTAGAGGCAACGAGGCTCAAGAGCGAGGATATCTCTTCCACGGATGACGAGAGAATCAAGGAAAATATCGAGAGGGATACACGCCCTATCTCATCTAGGGCCTGGTGGTTTCTTGTGATCGGAGGAATTATAGCCGCAATAATAGCGTGGCTCGCAAAACGAAAGGGATGATCTCATATCGCAGGATATGAATTTCATCAAATGCGTAAACCTTTTATCTTATGATCCGGTTATTATCAATGAAGGTATTAGTTTAAGGTTTGTATATCCACTTCCGTCTCGCTTGTGAAGGTGGGACGGTTTTTTTTGTTTGTTGAATGAAAAATAAATAATAAATGAATAGATATTGAATAAAAAATATTATATTTGCGCAAATGTTAAAAATAGCAAGGAATGAAAGGTGAAAATATTAAACAGTTGTCTTTTTTTAAAGGAAGAAACGAGTCTACCATTAATTTGGTTCATGAAAATATGAATGTGTTAAAGGAGCTTGCAGGTATCATAGAACAGACAAAGAAAGATATGGAGGCCAGAGTAGTTAGTGATCCTGAACCTAGATTGTATGAGGACAAAACGTATTTTGCGTATACATTGACACAACTTATAAAGATCAATATTGTTTCAGCTATAGATAGAGGCGAGTTGAAATTAAAGAAAGCGCATTACTATCAATGTGAATATTTTATTTTAGAAGGTGTTATGTCGATATATATCAAGAAATTGAGTAAGGAAGGACTCCCTGCTTATAATGAATCACAAGCCTCAAGAAGAAGAATGTTGAACGATGAGAAGTTGCCATGTCTTTTTTTAGGTCCTCGATATAATGATGAAGGAATGGTTGGAGGCGTGTGTGCTTCTATAACAAGTGGCTCAAGTTCTTCTTATTGGATTGCAGAGATTGAACCTGCATCTAAATCTCAAGAAAAAATTGAAAAAATTGTTTATAATGACACAAATTCTGATGATATTTGCACAGCAAAAGAAGATATGGTTAAAATCAAAGAAAGAAAGGTAAACTAAAATGATTGAATATAATCCAGATAGAATTCGTCTTGCCCGTGAGAGCGAGGGTTATAGTCAGAATCAACTTGCGGGACATTTAAAAGGGGTTTCACAAAGTAAATTGAACAAGATCGAAAATCGCCTTGCTTTGGCAACGGATGAGATAATTGAAGAGATAGCATCCTTTTTAGGATACCCTATTTCATTTTTTAAAGTTCAATCTGGAATGACTCCATATATAAAGGAGTATTATTATAGACGTAATTTAGGTATAAATATAAAACCTAAACTTGCTTTTGAAGCTCAGATGACGATTATAGCTGAAAATATTGATACTCTATTCGATGCTATAGATATGAAAGTCAAGTTGCAATATATAGATTTGGAAGCAGAGGAGATCTCTCCAAAGAGAGTTGCGGAGAAAATACGTTCTTTTTTTGGGATAGACAGTGGTCCTATTCGAAATGTTATTGAGACAATACAAAGGATGGGAGTTATTATAAATTATTTTATACCTCCTTTTTCTATAAGGATTGATGGTGTTTCTTTTATTACAAAGAAAGGTATACCTGTGATATTGATAAATAAAAATATATCAAATTCTAGGAAAGTATTTACTCTTTGTCATGAACTTGGTCATCTTATTATGCATTATAAATATATGGTATCAGACAAAAGAGATGTTGAAGATGAAGCAAATATATTTGCCTCCGAATTTCTTATGCCGGAACAACAAATAAAAAATCAACTGTACAATTTGACTTTTCAAAAACTTTTTAGTTTAAAGGCCTATTGGAAGGTTTCAATAAAGGCTTTAATAACTCGCTCACGAATGTTATCTTGCATAACTAAAGATCAACAAAGTCGTTGGATGATGAGATATAATGCGAATCACTGGGCTCAGGAAGAACCTTATGAGTTTGATATGCAAGAACCTACTTTGTTGAATAGGGTGTTTGAATTGTATTTTTCTTCACTCGATTATACTGAAAAAGAATTATTGGATATATTACATCTAACAGAAAGTAAGGTTTCTTATTACTATGATGTGCCAGAGATCCAGAATAAATTTGGTAGAAGAAAGCCTAGGATGCAACTTATGATTTAAGGCGTGTAGTGAGGTTAAATTTTCTTTAACTTATATGGCTTTATTGTATTAGCGTTTATCCTTTTGGGGGATAAGCGCTTTTTTAGTATTTTGATTATAATTTCCAAAATAATTTCCTACATATGTGAAAAAAACGGTTCGTAGGTGGGGACTGGGACTCATTGGTGGTATGGTATCGGGCGATCTGGTTTATCTCCTTATGTCGGAGTGGGGGTTTATTATAAAATATGGTGAGTTTGTTTGATATCAATACTAATGCAGCCGTCTTGTTCGTGAGGGTAGGGCGGTTGTTGAATATTTTTGTTTATTTTTGCACACAAAATAGAATAAGGTATTATGAAAAAAGCAAAATTTGAATATATCTCTTCTCGATTAAAGGAGGATGGAAAAAATAGTTTTTCTGATGTATCAAACATGTTATCCAATGAAACGATAAATTATAATGAAGCAGAAGCTTTTTTGTACTGTGTAAAGAGAGAAGTTCGCTTTTTGCTATTTCTTGAAATTTACAGTGCTGCATTGGATAATGATTTGAATTTGGCCTCACGAGTCTTTAGAGAGGCTTACCGTGCCTCAAATAATATTTATGGTCAGATACAGTTAAGTCGGTTTGAATTTAACTTAAAAGATTTTGTGAAGCGGTTAAAGGATGAAAGTGTATGCATAATGGATCAGAAAGAAAAAAACGTTTTAAATGGATTGCCAGATAATGAACTTATTTCTGTTTTTCGGGGAATGAGTTTTGCGGAAAAAGAGAATGGAATTTTTGGTATAAGTTGGTCTTTATATAGGGAAAAAGCAGAAAGGTACATTTGTTTGAAAAGTAATAATTTAAGAAATGGTACAGTAGTCGAGAAAAAGATATTAAAAAAGGATATAATAGCAGTATGGCTTGTCGCAGGAGATAATGATGTAGAAATAATATTATTGTAAGATATCGGTTTTATTCAAGCTGCTATATTGTAACTAACTTATATGTTTGATTGCTCCTTTTTAATTGCTTAATTTCTGTGTCAGGAAGAATGAACTGGATACATTTTTTTATTTCTTGCATTTTTTCTTTTCCCATTTTTGGATTGAGTATGATTTGCTTAATTGATTCTTTAGGAATTGGAATCTCTCTGT
>OHRH01000810.1_pt1 | contig 19033 bp, 15 predicted proteins | sample 1578391 | NCBI WGS metagenome assembly OHRH01 (sample SAMEA3879599, study PRJEB24766) | human gut metagenome | biome: human-associated habitat; feature: feces | place: USA | collected 1985/1987 | reverse complement strand
CCCTGCCAGTGCCACCAGCAGGATAATCCGGAATTTCATGCTCCTGAATATATTCTTTTTAAAATATTTTTTAACCCCTGAAATAATAACCCACTCCCCATTTCGTATAGACATATTTTGGATCGCTTGGATTCGTTTCAATCTTTTCACGAAGTCTCCGGATATGTACATCCACAGTTCTTGCATCTCCCGGATACTCATATCCCCATACGATATTCAAAAGATTCTCTCTGCTGTAGACTTTACCTGGATTCATGGCAAGCAATTCCAGAAGATCGAATTCTTTTGCTGTCAGATTGATTTCCTTTTCTCCGATGATCACGCGTCTGCTTTCGCAGTCAATCTTCATCTCGCCTTTTACGATCACTTTTTCATTTTCCTGATTTTTATCGCGCTTGCTGACACGGCGCATAATGGCTTTGATCCTTGCCTTCACTTCCAGAATATTGAATGGCTTTGTTATGTAATCATCTGCTCCATAATCCAGTCCCAGGATCTTATCCATATCGTCGCCTTTTGCTGTAAGCATAATGATCGGAACATCCGAATATTCCCGGATCTGCTGACACACTTCAAAACCGTCATATTTCGGAAGCATGACATCCAGAAGAATCTGGGTATGATAGACGCTACAGTCTTTAAATCATCCTTCAACCGCTCTAATTTGTATTATGAGGTTCGTCCGAAAGGAACGAATATAGACCGCGAGATCATTAAGTATATTAAAGCCAACGAGGGTAAATCGGGTATCGTATATTGTTTGAGCCGTAAAAAGGTGGAGGAATTTGCTGACATCTTGAAAGCCAACGGGATAAAGGCGTTGCCTTACCATGCGGGAATGGATTCGCAAGTACGTTCCGCCAATCAGGATGCCTTCCTGATGGAACAGGCGGATGTGATCGTGGCTACGATCGCTTTCGGTATGGGTATCGACAAGCCGGATGTCCGTTATGTGATTCATTACGATATCCCGAAGAGCCTAGAAGGTTATTACCAGGAAACCGGTCGTGCCGGTAGGGATGGCGGAGAAGGCCAATGTATCGCTTTCTATGCTTATAAGGACTTGCAAAAATTGGAGAAATTCATGCAAGGAAAGCCCGTGGCCGAACAGGAAATCGGCAAACAGTTGCTTTTAGAGACTGCAGCCTATGCCGAGACTTCCGTCTGCCGGAGAAAAGTGCTATTGCATTATTTCGGTGAGGAATACCTGGAAGATAATTGTGGTAATTGTGATAATTGTTTGAACCCAAAGAAGCAGGTGGAAGCGAAGGAATTGTTAAGTGCGGTACTGGAGGTTATCAGTACGTTGAAAGAAAAGTTTAAGGCAGATTATATCGTAAATATTTTGGTAGGTAACGAAACCTCCGAAATCCAAAATTACAAGCACAATGAATTAGAGGTCTTCGGTTCCGGACAGGACGAGGATGATAAAACTTGGAACGCCGTTATTCGTCAGGCTTTAATCGCTGGCTATTTAGCGAAGGATATTGAGAATTATGGTTTGCTGAAAATCACGGAAAAAGGTAAGGAGTTCATGAAGAAGCCGGTATCGTTCAAGATTACCGAGGACAATGAATTCGAGGAAGAGGAAGAGGAAGTTCCGGTTCGTGGAGGCGCCTCTTGTGCGGTAGACCCGGTTCTTTATTCCATGATGAAGGATTTGCGTAAGAAATTATCCAAGCGGTTGGAAGTTCCGCCTTTCGTGATTTTCCAAGATCCCTCTTTGGAGGCTATGGCTACTACTTATCCGATCACGTTGGACGAGTTGCAGAATATCCCGGGAGTGGGCGCTGGTAAGGCGAAACGTTATGGCAAGGAGTTCATTGAGTTGATCAAGAAACATGTAGAGGAGAACGAGATTGAGCGTCCGGAGGATTTGCGCGTACGTACGGTCGCTAATAAGTCCAAGTTGAAGGTCTCAATCATTCAGCGGATCGACCGTAAGGTGGCGCTGGACGAGATCGCGTTGACTAACGGACTTGAGTTCACCGAGCTTTTGGATGAGATCGAGGCGATCGTATATTCCGGTACACGTATCAATATCGATTATTTCTTGAATGATGTGATGGATGAGGATCATATCGAGGATATTTACGAGTATTTCAAGGATTCGGAGACCGACGGTCTGGAAGACGCCATCGAGGAATTAGGCGGTGACTATACGGAAGAGGAGATTCGCTTGGTCCGTATCAAGTTCTTGTCTGAAATGGCAAACTAATGGGAGGGTGGCCCGGTTCCACTCTAAAGAAAAAACAAATAAAGAAGCTTATTGTTCCTTCCGAAAGAGATTTATTTTTCCTTCGGAAGGAATTTTGTTTTCGTTCGGATGAAAGTTTATTTTCTTCCGAATCGAATTTTTAATTTCTCCCGTATCGATTTATTGCGTGAAAAGTCGTATATTTGCGCGCAATAATTTTTAAAGCATAAGTTCTATGTCATTTATTGCAGACAGGGTAGTTATGGATGGGTTAACGTTTGACGATGTATTGTTAATCCCAGCTTATTCGGAAGTTCTTCCTCGTAATGTCGATCTCACGACAAAGTTTTCACGTAATATCACATTGAATATACCGATGGTGTCGGCCGCTATGGATACGGTTACCGAGGCCAAGTTGGCTATCGCTATCGCCCGTGAGGGAGGTATTGGTGTGATTCATAAAAACATGACGATCGCCGAGCAGGCAAAGCAGGTCCAGACCGTTAAACGTGCGGAGAATGGAATGATCTATGATCCGGTGACTATCACGAAGGGCAAGCGTGTGGCGGATGCCTTGGCAATGATGGCTGAATATAAGATTGGCGGTATTCCCGTGGTGGATGAAGGCGGGTATTTGGTAGGTATCGTGACAAACCGTGACTTGCGTTTCGAGAAGGACATGAACCGTTCTATCGACGAGGTGATGACGAAAGAGAATTTGGTCGTAACCGGACAATCTACGGATATGGAGGCCGCCGCTCAGATCCTTCAGGAACATAAGATCGAGAAGTTACCGGTGGTCGATAGCCATAAAAAGTTGATCGGCTTGATTACCTATAAAGATATAACGAAAGCGAAAGATAAACCGAAGGCTTGCAAGGATTCGAAAGGTCGTTTGCGTGTAGCTGCCGGTGTAGGCGTTACGTTCAATACCTTCGAGCGTGTAGCCGCTTTGGTGGATGCCGGGGTGGATGCTTTGGTGATCGACACGGCACATGGTCACTCAAAAGGTGTGGTGGATGTCTTGAAACAGATTAAGGCGCAATATCCGCATATTGATTGTGTGGTCGGTAATATCGCTACGGGCGAGGCTGCTAAATATTTAGTGGAAGCCGGGGCGGACGCCGTGAAGGTAGGTATCGGTCCGGGTTCGATTTGTACAACTCGTGTGATCGCTGGTGTGGGTGTTCCCCAGTTGTCGGCTATTTACGATGTGGCGAAGGCGTTGGAAGGAACTGGTGTGCCTTTGATCGCCGACGGTGGCTTGCGTTACTCCGGTGATATCGTGAAGGCGATCGCCGCTGGTGGATCTTCCGTGATGATGGGATCTCTGTTGGCGGGTGTAGAGGAGTCGCCGGGCGATACGATTATCTTCAATGGCCGAAAGTTTAAGTCTTACCGTGGAATGGGGTCGTTGGAAGCTATGCAAAAGGGGTCCAAGGATCGGTATTTCCAAGATGTGGAGGACGACGTGAAGAAGCTGGTTCCGGAGGGAATCGCTGCCCGTGTTCCGTTTAAGGGTTCTTTGTATGAGGTCATTTACCAAATGGTAGGTGGTTTACGTGCGGGAATGGGTTATTGCGGGGCTCATAATATCGAGGAGTTGCATAAAGCTCGTTTTACTCGAATCACCAACGCAGGTGTGCAAGAGAGCCATCCGCATGACGTAGCGATCACGCAAGAGGCTCCGAATTATAGCCGCGGTGAATAGTAATACAAGTTTTACGTTTTATAAAAAACACTAATTTAATGGGATAGCATACTTTTCTTGTCGGCTCTCCGTTAGATTAGTGTTATTTTTGTAATGTATATTCGTGCTATGGTAAAAGAATTTTTGATGAAAAAGTTACTTATTTCATTAGGGGTATTCGCTTGTGTGACAGTTAACGCTCAAACCGCATCCGATTCGGTCGTTATGACGGTCGCTGGAAAACAAGTGCCTTTATCTGAATTTATTTTTATCGCGGAGAAGAATGGAGAGGTGGATTTATCGAATACAAAGTCCGTCAAAAACTATGTCGAGCTATTTAAAAATTTTAAGCTAAAAGTAGCGGAGGCGGAATCTTTAGGGATCGACCAGACATCCTCATTCAAAAGTGAGCTGGATGGATACCGGGCTCAGTTGATCGATAGCTATATGTCGGATAAGGAGGGTGAGAAAGCGGCTGCCCGTGCGGTATATGACCGTGGGGATCACTCGGTAGAGTTGACCCACATCTTATTCCGTTTGCCGGAGAAGACGGTCTCCAAAGATACGGTAGCTGTATATCAAGAAGCCATGCGAGTATACGAACGTCTCCAGAAAGGAGAGGATATGGAAACAGTCGGAAAAGCTTTGGCCGAGAAGGATAAGGAGCATGTCGCTTGCGAATATGTACGTTGCTTGCTCCCGATGCAATCCCTAAAAGTGTTTGAGGATGCCGCCTATTCCTTGCCGATTGGCGTGGTGTCTGAACCGGTTCGCACGAAATTAGGATTTCATTTGATAAAAGTCCATAGTCGTAAACCCAATCCGGGGCGGGTACATGTCGCTCATATCTTGATCGCCTTCCCGAAAGATTCAGCTATTCAGGACTCATCGGCTTTTCTGGCAAAAGCGCAAGCTATCTATAAGCAAGTACAAGAGGGAGCTGATTTTGGCGAGTTAGCGAAAGAATATTCTGGGGATGCTGCTTCCGCTAAGAAAGAGGGAGTATTACCTTGGTTTGGGGTAGGCGAGATGGTCCAGCCTTTTGAGCAAGCCGCTTTTGCGTTGAGCAAGCCGGGTGATTTATCCGAGGTGGTGGAAACTCGTTTTGGTTACCATATCATTAAGTTGATCGATAAGAAGGGACGCCCTTCGTTTGAGGAAGAGGAAAAAGCTTTGTCGAGACGTATGGGGCAGGGTGAACGTAACTTCGAGTTATATAAAGCTTTCGACGATCGTATGAAAAAAGAATACGGATACGTTTTCTATCCGGAAGCCTATGCGGAGCTGCAAGCGTTATGTAATGATTGTTTCCCCACGGACGAGGCGTTTTATGAGAAAGCGAAGGATATGAACAAGACGCTTATGCAATTGGATGGAAAGGATTTCCCGCAAGCGGAGTTCGCTTATTATATCCAACGTTGTCCGTTCTCGACAAAAACGTATGCGGGTGATTTTATGCAAGAGATCTATGATTTGTTTATCCGCGATATCGTAACGACCGCCGAGCGTAAGAATCTGGAGACAAAACATCCGGAGATCCCTCATTTGATGCAGGAGTACCGGGATGGGATTCTGTTGTTTGAGGTCAGCAACCGGGAGATCTGGAGCAAACCCTCCGCCCAGCAGAAGGTGTTGGAAGCGAAGTGGATTGCGGATTTGAATAAAAAATATCCGGTGACTGTCAACTGGAAATTATTGAAGAAACTAAAGAAATAAAATAAAGATAGATATGAGGATAGTCTTCATGTTCCTAACGTTCGTTGTGTTGTTGGGTGCCTGTAAAGGTTCTCAGCCAGCTGATACTACGGATGTCTTGGTTAGCGTGAAAGGACGTACCCTAAATCGTTCGGAGGTGAATAAGCTAATACCCCGGGGGATTTCCTCCGCAGATAGTCTGTTGCTGGCCGAGGGCTTTACCAAGAAATGGGTAAAGGATGTATTGGTGTACGATGTGGCTTTGCGTAACTTAGGGGATGAGAAAGAGGAGGTCGATAAATTGGTAGAGGAGTACAGGCGTTCCTTGGTTCGTTACCGTTATCAGGAACGATTGGTGGAGGAGAAGCTGAAAACTGATATCCGGGAAAGTGATAAATTAAACTATTACGAGGAAAACCAGAAAAAGTTTATCTTGGATAAAGGCTTGATCAAGGGATTATTCTTGAAAATCCCGGTTGATGCCCCGGGACTTACCGACGTCAAAAAGTGGTACAAATCCACAGATGTGGCCTCTTTAGAAAAAATTGAGAAGTATAGTGTGCAAAATGCCACGATTTATGAGTACTTTTACGACAAATGGGTTGATTTCGATGAGGTAATGGATAATATACCGATCCATGTGTCGAATCCGAATGCGTTTCTGAAGGCGAATAAGTATGTTGAGGTGGCGGATAGCAGTTATTGTTATCTGTTGAATATCAAGGAATATTTACCTTCCGGCAGTGTGGAGCCATATGATTATGCCAGTCCGCACGTCACGGAAATGCTGGTCAACCAACGAAAAGTTGAATTCTTGAAAAAATTTGAAGACGAGTTATATAACGATGCGATCCGGAGCGGTGACGTGGAATTCCATTCCGAGCCGTGATCTCTAATTTTATAAATGAGTAGACATGATGAAAAAGATTTTAAGTGTATTCTTTCTTGCCTGTTGTTCTTGCATTGTAATGGCGCAAGACAATGTGATCGATGAAATTGTGTGGGTGGTAGGAGATGACGCTATTTTACGTTCGGATATTGAGACGCAGCGTTTGTATAATCAAAACGAGGGGGTTCGTTTGGATGGCGACCCGTATTGCGTGATCCCGGAGCAGATGGCGATACAGAAACTATATCTGAATCAAGCTAAGATCGATAGTATTACCGTGAACGAGAACCAAGTGATCCAGAGCGTGGATCAATGGATGAACATGGCTGTGAACCAAATCGGGTCTCGCGAGAAATTGGAGGAATATTTCGGTAAGAAATTTTCCCAGATCAAGGATGAGCGTAAGGAGATGGTGCGGGAGCAGCAGGTAGTGCAACAGATGCAGCATCAATTGATCGGCGAGATCAAGCTGACACCTTCCGAGGTGCGTAAATATTTCAGCCAGTTGTCTCAGGATAGCCTGCCGAACATCCCTACGACTGTAGAGGTGCAAATCGTTACCTTGGAACCGAAGATTCCGTTTGAGGAAACAGACGCTATCAAGGCCCGCTTACGTGATTTCACGGAGCAAGTTAATTCCGGTAAGATGGAATTCTCTACGTTGGCTCGTTTGTACTCGGAAGATCCGGGTTCGGCGTCTCGAGGAGGGGAGTTAGGTTTCATGAGCAAGACACAGCTGTTGCCGGAGTTCGCGAACGTTGCGTTCAACTTGAAAGACCCGAAACGTGTCTCCCAGATCGTACAGACGGAGTATGGTTACCATATCATCCAATTGATCGAGAAGCGTGGAGACCGTATCAACTGCCGCCATATCTTATTGAAACCGAAGGTTTCCGATAAGGAGTTGGCGGATGCTACCACTCGTCTGGATTCATTGTACAATGATTTGCAGGCGAATAAGTTCACGTTTGAGGAAGCCGCTACATTCGTCTCTTACGACAAGGATACACGTAATAATAAAGGTTTGATGGTAAACCAAGATTACGAGAGCAGCAATATGGGAACCCCTAAGTTCGAGATGCAAGAACTTCCGCAGGAAATCGGTAAGGTGGTATATGGCATGAAAGTCGGAGAGATCTCCAAGCCTTTTACCATGTTGACGAACAAGCAGAAAGAGGTAGTAGCTATTGTTAAGCTGAAAGCTCGGACGGAAGGACATAAGGCGAATTTGGCCGATGACTTCCAAGCTTTGAAAGCGATCGTAGAGGCTAAGAAACGTGAGGAATTATTGAACGACTGGATCACGAAGAAACAAAAATCAACCTACGTGCGTATTAGTGACGGTTGGAGGAATTGTGATTTCAAATATCCGGGTTGGATTAAGGAATGAGACTAATTAACAGGTTATTTCTAGCGCTCTTATCGTGTGCTTTATCGGTTGGCGTATTTGCGCAAACGCAAGATAGCACGGTGGTAGCCGCCAAAGATAGTGTCGCTCCCAAGAAGACGAAGGTCTTTTTGGAGCATGCGAATACGCTTTCGTTCGATAAGGAGAGGAACGCCGAGGCTCAAGTACTGAATGGTGATGTTTGTTTTCGCCATGATAGTTCGTATATGTATTGCGATAGCGCATATTTCTTTGAGCAGACCAATTCCTTGGAAGCGTTTAGTAATGTCCGGATGGAACAAGGGGATACCTTGTTCGTGTATGGAAATTACCTGTTTTACGATGGAAATACCCAGATCGCTTATTTGCGGGAGAATGTCCGCATGGAGAATGGGCAGGTTACCCTGTTTACGGATAGCTTGAACTATGAGCGAATCCCGGATATCGGATATTATTTCGACGGAGGTCTGATTGTCGATTCCTTGAATCAGCTCTCTTCTTTTTATGGGCAATATTCGCCTAGTACGAAATTGGCTATCTTCAATGATAGCGTCCGTCTGGAGAATGAGCAATTCACGTTGTATTCCGATACCTTGCATTATAATACGGACTCGAAGATCGCCACGATCCTCGGACCATCCATAATCGTCTCGGATAGCGGCACGATCTATTCTTCCAGAGGTTGGTACGATACCGTGAATAATACCTCTTTGCTATTGGATCGTTCTCAGGTGGTTTCCGGCGACCGTATCTTGACGGGCGACTCTATCGCCTACAACCGGGAACTGGGTTTTGGGGAAGCGTTCGGTAATATGAGTCTGCAAGACACGGCGCAGCATGTCATGCTGGAAGGCCAATATGGCTTTTACAATGAGAAGAGCGAGTATGCTTTCGCTACGGATAGCGCCCGTTTCTTGGAATTCAGCCAAGGGGATACATTGTTTCTGCATGGTGATACCTTGAAGATGACTACGGTGGACTCCCTTTACCGGGAAGTAAAAGCTTATTACGGCGTCCGTTTCTATCGGACGGATATGCAAGGTGTTTGCGATTCGATGCAGTTTAATACAAGAGACTCTATATTATATATGTATACGGACCCTATCGTTTGGAATGAACAGTATCAGATCTATGGGGATACGATCTTGATATTTATGAATGATAGCTCGATCGATTTCGCTCACGTGAAGCAATTCGCTTTCGCGATACAGCAAATCGATTCTACCGCATTCAATCAATTAAAGGGAAATGACTTGAAGGCTTATTTCGAGGGACAGGTCGTGAATCAGATCGATGTGTCGGGCAACGCCGAATCTATATTTTTCCCCTTGGAGAAGGACGGTTCGATGGTCGGCATGAACGAGACCAAAAGCGGTTTCCTTACGATCTGGCTAAAAGACAATAAGTTGGATAAACTGAAAATCTGGCCGACTCCAACAGGTACGATGACCCCTATTCCTGATTTGAAGCCCGACCAGAAATACTTGAAAGACTTTTATTGGTTTGATTATATCCGTCCTAAAGACAAGGATGATATTTATCAGGTCGTGAAAAGAAAAGCTCAAGATGCTCCGAAAAGAAGCAATAAATTCGTACATTAGCGTCGTATTCATAATTAATAGGTAAAGCTATGGCACTTTTCTCGTTTTATAACATGCGCAAGCCGCGTCAATTTGATCATAAGCCTATTTATTGGGACCCCCATAAGGAAGCCTTGGAGGAACGTATAAGCAAGGTCAAACGTGAAATGGGTGTAGAGGAGCCGTTGGAGGAATATAAGCCGCATATCAAGGGAACTTTCATTGAAGGTACCTCGCATCTGAAGAAAAGCGTGGGGCGAGGCGAGGATTCCCGGGCTCGTAGGTATAAGAATGTGAAACTGGCGGTGGCCTTGGCGGTCTTGGCTGCTTTCTTTTGGTATTTGTTCTGGTAATGAGCGATATCATTCATTTACTTCCGGACCATATCGCCAATCAAATCGCGGCGGGAGAGGTGATTCAACGTCCGGCCTCTGTCGTTAAAGAGTTGGTCGAGAATGCGGTGGACGCTGGCGCTTCCAATATCCAAGTGAACATTAAGGATGCGGGTAAGACATTGATACAGGTGATCGATGACGGGAAAGGTATGTCCGAGACGGATGCTCGCATGGCTTTTGAGCGGCACGCTACTTCTAAGATTTCTACGGCCGAGGATTTATTCTCTTTGCATACGATGGGTTTCCGAGGTGAGGCATTGGCCTCTATCGCCGCTGTCGCCCATATAGAGTTGCGTACCCGGGCTAGAGGGACCGAGCTTGGCACTTGCCTATCCATCGCGGGTTCCAATCTGGAGAGTATCGAGCCGGAGGCTTGTAACGAGGGAAGTATCTTCTCGGTAAAGAATCTTTTCTTTAATGTTCCCGCCCGCCGGAAATTCTTGAAGTCGAATGAGACGGAATTCCGGAATATCATCAATGAGTTCGAGCGAATCGCCTTGGTGAATCCGCAGGTGGGTATGTCTCTTTATCATAATGATGCGGAGATATTCAATCTGCCCGAGTCGGGGTTACGTCAGCGCATCATTAATATATATGGTAAGAGTTTAAACCAGAAGTTGCTCTCTCTGGATGCCCAAAGTTCCATGGTGACTATTTCCGGTTTCGTGGGGCGTCCGGACTCGGCGAAGAAGCGAGGGGCATTGCAGTTTTTTTTTGTGAATGGTCGTTATATGAAGCATCCTTATTTCCATAAGGCGATCATGCAGGCCTATGAGCAATTGATTCCTGCCGGGGATATGCCGAATTATTTTGTTTATTTCACGTTGGATCCCTCCTCGATCGATGTCAATATCCATCCGACAAAGACGGAGATTAAGTTTGAGAACGAGCAACCGATCTGGCAGATCTTGATGGCCGCTACCCGGGAGGCGTTGGCTAAATCGAGCGCTATCCCTACGATTGATTTCGATGTGGAGGACGCGATCGATATTCCTGTTTACAACCCGGTCAAGAAAAGTGAGCCTAGTACTTATAAGGCCCCGAAAGTGCAAGTGGATTCCAGTTATAATCCGTTTGACACTACTTCCTATAAAAAACCGGAATTCGATTGGTCTAAATTATATCAAGGGTTTGAGAACGACCGAGTGGCTGTCCAACGGGAGTCCGAGACTTTCGAGGATGCCCCGATCGAGGAATTGCCGGCCGAGGCTTCGGATCCGGAAAAACTGTTTACGGAGGTAAGCAATCCTTGCTATCAATATAAAGGGCGATATATCGTGACATCCTTGAAATCGGGTCTGGCGATTATTGACCAGCATCGTGCGCATGTGCGTATCTTGTTTGACCAATACCTGTCGAATATCCGTCAGCAACAAGGTGTATCCCAACAAGTCTTATTCCCGGAGATCGTAGAGTTTACCGCTGCTGAGGCGGCTGTACTGCCTTCCTTATTGGAGGATTTGTGCTTCGTCGGCTTTGATCTGAGCAATCTGGGAAATGACAATTACGCGATCAATGGCCTGCCCGCCGGTATAGAGAACCTTGATCCGGTAAATTTGGTAAAGGATATCGTGGACCGGGCGATCGAGATCGGATGCGCAGTGCATGAGAAGATCTGCGAGGCCATCGCCTTGTCTTTAGCCAAAGCCGCCGCTATCCGTCCCGGCAAATCCTTATCCTTGGAAGAGATGGATCATCTGATCGCCTCCCTGTTCTCTTGTTCGGACTCGAACCTGACCCCGGATGGAAAGACGATTATCTCCATGCTGACAGATGAGGAGCTGGAGAGAAGATTTAAGTGCTAGGGATGGTTTCGATGACATAGGTTTCACGGCTGCATTTACATTTAGGTCTCCCGGACATGCGGCCCGGAAGCAGGCGTGGAACACATCTTCCTCGATCGGACGTTTATAGAAAGCCTCATTCGATCGCATGATCGCCTCCTCCTTTGCGGAGGTGAACCAATGGCGCTCTCCTTTTTGTAACTCGTTTTTCAGCTGGGCGTAGATTTGATCATGCTCGATACCTTCGCAATTAATCTTGCTTTGCACCTCCACGCATAGGAAACGGCGGCTTCCAGTGGGGTCGCTTAATAGGTTCTTCTGGTTCGTAGTGCCAATAAATGAGGCTAGGCGGGGTAGGGGGGAAATGCTTGGCGTGTGCCTTGCGTACGTTCATTCCGGCCATCTGCATCCAATTTTTCAGTAAAGCCATTTTACGGTCGGACAACCGGTTGAACTCATCGAGGTTGATGAGTCCGAACAATCCAAGCTTCTGCTCCATTTGCGTCGAGCCGCTAAGGTCTACGCTATCTGTGTAATAGCGGACTAGCGAAGAAGGCATCAGCGACTTGCAAAAGGTAGACTTCTGACATCCTTGACGCTCGCTGACTAAAATGGGAGCCAAGCTATTTGCGTGCATTCGGTCCGAACCCATCCATTGCGAGGCCAAGGCGAGCATCCAGCGATGAAACCCCTCCACCCATAACGGTTCTGAGGAGACCCGTCGTGCCAGATCGCTTACCCGGTCTTTCCCGTCCCATTCGGGTAACCACTCCATATATTGCCGGAAAGGATGATACTCTTTTACTTCTTTTGAATATACGAAACGATTCACATCCCGATCCCTGCAATCGATCCCCGTCCGTCTTGCCTCCATGCAAATGCTATTTAGGTCACGTTGCGTCACCGGATAGAAGCGATCCGTTTCCAATTGTTTGTATCGATATTCAGTCTCCTCGCTCAACAAGTTGAAGTGGAATTCGATCCGTTCTTGGAGGAAAGTCTCCAGACTCTTTTGAAGGATAGAGTTGCTGTTGCTCGATCGTTTCGCTTTACCTTCGTTTGGGTGTGGTACGGTGATCGACCCGTCCGGTTTTAAGAAGCGAAGCCATAATTGGCCTAAAAAATCCAATACAGTTTTCATGACGCTATGTTTTAGAGGTTGTTTTTACTGTTTCATTTTGCGGATATAAGCTGTTAACTTGCGTTTTTCCAAATGTTTATATTGTCATTTGAAATAAAAGTAATCTGTGCGAAATACTAGGGAAAACTATTGTTTAAGTGGTATGGATGTAGTACCTTTGTTAAGTGCTTATAATCTTTTCACCTATGTGAAAAGAACGTATCACAATCATGAAACGATCGTTTCACATAGGTGAAAAGATCATATCACCCTTGTGAAATGACTAATAGCATACGATGTTTCGATGAATAACCTTTTAATCTCATACTAGATATATGGCAGCAAAATATGACTTTTACAAGACTCCGGTATCGAAGGACAGCACGAAGCGTCCTCGTTTTCACGCACGTATCGTATCATCCGGCACGATCGATACGGATGATCTGGCCAAACGTATCCATGGACGGTGTACCGTCACGCCGGCAGACGTAGCCGCCGTGCTTATCTCTTTAAGCGAGGTGACAGCGGAATATTTGCGTGAAGGAAAACGTGTACATATCGATGGGTTGGGGTATTTGCAAGTCACGTTGCAATGCCCGGCCGTACAATCCACGCACGAGATACGTGCGGAGTCCATCCGTTTCAAGTCCGTGGCTTTCCGTCCCGAGGTAGAGCTGAAAGATAGCTTGAAGACGATGACGCTGGAACGAGCCAAGTACAAATCCCATTCCCGCCAATTGGAGCCTGATCGTATCGACCAATTGCTCGCGAGTTATTTTGCCGAGCATGAATATATGACCCGTGTCGCCTTCCAGCGGCTTTGCGGCCTGACGAGCAGTACGGCCAGCCGCCGCCTGCATCAATTTGTCGAGGCGGGTAAATTGCGTGATATCGGCACCCGCCACCAGTCGCTTTACGTGCCAGTGAGGTAAATAGAGATAGTGAATGTTAAATATTAATAAATACGGCTAGGGCCTACCTTGCCAAACGGGAACAAATATGTACCTTTGCACCGTTTTTAGTGCGGAGTATACGAAAAAAACAGGCACAACTTATTGATTGTCCGAAAATAATGCGTAACTTTGCGGCTCGAAATAGGAAAAGATTAGATAAATAATAATAACACATTCAAAGTTTAAAAAAAGAAAGAAATGCCTACAATTCAGCAATTAGTTAGAAAAGGAAGGGAAACTTTGGTGGAGAAGGGTAAATCACCCGCATTGGACGCTTGTCCTCAAAGACGTGGCGTTTGCGTACGTGTTTACACTACGACTCCGAAGAAACCTAACTCTGCAATGCGTAAAGTAGCGAGAGTACGTTTGACAAATGGTAAGGAAGTTAACTCCTATATTCCGGGAGAAGGACACAACTTGCAAGAGCACTCTATCGTATTGGTACGTGGTGGTCGTGTAAAGGACCTTCCGGGTGTGCGTTATCACATCGTACGTGGTACGTTGGATACAGCGGGTGTTAACGGCCGTACGCAAAGACGTTCCAAATATGGAGCTAAGCGTCCGAAACCGGGTCAAGCAGCAGCTGCCGCAAAAGGTAAGAAGAAGTAATTAATTACATGCCTTCAAACTGAGATTTAAATTTAAGTATTAAAACAGGTTTGAGTTATTTGGATAGGCTATAAGGTTGAGTAAATGGTTCAGCGGAACCGTTGAAGACAAATTAAAGGCAACCAACGACAAGAACAAATTTTTGAAAACAAAATGAGAAAAGCAAAACCAAAGAAAAGACAGATCCTTCCGGATCCTGTTTTCGGTGATGTAAAGGTTACGAGATTCGTTAACCATTTGATGTATGATGGCAAGAAAAATACTGCCTTCGAAATTTTCTATTCCGCTTTGGAAACCGTTAAGGGCAAATTGCCTAACGAGGAAAAGTCCGCTCTCGAAATTTGGAAAGCTGCGCTTGATAACATTACTCCTCAAGTCGAAGTTAAGTCACGCCGTGTAGGTGGTGCTACATTCCAAGTCCCTACTGAAATCCGCCCGGATCGTAAAGAGTCAATTTCTATGAAGAACCTTATTATCTTCGCTCGTAAACGTGGAGGTAAGACTATGGCTGACAAGTTGTCTGCAGAGATTGTAGATGCTTTCAATAACCAAGGTGGCGCATTCAAAAGAAAAGAAGATATGCACCGTATGGCTGAGGCTAACCGTGCGTTCGCTCACTTCAGATTTTAATTTTTAAGGCAATAAAAAGAATATGGCAAACAACGATAAGCAATTGATGTTCACTAGGAACATCGGTATCATGGCTCACATTGACGCTGGTAAGACAACGACTTCTGAACGTATCTTGTTTTACACAGGTTTGACACACAAGATCGGTGAGACTCATGATGGTACTGCTACAATGGACTGGATGGCGCAGGAGCAGGAGCGTGGTATCACGATTACTTCCGCTGCTACGACTACATTCTGGAACTATTTGGGCAACCGTTATAAAATCAACTTGATTGACACTCCGGGACACGTTGACTTCACGGTTGAGGTTGAACGTTCTCTTCGTGTATTGGATGGTGCTGTTGCTACATTCTGTGCCGTAGGTGGTGTTGAGCCCCAGTCTGAGACTGTATGGCGTCAGGCTGATAAATATAATGTACCTCGTATCGGTTACGTTAACAAGATGGACCGCTCGGGTGCTAACTACTATGAGGTAGTACGCCAATTGAAGGACGTATTAGGAGCTAATCCTTGTCCGATCCAGATCCCTATCGGAGCTGAGGAGACTTTCAAGGGTGTTGTCGACTTGATCAAGATGAAGGCTATCTTCTGGCACGATGAGACTATGGGTGCCGAGTATAGCGTAGAGGAGATCCCGGCAGACTTGCAAGCTGAGGCTGAGGAGTGGCGCGACAAGATGCTTGAGGCTTTGGCTGAGTGCGACGACGCTATCATGGAGAAATACTTCGATGATCCTTCTACGATCACGGAAGAGGAGATCATGGTTGCTATCCGCAAGGGTACGTTGGCTATGCAGATCAACCCGATGACTTGTGGTTCTTCTTTCAAGAACAAAGGTGTACAGACTTTATTGGATGCAGTTTGCGCGTTTTTGCCTTCTCCTGAAGATACTCCGGCTATCGAGGGTACGGATCCTTCAGATCCTGATAAAATAATCACTCGTAAACCTTTGTTCGAGGAGCCATTGACGGCGTTGGCATTTAAGATCGCTACCGACCCGTATGTAGGTCGTTTGTGCTTCTTCCGTGTATACGCAGGTTCTATCAACGCTGGTTCTTATGTGTTGAACACTCGTTCCGGAAAGAAAGAGCGTATCTCCCGTTTGTTCCAGATGCACTCTAACAAGCAGAACCCGATGGAGGTGATTGGTTGTGGTGATATCGGAGCAGGTGTTGGTTTCAAGGATATCCGTACAGGTGATACGCTTTGCGACGAAAACCATCCGATCACATTGGAGTCTATGGAATTCCCGGAACCGGTTATCGGTATCGCTGTAGAGCCTAAGACTCAGAAAGACATGGATAAGTTGGGTATGGGCTTGGCTAAGTTGGCCGAGGAGGATCCTACTTTCCGCGTACAGACAAACGAGGAGACAGGTCAGACCGTTATTAGCGGTATGGGTGAGCTTCACTTGGATATCATCATCGACCGTTTGCGTCGTGAGTTCAAGGTTGAATGTAACCAAGGCCGTCCGCAGGTTACTTATAAGGAGGCTATCACGCAGCCGGTTGAGCTTCGCGAGGTTTACAAAAAGCAATCTGGAGGTCGTGGTAAGTTCGCTGATATCATCGTTCGTATGGAGCCGGCTGACGAGAGCTTCGAGGGTACTTTGCAATTCATCGATGAGGTGAAGGGTGGTAACATTCCTAAGGAATTCATCCCGTCCGTACAGAAAGGTTTCGAGAAGGCTATGAAGAACGGTGTGTTGGCAGGTTATCCGCTTGACAAGCTGAAAGTGACTTTGATCGATGGTTCTTTCCACCCGGTAGACTCAGACCAGTTGTCTTTCGAGATCGCCGCTATCCAAGCGTTCAAGAACGCTTCCGCCAAGGCAGGTCCTGTATTGATGGAGCCGATCATGCAGATGGAGGTTGTTACTCCAGAAGAGAGCATGGGTGACGTTATCGGTGACTTGAACAAGCGTCGTGGACAAGTTGAGGGTATGGAGACTAGCCGTACGGGAGCCCGTATCGTGAAGGCTAAGGTTCCATTGGCTGAGACATTCGGTTATGTGACAGCTTTGCGTACGATTACTTCAGGTCGCGCTACATCTTCAATGCAGTTCTCACACTACGCTCAAGTATCCTCTTCTATCGCTAAGCAAGTATTGACAGAGGTGCAAGGTCGCGTTGATTTGATCAAATAATATTTAGAAACATATAATAAATATGAGCCAAAAGATCAGAATTAAATTGAAGTCTTACGATTATTCTCTGGTAGACAAGTCTGCCGAGAAGATCGTAAAGACGGTAAAGGCTACAGGTGCTATCGTTAGCGGTCCTATACCTCTTCCTACGCACAAACGTATCTTTACAGTGAACCGCTCTACTTTCGTTAACAAGAAATCTCGTGAGCAGTTCGAACTCTCTTCTTATAAGAGATTAATCGATATCTATAGCTCAACTGCGAAGACAGTTGACGCTTTGATGAAGCTAGAATTACCTAGCGGTGTAGATATTGAAATTAAATTATAAGAAAGGTAAAAGGTGTAACTCATGAAAGGAATCTTAGGTCGTAAGATTGGAATGACTCAAGTCTTCACTACTGATGGTGTTTTAATCCCAGTTACTGTTGTAGAAGCTACTGAAAATGTAGTATTACAAAAGAAAACAGTCGCAACTGATGGTTATGATGCTGTAAAAGTTGGTTTCGAAGATAAAAGAGAAAAATTAGCAAACAAAGCTGAAAAAGGAATTGCAAACAAAGCTAACACAGCTCCTAAGCGCTTCATTAAAGAATTTCGTTATGACGAAATGATGAGTTATGAAGTTGGAGATAAAATTACTGTTGATAGCTTCGTAGCTGGTGAAGTCGTAGATGTAACAGGAACTTCAAAAGGTAAAGGTTATCAAGGTGTTATTAAGAGACATGGACAACACATTGGTCCTAAAGGACATGGTTCAGGAGCTCATAGAATTGTTGGTTCAATGGGACCAATCGCTCCAAACAGAATCGCTCCAGGTAAAAAATTACCAGGACAAATGGGACATGTAACTCGTACAATTCAAAACTTAGAAGTTGTAGCAGTAGATCCAGAAAACAACTTATTATTAATCAAAGGTTCAGTACCAGGACCTAAAAAAGGTTTAGTTGTTGTTAAAACTGCTATCAAAAAAGCTGGTCAAGTAAATCCAGTACATGAATTAGTAGATTACACTCCAGAAGAAGTTGAAGAAACTGTAGTAGAAGAAGCTGTAGAAGCAGCTGCTGCAGAATAATTTGAAGAAGGAGGAAATGAGAATGCTTAACGTAAAAGTATTTAACCAAGAAGGTGCAGAAGTTAAAGACTTAGAATTAAATGAAGCAGTTTTCGGTATTGAACCACATAAACAAGCTATGTTTGATATGGTCTTATTACAAAGAGCATCTTTAAGACAAGGTACACATAAAGTTAAAAACCGTACTGAAGTTGCTGGTGGTGGAAGAAAACCATGGCGTCAAAAAGGTACAGGTAGAGCTAGACAAGGTTCAACACGTGCTCCACAATGGAGAGGTGGAGGAGTTGTCTTCGGTCCTACACCAAGAAGTTATAAATTCAAATTAAACCGTAAAGTTAGAAGATTAGCTTTAAAATCAGCATTATCTTCAAAAGTTCAAGATAATGAATTTACAGCAATCGATGGAATTTCATTCGAAGCTCCAAAAACTAAACAAATGGTTAAAGTATTAGAAAACTTAAATGCTCCAGTAAAAACATTAATCGTTGTTGATGAAATCACATTAAATGTTGAAAAATCAGCAAGCAATATTCCAGGAGTTAAGTTATTAGATGCTAAACATATTAATGTTTATGATATCTTAAACAGCGATAAGTTAATTATGACTGAAGCTGCAATTAAAGCTGTTGAGGAGGTATTAGCATAATGGCACACATGACAGATGTATTAAAAAAACCAGTACTTACTGAAAAGTCATTAGCTCTTCAAACTGAAGAAAATAAATATACATTCGATGTAGATTTAGACGCTAACAAAACAGAAGTTAAAATCGCAGTTGAAAAATTATTCAATGTAAAAGTTGAAAAAGTTAACATCATGAATGTTAAACCTAAAGCTAAAAGAATGGGTAGATATGAAGGTAAAACTAACAAAAGAAGAAAAG
>OHRH01000799.1_pt1 | contig 19314 bp, 19 predicted proteins | sample 1578391 | NCBI WGS metagenome assembly OHRH01 (sample SAMEA3879599, study PRJEB24766) | human gut metagenome | biome: human-associated habitat; feature: feces | place: USA | collected 1985/1987 | reverse complement strand
CTGTGCAGATATGGGGATTTCTTCTCCCTTCAAACCATCCGGATATCCTTTTCCATCATAACGTTCATGATGCCAGCGGCATATTTCATAGGCATATTTCATCATCTCTTCATCATGATACATTTCCAGCCTGTCAAGCATCCGGGCACCTATGATCGTGTGCTGTTTCATGGCTTCAAATTCTTCCTTTGTAAGCTTTCCGGAAAATCCGATCTTGCGGTTTCCTGTTGTAAGCACCAGGTATTTTCCCGGAAAGTTCAGGTTTGTGGTAAGAGCAGGAAGCTTTCCCTTCATAGCGTCCCTGCTTACCTGAACCAGAAGCTCGTCTCCTGCCCTTAACGGGGCATTTCCTTTCCTTCCGGCAGTAAAAATCACCTGTTCCGGCGGAACAAGGGGCAGATATCCGGTAAGTCCGTCCCCAAAGCGCACAAAAGCCGCCTGGATATTCTGGGCGATCTTTTCAATCTGTCCCACATAAATGTTATTCAGAATACTTTTTTTCCCTGCTGCTTCAAGCCTCAGCTCCATGATCTTCTGATTTTCTGCGACAGCGCACACAATGGAGGAGCAGCCCCAAAGCTTCAGTTCTGTGATGATCAGCTTACTCAACTTTTTCTCCCAGGGCTTCCAGCGGAAGGAAACGGGGATTTTTATCCTCGCCTGCATCCGCGTAAACCTCTCTCCGTTCAATCATATAGGCAAACTCCTGCGGTTCTTTATCCAGCCAGCGCACAAAGGTATCCATTACAAGCTCCGGCTTGGTGTAATTGGAGCTTGCAGAAGCCAGCTGCATGAATACGCCGCTGTCACAGGCCTCCATCTGATAAATAAACGGACGGATGTCCACAGTTTTTTCGCTGCGCTTTGTCTTTTTGGTTACTGTGATCTCCTTCTGTGCAAGAAAATCCGCCAGCTTCTCCTGCCAGTTCCCGCAGGGTTCTTTTCCCGGCCGGAAAGCAACAAAATAATCTGCGGCAGCCACAAGAGCCATAGCAGTACTTGCCTTGCCGTCCTCTACCTGTCTTGCAGAGCTGATTGTAATGCCCTCCACCATAACTGCATTGAGACGATCTTCAATTTCTGCTGTAGGAACTTTTTCCGTAAGCTCCATATCAAAGTATTCTCCCATACTTGTGGTTCCCACACCAAGAGGAGCTGCAAATGACATGATCATATGAGGACTGTAGCCTCCGGAAAATGCCACCGGAAGCTCTGCTCTGCGGATGGCTTTCTGGAAGTAGCGCATGGTATCCAGATGGCCCACAAACTTCATTGCTCCTGTTTTTGTAAATTTAATTCTGACCTTCATGGCACACACCTCCTCCATATCTTTTCGCCCCGCATCCGGAACATCTCTGACGGCAGTTAGGGGTCACTGTCTCCGCCTTTGCCTGTTTCCATTCGAGGATCAGAAATTCTTTGCTTACGCCTGCGTCAATAAAATCCCAGGGAAGGATCTCATCTGTATCCCGCTCACGAAGAGTATAAAACTCCATGTCAACGCCGGTTTCTGCAAAAGCTTCCTTCCAGATGTCATATCGGAAGCTTTCAGACCAGGCATCGTAGAGAGCTCCTTTTTCATAAGCTTTCAGGATTACTTTGGAGCTTCTTCTGTCGCCTCTTGCCAGGAAACCTTCCAGAACCGTAACATCCGGTTCATGCCAGCTGTACCTGATGCTGCGCTGATTTAACTGAGAACGGATTTCATTTTTTACGATTTTGGCTTTTTCAATAAATTCCTCTTCCCTGAACATAGGCGCCCACTGGAACGGTGTAAAAGGCTTTGGCACAAAGAAGGAGGTGCTCACATTGATCTGCACTTTACCGTTTCGCTTATCCTTTGGAATCTCGTAGTAACGTTCTGCGATTTTTTCCGCAAGGTGGGCGATCCCCTTCATATCCTCTTCGGTTTCTGTGGGAAGTCCCAGCATAAAGTAGAGCTTTACGCGGTTCCATCCGCCTTCAAAGGCCTGTCCGGCCCCGTGAAGGATATCTTCCTCTGTAAGTCCCTTGTTGATCACATTGCGGAGGCGCTGAGAACCGGCCTCCGGCGCAAAGGTAAGGCTGCTTTTCTTTACGTCCTGTACCTTGCTCATAACGTCCAGCGCAAATGCGTCAATACGCAGAGACGGAAGGGAAATATTTACTGCCTTATCCCGGAACTCATCGATCAGGAAGTTTACAAGTTCCTTCAGTTCACTGTAGTCACTGGAGCTTAAGGAGCTTAAAGAAATCTCCTCGTGCCCTGTATTTTTGATAAGAGCCGCTGCAACGTCCTTTAGGTGGTCAACCTTTTTCTCCCTATTTGGGCGGTAAATCATACCGGCCTGACAGAAACGACAGCCTCTTATACATCCACGCTGTATTTCAAGCACCATTCTGTCCTGCGTAGCCTTGATAAAAGGCACAACCGGTGCCTCCGGGTAAGTTGAGTTAGTCAAATCTACCTGCACCTGTTTTTTAACCTTTACAGGAATATCATCATACTTAGGCTTCATACAGCAAATTGTTCCATCTTCATTGTACTCCACCTCATACAAAGCAGGTACATAAAGGCCCTCAATCTTTGCAGCCTCATGTAAAAACTCTTTCCTTGAAAGACCATCAGCCTTTGCCTTCTTATAAAGCTCAAAGAGATTGCCGTACTGTGTCTCTCCCTCTCCGATATAAAATATATCAAAGAAGTCTGCAATCGGCTCCGGATTGTAGGTACAAGGACCGCCTGCAACCACAATAGGACAGCCATCCTCTCTGTCCCTTGAACGAAGCGGAATCTGTGCGAGGTCAAGTATCTGCAAAATATTTGTGTAGCACATCTCGTACTGCAGCGTCATGGCTACAAAGTCAAAGTCCTTTATAGGCTCCTGTGACTCAAGTCCGAAAAGCGGTATATTCTCCTGCTTCATGATTTCATGCAGATCAGGCCACGGAGAATATACTCTCTCGCACCACACGTCATCCATGCGGTTGAACATATCATATAATATCTGGATTCCCAGATGTGACATACCAATCTCATAAACATCAGGAAAACACATCGCAAAACGTATATTTACCTGCGATGTGTCTTTCATTACTGAGTTGAACTCATTCCCGATATATCTAGCCGGTTTGTCTACCTTCATAAGTATCTCATCACTTAAAGCTAGTTTTCTCATATAATTTCCTCTAAATAATTATTGTGTTTTAAGGCTATCGCTGTGCCAGCTCCCCTGCTATCTCTGCCCATGTGATATTTTTCTGAGCCATAAGAATCATGCAGTGGTACATAAAGTCCGATATCTCAAACTTCAAATCATCACTGTCCGGATTTTTGGCTGCCAGAATAATCTCAGTGCACTCGTGTCCGAGCTTTTTTAATATCTCATCTATGCCCTTTTCCATGACGGCATTGGTGTACGAGTCCTCCTTTGGATTCTTCATACGGTCAACTATCACCGCATAGACTGATTCAAGCACTGTAAGTGGATTCTTCTCCACATACTCCTTTTTCACGATATTATTGAAAAAGCAGGTCCTGTTACCTGTGTGACATGCAGCTCCCACCTGCGAAACCTTCGCAAGGATAGTATCATAATCACAGTCCGCTGTCAAAGACTTTACGTACTGTAAATGTCCTGATGTAAGTCCTTTGGTCCAAAGCTCATTGCGGCTTCTGCTCCAGTAGGTCATGCGCCCACTGTTTATCGTGACATTGAAGGCCTCCTCATTCATATAGGCAAGCATGAGCACCTGCTCATTGCGGTAATCCTGCACTATGACAGGCACCATGCCGTCAGAATTAAGCTTTAAATCAGACCATTTTAAGTCGGGAGTAAAATTGTCAACAAGTATTCCTCCGTCAGAAAGCTTTGTCTTTAACGCCATGATATCATTTTCAGGATCATTGATAAACTCTCCTGCAATGCCTCTTAGTGTTTCACGCTTCATGACATCAATTATTTTATCCATGTCAAACTGCGGCATATAGACCACATAAGGTGTAGATGTGAGATTCTCAAGCGCATCTATTATATCTATATTCAAGACCAAAAGCTCATGAAAGGTATCCTCTATCTCCTCCTGATGCTTGAAAATATAGTCTACATTGCTGATTGACAAAAGAATTTTATCCTTGCCAAACTTCTCGCTTGCCACATTTGCAAGCTCAAGGCTTGAATCCTTTGTAGCATTGAAGATGACCTGTAAACAGCCTGCATACAGCAGCTTTTTCACGTCCTCTATGCGGTTGATATTGCCTCCTGCGCACACCTTTATGTCGATATTTCTGTTGATATTTTCTATCGTATGTATGTTTTTCTCATGCTCATCATCATCAGTTGAAAGATCAAAAATAATAATCTTGTCTATGCCACTGTCATTGTAGAGCTGACACAGATTGTAGACGTCGCCCATAACTGTCATATCAGACACTGATTTCACGGCCTGGCCGTTTTTTAAATACAGTGTAGCAACGATGTTCTTAAAACCAGTCAAATTACAAACTTCCTTTCGTGGACATCACGTCCTTTATTCTGCTATCATAGGTGCAGGCATCATCAAGCGCCTTGGCAAATGCCTTAAACATAGCTTCTATCATATGATGATTATTTCCCGGTGTCAAAACCTTTATATGCAGGTTCATCGCAGCAGAGTAAGAAACAGCATAGAAAAACTCTCTCACCATCTCTGTATCCATATCTCCGACTCTCTCACAGGTAAACTCGCCGTCAAACTGCAGGTACGGTCTGCCTGATAAATCAATGGCACATAGTACAAGCACCTCATCCATCGGTAAAATAAAGCTTCCAAATCTCTTTATGCCCTTTTTGTCTCCGACAGCCTGTGCTATGGCATTGCCAAGCACTATGCCGCAGTCCTCTATAGTATGATGACAGTCCACATTTAAGTCACCGTCGCACATCATATCAAGGTCAAAAAAACCATGCTTTGAAAAGCCCTCCAGCATATGGTTAAAGAAGCCTATGCCTGTATCTATATTTGATTTTCCGGTTCCGTCTATATTTAAACCGACCGAAATATCAGTCTCTTTTGTTTTTCTGCTAAGCTTAGCGCATCTATCTGCCATTTCTTACTCCTTTGACTAATCCTCAAATCTAACCTTGATTGAATTTGCATGTGCCGTAAGCTTCTCACACTCTGCAAACTGCTCAATATCTGTATGTATTCTCTCAAGTGCTTCTCTTGAATATGAGATGATGCTTGACTTTTTGATAAAGTCATCTACAGATAAGGCTGAGAAGAATTTTGCTGTTCCGTTTGTAGGCAGAACATGGTTTGGTCCTGCAAAATAGTCTCCCAAAGGCTCTGATGAGTACTCTCCGATAAAGATTGCTCCCGCATTTTTGATTTTTGTCATGACTGAGAAAGGATCTCTTGTGACAATCTCCATATGCTCTGAAGCGATATCGTTTACTGCATCAATTGCCTCATCCATATCCTCTGCAATAAGTATATATCCGTAGTTTTCAAGAGATTTCTCGATGATTTCTTTTCTTGAGAGAACCTCAACAAACTTATCAACTTCCTCTGATACTTTCTTTGCAAGCTCCTCACTTGTTGTGATCAAGATAGCTGATGCCATCTCATCATGCTCAGCCTGTGAAAGTAAATCCGCTGCCACATAGCGTGGATTTGCAGTCTCATCTGCAAGCACCAAAATCTCGCTAGGTCCTGCGATTGAATCAATGCTGACATATCCAAACACAGCCTTTTTGGCAAGGGCAACAAAGATATTTCCCGGTCCAACAATCTTGTCTACCTTTGGCACACTCTCTGTACCAAATGCCATTGCAGCGATAGCCTGTGCACCGCCTACCTTGTAGATCTCATCTACTCCGGCCTCGTTTGCGGCTACAAGTGTGGAAGGATATACCTTGCCGTCAGCTCCGCATGGTGTACACATAACTATCTTTTCAACGCCTGCTACCTTTGCAGGAAGCACATTCATCAACACAGATGAAGGATAGACAGCCTTGCCGCCCGGCACATATACTCCTGCCTTTGCTATAGGTGTGACCTTCTGTCCTAAAATGATGCCGTCCTCTGTTGTAAACCATGAGTTCTGCAGCTGCTTCTCGTGATATTTTCTGATATTTACAAGAGCCTTTTTTATAACGGCAAGAAGCTTCTCATCAACCAGCTCATATGCTTCCTTTATTTCTTCCTCTGTGACACGGATATTTGATGCATCCACATCCGCTTTATCAAATTTCTTTGTGTATTCAAAAACAGCCTTGTCACGGTTTTCCTTTACATTGTTTATAATCTCATTTACCGTGCTCTCATACTCTGTATAGTTGTTAGGGCTTCTCTTAAGCAGGCTCTCCAATATGTTTTTCTGTGAATCCTTTGTAAGTTTTAAAGTTCTCATTACAGCCTCCGTCTAAAATCATGTATTGATATAAATTATACGCTATTTGATAACAGTCTTCAAATCACTTATGAGCTTTGTGATACGCTCATTGTCCATCTTCATGCTGACCTGGTTTACCACAACCCTCGCAGACAGCGGACAGACCTCCTCAAGCACGGTAAGTCCATTCTCCTTAAGTGTAGTTCCGGTCTCTACTATATCACAAATCACCTCTGAAAGTCCAACAATCGGAGCAAGCTCTATTGAGCCGTTTAGCTTTATAATCTCTACCGTCTGATGCTTTTTATTGTAGAAATAATCCTTTGCGATATGAGGATACTTGGTGGCAACTCTTATCTGCTCATGATGCTGTAAAAGCTCCCTTGCGCTCTCCGGTCCGCATATGCACATGCGGCATTTTCCAAAGCCTAAATCAAGCACCTCGTATATATTTCTGCCCTCCTCGAGGATGGTATCCTTTCCTACCACACCGATATCGGCAGCGCCATACTCCACGTATGTAGGCACATCAGGTCCTTTTGCCAGGAAAAATCTAAGCTTAAGCTCCTCATTTACAAAAATCAGCTTTCTGGTATCCGGATCCTTCATCTCCTCACAGGTGATGCCTATCTGCTCAAAAAGCTGCAGGGTCTTCTTTGCAAGTCTGCCCTTTCCCAGGGCAAAGGTTAAATATCTGTCATCACTCATCTTTTATTCCTCTATAAACTCAACTCTGTTTATACGGTTGTCTACCGCATATGAAGCATAGTCCTCTTTCGTTTTATTTTTGTCCTTAAGCACCATCTGTGTATTTACTCCATCTCTTCGAAGCTCCATAGAGCGCTTGATTGCCGCATGGTATGCAGCCTCCTCAAATACTATAAGTGAGGAATTCTCAATGACAGGCACATCAATATCCTGACGGCTTAATGCTGCCATGAGCTGATCCACAACAATTGCAAAGCCGATTGCAGCAGCGTCCTTTCCAAAGTGTGAAAGCAGCTTGTCATAACGGCCTCCCTTTACAATAGGCTCTCCTGTACCATATGTGTAGCCCTGGAAAATAATACCTGTGTAATATGTGTAGTCACTGATAAGTCCAAGCTCATACGAAATATATTTCTCGATGCCGTATGCCTTTAAATATTCTCTAAGCTTAAGCAGAGTATCAATAGATGATAATATCTCATCATAGCCCTTCGCAAGCTTTAAAGCCTCCATAAGCTGCTCATCCTGTAAATCGAAATTATCTAATAGTCCAAACAGCTTCCTTAGCTTGTCGTTCATTGAAAGACTGTCAACAAACTCCTCCACACCGAAGAAATTCTTATTTGCTATGAGCTCTCTTAGATTTTCCTCCTGCTCGTCTGACAGCCCTGCTGCCTTTGTGAGACCGTAAAAGAACTGCGAATGTCCGACTGAAATCTGGAAATTCTTAAGTCCGCTCTCAAGCATCGACTCAACTGTCATCGAAAGTATCTCGGCATCTGCAGAGATAGAGCCATCACCTATCAGCTCTGCACCGCACTGTGTGCTTTCCTTGAGCCTGCCCTGATAATCCGATGAATTGATAAAAGTATTGCCAAGATAACACAGCTTGACAGGCATATCGTCCTCTATATAGTACTTAGCCGCACTTCTTGCAATAGAAGGTGTGAAATCAGGACGAAGGACAAGCGTATTGCCCTCCTTGTCAAAAAACTTGTATAAATCCTTTGAAGGGGTTGTTCCGACATCGCTTCCAAAAATATTAAAAAACTCAAACGTAGGTGTCATGATATCATGATATCCGTATTTTAAAAGTGTACGGTGCAGCTTATCCTGCAAATACAGCTTTTTTTTGCATTCTCCGTTATATATGTCTCTTACTCCGTCCGGAGTGTGTAATAATTGATTTTCCATATTGTGTAAAATCTCGCTTTCATGTAGTAAAGTGTTATCGTGGTAATATGCTACCATACGATAGTAATACTGTCAAGCCCTGCAATTTAAGTCAAGCTGAAGTGCGTTCAGATACGGCACAAGTATTCCGGGCACCTCCGGGAGGAAAAATGCCGGCTCAAGCTCCTCATAGCGGAAGCTCTTTCTGCCGCCTTCTGCAGCTCTATCCCAGAATTCTGTCAGCTTTTTAAACGTGAGATAATAGTATTCGTTCCTGTGTGTGTACGATATAAGGATAAATGCAACACCATCCTGTTTTTCAAAGCATCTCATAAACTCTACCTGATGCTCATGTATATTGGCAAGGGGAAACGTGTCGGTATTACACTCTTTTGCATCAAAGCACACCGGGATTCCCTGTACAGCGCCAATATAGTCAACCGTACTCTTCTGCTCGAAATAAGCCAGTGTAATGTGTCTGGTTTCCGGCTCCATCTTTATAGGTGTAATCGGAGTGGGAATCTTTTGTATGAGAGCCAGGCCGTTTTCCCTGTATTTTTCATTTGTCTTGTTTATCATGTCCTCTAAGGTCGAGCCTCTTAAGCCTCTTGAATTCCAGGTTGCCATATCGTTTCTATCTTCCTTAATACTGTAAGCTATGCGATGTAAAGTAAATAATGACGAAATTAAAGTCCCACTCTGCTCCATATGTCGGGCAAAGCCGCCTCTATATATCTGCCATCAGGCAAAATCACATGGTGCGCATGCAAAAGCTGGCTGGTCACATGATAATTTTCTTTGTAAAAAGCATTAATCCTTTTATCCCCATACTTCATATCACCTATGATTGGGTGTCCGATAGATGAAAGATGTGCTCTGATCTGATGGCTTCTTCCTGTAATGAGATGCACCTCAAGAAGAGTTGCTTTATGGCACGAAGCACTCATCTCAATTATCTTAAGAGGCCTGTAGGCGGTCTTTATTGGCAGTGATTCATCACTTATGGGCTCCTTGGTTATCTGCACCTTATTTACAGCCTCATCCTTTGTCAGAAAGCCCTCTATGGTCATAGGCTCATCAACCTCTCCTGCAACAAGCGCCATATAATACTTTTCTGCGGTTCTGTCCTTAAGCACCTGTGACAGGTACTGCAGTCCATGAAGCGATTTACCCATCAGAATAAGCCCCGAGGTATTTCTGTCCAGGCGATTGCACACCGATGGCTTAAAGCTCTTATATGTGTCAAAATCAAGCTTTCCCTCTTTTATCAGGTATCCGATAAGCCTTTCGTTTGCAGAAACATCAGTCTCCTTGGACTTCTGCGACAGCATATTGACTGGCTTGTTTGCAGCCAGTATGTCATCATCCTCGTATACCACACCAAGTCCGTCAGGCTTTAGTGCACCAAGTGCCTTGAAATCCTTCATCAGACTGTCCTCATTGACGGAAAACTTAGCAAATGTATCATCTGACAGAAAAATCTTGATTTTGTCGTCAACTGACACAATTTCTGTGCCTGACGCTTTCTTATCATTCAGTTTTATGTTCTTCTTCCTGAGCATCTTGTAAATAAAGCCCATGGATGCGTTTGGAAGTATCTTTTTAAGGTATTTGTCAAGCCTCTGGCCTGCCTCGTTTTTACCAGCTTTAAATTCTTTCATAGTCTTTATTTATCTTTTCTTCTTGTGGACGTTTCTGATTGTTTTCTTTTTGTGCGCTGTGCCTGCGGTGTTACTTCCGCCTCCGTTTTTCCCTCGCTCTGTTGCATTTTTCAAGGTTTTCCTTACACCTGCATTCTTGCCGCTGCCATAGCTGCTGTTTGAATTTTTATCAGACTTAGAAGTTTTTTTGTCCCAGCCGCCATCGGTATGCATTTTTCTAGGCTTTATCAGGCACTTTTTGTCAAATCCGATTAAATCCTCCCTGCCGGCCTTCACAAGTGCCTCGTGCACGAGATCATAGTTCTTTGGATTGCGGTACTGGATGAGTGCCCTCTGCATAGCCTTCTCATGTGGGTTAGTTGTGACATACACCGGCTTAAGTGTCGCCGGGTCAAGCCCTGTATAGTACATGCATGTAGAGATGGTAGACGGTGTCGGATAGAAATCCTGCACCTGCTCCGGCATATATCCCAGATCTCGCAGATACTCTGCAAGCTCTATCGCTTCCTTAAGCGTTGAGCCCGGGTGTGAAGACATGAGATAAGGCACAAGATACTGCTCCTTGCCTATCTTTTTGTTCATATCCTTGTATGCCTTCACAAAGCTGTTGTACACCTCTACACTCGGCTTTCCAAGCCTGCTCAAAACAGCATTGGAGATGTGCTCCGGAGCCACCTTAAGCTGTCCGCTGACATGATACTCACACAGCTCACGAAGAAATGTCTTGTCTTTATCATACATCAGATAATCAAACCTGATACCTGAGCGGATAAACACCTTTTTTACCTTTGGCAGTGCACGAAGCTCTCTAAGCAGCTGTATATAGTCGCTATGGTCAACAATCAGGTTATTGCACGGCTTAGGAAACAGACACTGCTTTGTAGGACATGCACCCCTTGTGAGCTGCTTTTTACATGCAGGCTGCCTGAAATTGGCTGTAGGACCACCAACATCATGGATATAGCCCTTAAAGTCCTTATCCTGTGTGATAAGCTTTGCCTCTTCTATGATTGACTCATGACTTCTTGTCTGGATTATCCTGCCCTGATGGAAGGTCAGAGCACAGAAGTTACATCCTCCAAAGCAGCCTCTGTTGCTGATAAGAGAAAACTTCACCTCGCTTATCGCAGGCACTCCGCCTGCCTCCTCGTAGCTTGGGTGATAAGTCCTCATATAAGGGAGTGCATAGACCTCATCCATCTCCTCCTGCGACAGTGGCTTTTGCGGTGGATTCTGCACCACAAGCGTAGAGTTGTCATATGGCTCTACGAGCCTCTTTGCGCAGAAAGGATCAGTATTGCAGTACTGTATGTAAAAGCTTCTTGCAAACTCCCTCTTGTCCTCTTTTATAACGTCATAGTCAGGAAGCTCAATCGCATCATATATGATATCCCTGTCCTTCGTCTTGAACACGGTACCATCTATAAACGTGATATCCTTTACATCCATACCACTGGCAAGCGCATCCGCTATCTCGATGATGCTTCTTTCTCCCATGCCATATGAAATGAGATCCGCACCGGAATCTAAAAGAATTGAGCGCTTGACTTTATTTGACCAGTAATCATAATGTGCCATGCGCCTAAGGCTCGCCTCGATGCCGCCTATTATGATAGGGATTTTTTTATAAGTATGGCGTATCAGGTTACAGTACACAACGGTCGCATAATCAGGTCTCTTTCCCATCACGCCACCCGGTGTAAATGAATCCTTTGCTCTTCTTTTCTTTGAAACCGAATAATGGTTTACCATGGAGTCCATATTGCCTGCTGATACCAAAAAGCCAAGGCGCGGCACTCCGAGTATGGATATAGACTCATCATCCTTCCAGTCGGGCTGTGAAATGATGCCGACCGTATAGCCATGTGCCTGCAGCAGCCTTGCAATTATTGCATGTCCAAAGGACGGATGATCCACATATGCATCACCGCAGACATACACAAAATCAAGCTGCTCAATGCCCTCATCTATCATATCCTGTTTTGAAATTGGTAAAAAACCATTACTCATATCATACCTCATAATTAAAAATTATTTTATTTGCCGGATTTTATCTGCATAAGCATATCCGTTTCAGCCTGTGTCAAAGCTCTGTAAGTCCCTGTTTTAAGGTCATCAGGCAGCTTAAGCGGTCCCATGGATATTCTCTTTAAATAGATTACCCTCTTTCCAAGCGCCTCAAACATCCGCTTGACCTGATGGAACTTTCCTTCTGTTATCGTAAGCTCAATCTCGGATACGCTGCCACTTTTTTTAATAACAAGCTCCGCAGGCTTTGTAGGTCTTTCCTCGCCTATATCAATGCCCTCTTTAAACCTGATGATATCATCCCAGGTCACCTCACCATCAATACGTGCGTAGTAAGTCTTTGCCACGTGCTTTGAAGGACTTAAGAGCTCGTGCGAAAGTGCTCCATCATTTGTGATAAGTAAAAGCCCCTCCGTGTCTATATCAAGCCTTCCGACAGGAAACAGATCATCATGCACAGCATCCGTGATATAGTCCATGACTGTATCATGCACATTATCACAGGTCGCAGAAACACAGCCTGAGGGCTTATTAAACAGGTAATACTCATACCTTTGATACTTAACTATTCTGCCGTTAACTGATACCTCGTCGGCATCAGTATCTACCTTTGTCTCAGGCTTTGCGGCCACCGTGCCATTTATGGCTATCTGTCCGGTCTTTATAAGCTTTTTTACCTCAGAGCGTGTGCCAAGCCCCATCTCTGATAAAAATTTATCTAATCGAATCATATTGATATTTCTCTCCACATATACTGTCACATGAGTAAAAACAAACTTAAAAAATTACTGTTTATCGCTTTTATACTGCTATTTTGTATTTATTACATATTGTTTCCGGCACAGGTAAGTACGTGCGCTAAAGCTGGCATAATGCTATGGTTCAACCAGATATTTCCGCTTCTATTTATATTTACGATTTTATCTAACCTGATTATCTCAACAAATGTGCTGCAAAACATTCCCCAAAAGCATATCATGCTTTTTACATACATAATAGGCATAATATTTGGATTCCCGATAGGAGCAAAGCTCACAGCAGATTTTTGTTCCAAAGGATACATAGATAAAAATCACAGGGAAATACTGAGTGCACTGGCAAACCATTTCAGCCTTCCCTTTATCATTACCTATGCACTGTCCGAGCAACTTAACATATGCAGCCACTACAGCATTTATCTTGTGTCACTGTATCTGCCATCTGCTATAGGAATGATAGCTATGCTTTCGATTAACAAAAACAAAAGCTTAACACAAAAAATCCCGGCTCAAGGATTTAAGCTTAACATGCAAATCGTTGATGCCGGAATAATGAAAGGGTTTGAAACCCTTATAAAACTCTGTGGATATATTGTATTGTTCTCTATAGTCTCACGTATCCCACAGACCATTGCCCAAAAGACTGACTGCAGCATGCCGCTGTCGGCAGACATAATAGGTGCCTTTTTTGAAACCACAAACGGTATCGGCATAGTCTGCGGTCTATGCATCCCACGCACCCTGTCAATAGTGCTGTGCATTGCACTTCTGTCATTTGGCGGTGTATCATGCATGGTCCAGACCAAATCAATATTCCGGGATACAGGCTTTAGGCTTTACAGATACATACTGCTTAAGGCAGCCATGAGCATACTCTCATGCCTGTTATGTATTATCCTATTTCGCATTCTCATCTGAATCGGAAATATTGGTGATTTCTATGTCATCATCAGATGTATCTGAAGCTGCCTCATTGTCAGACGACTCTGCTCCTGCAGCTTCATCGCCATTCTCTTCCGGTGGGAAAAGCTCTGCTCTGTTTGCTGCAACAACATCCTCAAACTGCTGCAGTGAACTTATAAGGCTGTCATATCTGGCCTTTGAAGTCTCAATAGAGCCTGTTAAGATGTCCTCAATGCTCTTGAGCTGGCTGTCCGTATATGCCATGGCACTCATTCTGAGATTATTTGCTTCATTTGTGGCACTGTCAAGTATCTCCTGTGCCTGCTTTGTTGCAATCTGCACTACCTCATTCGCCTGAGCATATGCCTGCTGCATAATCTGATGCTCGCTGACAAGCTCATTTGTCTGAATCTGAGCCTGCGCGATTATCTGATCAGCCTTTGCCTGTGCATCAGCAAGAATAGCCTCCTTATTACTGATAATCTTCTGATATCTCTTGACCTCCTCAGGGGTCTTTGTACGAAGCTCTGAAAGAAGCTCCTCTAACTGTTCACGATTGACAAGAATCTTGTTTCTTGAAATAGGTGACGGCTTGCAGCCATCAATATAATCTTCGATTTCTTCAATAATCTGTTCCATTTTACTGCTCATAAATACTGTCTCCTTACCTGGTAATATTGTATTTGGCATAAATTCTATCAATGAACTGTTCAGGTACGAACTTTGATATATCTCCTCCGTATGATGCAAATTCCTTGACAATTGTAGAGCTTAAATATGAATAATTGAGGCTCGAGGTGAGAAAAACCGTCTCTATTTCCGGATTCTGCACTCCGTTAGCCTGTGCAATCTGCAGCTCATACTCAAAATCTGTCACTGCACGCAATCCTCTTATTATGATTGTTGCGTTGATTTTCTTCATGTAGTCAACTAAAAGTCCTTCGAAACACCCTACCCTGACGTTTGGTATGTGTGCTGTCATTTCCTTTATCATACTAACACGTTCTTCCAAAGAAAACAACGAGTTTTTTGCACTATTATTGAGTACTCCGACAACCAGCTCGTCAACTATTTTGGCTGAACGCTCTATTATATCCAGGTGTCCAAATGTCACCGGATCAAAGCTTCCCGGATAAATTCCTACCTTCATATTGTATCTCCTATGCACGCTTTATGAAAACATGCTTGTTTGTCTTATATATTTTTTCTTTGACTATCTCATAGCCAAGCTCTGTGAGATAATCAAAATCAGTATCGTTTGAAGCCTCAACCACGATATCAAATTTGTATTTGCCCTCAAGAGTACGTACTGCCGTGACAGCATCCGTCATCATAAGCCTTGAGACCTTATCAAACTTTGTAAAATGGATATTGTCCTCGATGCATGAAGCGGCTTTTCTTGAATTCTCCACAAATACAGCATAGGCTGCACCACGGCTTAGTGCTTCAAGCCCTATCTGTCCGCTTCCCGCAAACAAATCTAAAAAATATGCTCCCGGAACATCAAACTGCATGACATTAAAAAGAGTCTCCTTCGTCTTGTCAGTAGTCGGTCTTGTATCTTTTCCCTCAATAGTCTTTAGAGGGAGGCTTCTCGCCGTTCCTGCTATTATTCTCATACTTTTCTCCCTGTTATAGTCTATTTCTGGTCCTTTAAGACGTCCTTATTCTTTGCGATATAGTCAATAAGCGAAACAACTGTGAGTACAAGTGCCACATAAATGAGGATTGTTCCAAGGATATTTAACCAGCCAAGCTGCAGATTGATATTAAAAATAATAACAATAACCATAAGCATCTGGAAGGTTGTCTTAAACTTTCCCCAGTAGCTTGCTGCAATGACAATTCCATTGTCTGATGCAACGAGTCTGAAACCGCTTATGATAAACTCTCTTGCAATGATAATAAGCACAACCCATACAGGGATAAGCTCTAAATCAACAAGGCATATCATTGCAGAGCATACAAGCAGCTTGTCTGCAAGCGGATCCATAAATTTGCCGAAATTTGTAACAAGATTGTATTTTCTTGCAATTTTTCCGTCAGCCATATCTGTCAGACTTGCAATGATAAATATCGCAAGTGCTATATAATTTCCGTATCCGTCAAAAAACGGTGAAATAAGGAAAAATACAAAAAACGGAATAAGTATCACTCTTAAGATTGTAAGTTTGTTTGGTAAATTCATTTTACAAGTTCTCCTATCAAATCATATTCATACGCACCGGTCACCATAACCTTGCATATATCACCGGTCATAAGTGTCTCATCAGTGTTGATGAATATATATCCGTCAACATTCGGTGCATCTCTGTATGTACGGCCGATATAAGCATTTTCATCAGCCACCTTGCCCTCTATGAAAACATATAATTCTTTACCCTTTAGTGTCTCATTTTTATCAAAAATGACCTCTTCCTCAAGCTCCATGACATCAGCCTGCCAGTCAGCCTTTATATCCTCATCTATCTGATCAGGCATTGCAGCTGCCTTTGTGCCCTCCTCCGGGGAATACGTAAAGGCTCCCAGACGGTCAAACTCCATATCATTTACAAACTGCATAAGCTCCTCGTGATTATCCTGTGTCTCACCCGGGAAGCCACATATAAGTGTGGTCCTTAGTGTGATATCAGGTATTCTCTCACGCAGCATTCTGATACGCTCCATAAGCTCAGCCTTTGTTGTTTTTCTGCCCATGCGCCTTAAAATATCGTCATTGCAGTGCTGGATTGGCATATCCAGATAATGGCATACCTTCTCATCCTTTATCATGGACTCTATAAGCTCATCGTATATCTCCTCAGGATAGCAGTACATAATCCTTATCCAGAACAGCCCGCTTATCTTATTGAGCTCATCTAAAAGCTTATGAAGTGACTTCTCACCATACAAATCCACTCCGTAAAGTGTGGTCTCCTGGGCAACAAGTATAAGCTCTTTTGCTCCCTGCTCCACAAGGCTCTTCGCCTGCTCAATCAAATCCTCCATCGGCACACTTCTGTAACGGCCTCTGACAGATGGAATGACACAGTAGGTACAGTTTTTATTGCACCCCTCTGCTATCTTAAGATAAGCGAAATGCCCTCCTGTGGTGACAATACGCTTTGTCTTTATGCTGGGAAGCCCCTCTAAGGTGTGCAGATTGCTGTATCTGTGTTTTTCAAGTGTCTCATGGACAGCTTCAACTATAGTATCATATGAATTGGTGCCAAGTATGGCATCAACCTCTGGGATTTCCTTAAAAATCTCATCCTTGTATCTTTGTGCCAGACAGCCTGTCACAATAAGTGATTTGCATTTGCCTGTCTCCTTATACTGAGCCATCTCGAGAATTGTATTGATACTCTCCTCTTTTGCATCACCTATGAAGCAGCAGCTGTTTACGATAATGATATCAGCCTGCGTCTCATCATCGGTCATCTCAATGCCGTCATTTGCAAGCATGCCTATCATATACTCTGAATCCACAAGGTTTTTATCGCATCCAAGCGAAATAAATAATAATTTCATAGTACCTCTCAAATGTAAGTATTTACAATTAAAGGGAAAGACAAAACAGCCTTTCCCCTCCTAGATTAAGCCTCTTCGCCTTCGTTTAAATCCTCATCATCTGAGACGATTCTGACAGCTCCCGTGTACAGCTCCTCTACAGCAATAGATAATGGCTTATTGCACTTAGGGCGTGCGATAAGTGGTTCTGCACCATCAATAATCTGACGTGCACGCTTTGCTGCAGCAATAACGATAGAATAACGGCTGTTTACTACCGGCTCTTCACCTATCTCTACATTGTTGTTTACTACCTTCATTAACTCTACATACGATGGATGTATCATATTATTTATCTCCTTTCGAAAAGCTTAAAAGCTCTTTTCTCATTTTATTTATAAAATCTATATTTGATGATACAAGATAATCCTGATTCTTTTTTGTGTCGTCAGAGCTGTGGATGATATCATTCACAAGCTCTACACAATCGTCAAGCTTATCATTTACCACTAAATAATCATATTTCTCTATGCCTAAAGACTCCTCATATGCTCTTGAAAGTCTCTGTGCACAAACCTCTTTTGTCTCTGTGCCTCTTCCTACAAGCCGGTCCTTAAGCTCATCTGCACTCGGCGCTGACACAAACATAAGCACTGTATCAGGAAACTGCTTCTTTATCTTTAAAGCTCCCTGGATTTCTATCTCAAGAATCACATTCTTTCCGGCGCTAAGCTGCTCATTGACATATGACTTTGGTGTGCCGTAGTAATGATCTACATACTTGGCATACTCAAGCAGTCCATCTGCCTTTATCATCTGTTCAAATTCTTCCTCTGAGATAAAAAAATAATGTTAAAAGAAATTACAAAGATCAAGGAGGCGAATTGCTCAAAAAAGAGCAAGAAATTTATGATAAAAGTTGGAGTTATTGGAGCAGGAAATAGAGGAAAAGATGTTTATGCAAAATATATTTTAAATTATACAGATGAGGCAAAAGTTATAGCAATAGCTGAACCAAATCCATTAAAAAGAAAAGAGATGATGGAAGATCATAAATTAGATCCAGAGTTTGTTTTTGAAAGTTGGGAAGAGTTTTTGGCAAAAGATAAGTTTTGTGATGCTGTAATCATAGCTACTGGTGATGATATGCACTTTGAACCAATAAAAGTAGCAATGGAAAAAGGATATGATATTTTACTTGAAAAGCCTATGTCAAATAAAGTTGATGAGTGTATAAATATAGTAAAAATGGCAGAAAAATATGGTGTAAAAGTAATGGTATGTCATGTATTAAGATATACTCCATTCTTTAGTAAATTAAAAGAGTTAATTGAAAGTGGAATTATAGGAGAAGTTGTTGATATTCAACATAATGAAAATATAGGAAACTACCACTTTGCTCATAGCTTTGTAAGAGGAAACTGGAGAAATTCAGATGAAACAAGTCCATTAATATTACAAAAAAGTTGCCATGATTTAGATATTTTATCTTGGTTATTAGGTGGAAGTTCTTGCAAAAGAATAGCATCTTTTGGACAATTAAGACATTTTAAAAGAGAAAATGCACCTGAAGGATCAGCAGAAAGATGTTTAGATTGTAAATACCTAGATAGCTGTATCTATTCACCTAAAAAAATATACTATAATAATTTAGGAGCATGGCCTACACTTGTAGCAACTGAAATTCAAACTAAAGAGGCATTAGAAGAATCATTAAGAACAAATAAATATGGAAGATGTGTTTATAAATGTGATAACAATGTTGTAGATAACATGGTTTCTATAATAGAATTTGATAATGGAGTACATGTAACATTCAACCTATGTGCCTTTACAGACGAAGTATGCAGAACTATTAAGATCATGGGAACTAAAGGTGAAATTAGAGGAAATGATTTAAAAAATCATATAGAAGTATATGAATTTGGAAAAGGTGAAGGACGTTTTGCAAATGGAAAGAAAACAGAGATAACTCCAGATGTACTTTTAGGAGGACATGGTGGAGGAGATACTGGACTTATGCAAGACTTTATAAAACTATGTCAAGGAAAACTAGAAGATACAAGAACAAATCCAAAAGTATCTCTAGAGAGTCATATTATGGCATTTGCAGCTGAAGAATCAAGAGTAACTGGAAAAGTTGTAAATATGGATGAGTTTGTAGGAAGATTTAATAAATAATAGAGATTAGCACCCAAAATTTTAGTTAAAGTTTTGGGTGCTTTTATCTAAAGTAAAG
>OHRH01000787.1_pt1 | contig 19624 bp, 22 predicted proteins | sample 1578391 | NCBI WGS metagenome assembly OHRH01 (sample SAMEA3879599, study PRJEB24766) | human gut metagenome | biome: human-associated habitat; feature: feces | place: USA | collected 1985/1987 | reverse complement strand
TTGTTTTAGAATACATAGCGTAGTATAATTAAATATAAAATAATATAGGGGTATTATTTGTTTTGAAAGCAATAAAAAAACTAAGATAACCGTGTTATTGGCAATATTTAAAATGGAGGAGAACAACGTGGCAACTCAGAAAAGACGCTTGGGCGAGATTCTTGTTACCTCGGGAGAAATAACGCAGTCCCAGCTGGATCAAGCCTTGGCTGAACAAAAAACAAATGGCAAAAGACTTGGTGAGACTCTGATCAGTCTGAATTTTTTGACTGAGCGTAAAATGCTTAAAACTTTAGAAAAACAGCTTTCCATACCATATATGTTTTTGAGTGATATCGAAATTATGCCGGAAGCTGTTGCGGCAGTACCAATCTTTCTGGCAGAGCGCTACACTTTAGTACCGCTGAAAAAAGATGGCAACCGTCTGACGATAGCGATGAATGATCCGACAAATTTCTATGCGATTGATGATGTGCGCATGGTCAGTGGCTGTGACATTTCTATCGTGTTGTCCGAACAGCAGGATATCATTAACGCCATTAATAATTTTTATGGTGTCAGCGGCCGCGTAGGCGGCAGCCTCAACAAATTGAAAGAAGATTCTTTTGCTCCTGTCATTCGCAGAGTTGAAGACAGCAGTGAGGACGCGCCGATAATAAAAATCGTCAACTCCGTCATTGAGCAGGCTGTCCGAGATAAGGCCAGTGATATCCATATCGAACCCCAGGAGGATGATACGAGGGTGCGTTTTCGTGTTGACGGCGTTTTACGTAATGCGGTAACACTTCCGAAAAACAGTCACAGCGCTATTATTTCGCGTATCAAGATCATGGCGGAAATGGATATTGCCGAAAAACGTCTGCCGCAGGATGGTCGTATAAATATTGAACAGGGTGGACGTGATATTGATCTGCGTATTTCGACTTTGCCGACTATTTTAGGTGAAAAGGTCGTTATGCGTATTCTTGATAAAACGGCGGCTTCTATTGATATCAATGATCTGGCTTTCACAGCGAAGAATATGGAGCTGTATAGCAGTCTGTTCAACTCTTCCTATGGCATCGTACTTGTCACAGGTCCTACCGGCAGCGGCAAATCGACAACTCTGTACTCTACGCTCACCAATATCAACAATCCTAATAAAAACATCATTACTGTTGAAGATCCGGTCGAATATCGTATTGAAGGCGTCAATCAGGTAGCTGTCAATAATAAAGCGGGCCTTACCTTTGCCAACGGACTACGCAGTATTTTGCGTCAAGACCCGAATATAATCATGGTCGGTGAGATTCGTGACGTTGAAACGGCTCGTATCAGCATTCACGCCGCATTGACAGGTCATTTGGTTTTCAGTACCCTGCATACCAACGATGCTGCAGGCGCGATCACGCGACTGATCGATATGGGTGTAGAACCTTTCCTTGTAGCTTCCGCTTTGCGAGGTGTCGTAGCTCAACGGCTGGTGCGCCGTATCTGTCCGCATTGCAAAGAAACCTATGCTCCTGACGCGGCAGAAAGGGCCTATATGGGTATTGCACTTGATGAAGAAGTAAAACTCTATAAAGGTGCCGGCTGCGGTAAATGTAATTTTACCGGTTATGCCGGACGTATGGCGATCCATGAAGTTCTGCCTATCATTCCTGAAATGAAGGAACTGATTTTGAAAAATGCTCCAGATACGGAAATTTTTGCTGCCGGACGTTCTTATGGCGTTACTTCTATGAAAGAAGACGGTATCCGCAAAGTATTGGATGGAGAGACAACTGCTTCAGAATTGCTGCGCGTAGCGTATGCGTAAGGAGATGACAAAGTGATCAAAGAGTTAATGCGTGACGCTTTTGATGTCAACGCTTCGGATATCCATTTAACGGTAGGCTTGCCGCCAATGTTCCGTGTCAATGGCGTGCTGCGGCAGGCGGGTGAAGAACCTCTGCGCCGTGAGGATACCTATAATATGGCCATGGAACTGATGGACGATCGGCGCCGCACGCAGTTTCTTGATAACGGCGAAGCTGATTTTTCTTATGAAATTGAAAATGTATGCCGTTTCCGTGTTAATGTTTTTAAGCAGAGTAATTGTGTGGCAGCAGCGCTGCGTTTGATTTCCAATAATATACCCAGCTTTGAGGACCTGCGCCTGCCTGACGTTATCAGCGACCTTGCCATGCTGCCGCGTGGTCTGGTATTGGTGACAGGGCCTACAGGCAGCGGTAAATCAACGACACTGGCGGCTGTTATCAATAAAATCAACAAACACCGCAAAGATCATGTCATCACTCTGGAAGATCCGATCGAATATAAGCATAACCATATCAACAGCATTATCAACCAGCGCGAAGTCGGCAGTGATACCAAAAGCTTTGCCAATGGCCTTAGGGCAGCATTACGTGAAGATCCTGACGTTATTCTGGTAGGCGAGATGCGTGATACTGAAACTATCGCCACCGCTATCACTGCTGCCGAAACCGGACATCTTGTTTTGGCAACTCTGCATACTCAGGATGCGGCATCGACAGTGAATCGTATCATCGACGTCTTTCCCGAACACCAGCAGCAGCAGATTCGCATTCAGCTGGCTGGCAACCTGCAGGGCATCGTTGCCCAGCAGCTGCTGATGAATCGCGAACAAACCGGACGTCTGGCTGCTTTTGAAATATTAGTTGCCACACCGGCGCTGCGGAACTTGATCCGCGAAGGCAAAACACATCAGATACCGTCATATATCCAGACTGGTTCCAAATTCGGGATGATTTGTATGGATGCCTATCTGGCGCAGCTGGTACGTAAAAATAAGATCGACCGCAGTATAGCGGAAGAACGCTGTTATGACCCATTATCATTAGAACGCTATATGCATGGACTATAAGGCTAAAGGAGGAACCGCAGTTTGGAGCAATTTAAATATAAAGCACGTAAACGTGATGGTGCCGTAGTTTATGGCACAGTCAACGCCCCTAATGAAGCTGCCGTAGCCGCCTTTATCCGTAAACAGGACATGTATGTGGCTGGCATTGAAGCTTCTAAAAAGAAAGGGCTGTTTTCGGGAGTACTTTTTGAGGAAAGTATCAATCTTTATGACATCTCGATTTTTGCCCGCCAGTTTGCAACTCTGCTGGGAGCCGGTGTACCGCTTTTAACAGGGCTGGAGATACTAACTCAGCAATCTGCTAAAGAGCGTCTGCGTACTGTTTTAGGGCAGATAACTACCAGTGTCCGTGAAGGTAAAGCATTGTCGGCAGCTATGGCCGAGTTCCCTAAAGTCTTTCCCGAGCTGATGACTAACATGGTAGCAGCAGGCGAGGCCGGCGGTATTTTAGAAATCGTTATGGATCGTTTGGCAGCACAGTTTGAAAAAGATTATCGAATGAATGCCAAATTTAAATCAGCTATGATTTATCCGGCAATAGTTTTATCGGTAGCTGCTATTGTGGTTGCTATTATTATGATGTTCGTTATGCCGGTTTTTGTCGGCTTGTTTGAACAGCTTAAAATCGAACTTCCATTTGTCACCCGTGTCGTTATCGGCATCAGCAATTTCCTTGGCCATTACTGGTATTTGGTTATTGCCGCACTGATCGGCCTGTTCCTGCTTTATAAATGGGCCGGTACTAAAGAAAGTTTTCGCCTGTGGCGTGATGGTGTTTATTTGAAAGTACCTATTTTCGGAGACTTATATAACAAAATCATCATTACCCGTTTTGCCCGTACTTTTGCCAGCTTGTCACGCAGCGGCGTGCCGATCTTAAACGCTATGACCATTGTCAGCAAGGCTACAGGAAGTCTGCAGGCTGAAAGAGTACTTAATCAGGCCCGCGGCAGCTTAAGGCGAGGCCGTACTTTGGCAGATCCTATGGAAGCCAGCGGTATGTTTCCGCCAATCGTTATCAGCTTAGTAAATATTGGCGAAGAAACCGGCGCTCTGGATACCATGCTTGATAAGGTCGCCGACTTCTACGGCGCCGAGGTGGATGATACTATCGGAAGACTGCAGACTATCATGGACCCGATCCTGATAGTTATTTTAGGCGTTATTATCGGTACGCTGGCAGTAGCTCTTTTACTGCCGATGTTTGAAATAGTTACAAAAGTAGGGAGTTTATAAATAAAATAAAAGTTTTATGATAAAAATACTTGATAAAAGTTTAAAAAAGAGTTATTATTAAAATATAAATAAAATAGCGACTATATTATTATGCAAATAATGGTAGCAACGCTATATTAAGAAGGGATGAAATCCAATGAAAAATTTTATTAAAAACCAAAAAGGTTTCACTTTGGTGGAACTGGTAGTAGTAATCGCCATTATCGGTATCCTTGCCGGTATCGCAGTTCCGCGTTTTCTTGATGCTACTGCATCTGCCCGCGGCGCAAAAATCGTAGCTGATATGCGTACCATCCAATCGGCAGAAATGATTTATTATGCAAAAAATGCTAAATATCCAACTCAACAATCTGATTTAAACACTTTAGTACAAGGCGGTTGGCCTGGTGTTCCAACTGGCAAATTCATTATCGCCCAAGTATTAAGACAAGGTGGCGGTACTACAGAAGGAACTGTTCCTTCTACTGGTGCTGCATATAAATATGACCCAGATACGACTACTGGTGGTTCTGGTGAAATTTCTCTTGATGGTGCTACTATTAGTAGTGGTGACGTGACTGGTACTTTAACATTAACTGCTCTTTTAGGCGGAGACAAACAAACTACTAAATCAGTTAAATAAAAGTGAACTTTAAAACATTAGGGGTTGTCTAAAACAGACAATCCCTTTATATTTCACGGAGGTATGAGGTATTATGAGACAATATAGTAAAGGTTTTACTTTAGTTGAATTGGTAGTAGTCATTGCTATCATTGGCATTTTAGCCGGTATTGCAATTCCATATTATACAGATGCTCAGGCAACTGCCAGAGGTGCTAAAGTGGTTGCCGATATGAGAACGATTCAAGCAGCCTATACTATGTATCTTGCCAAAAATGGCGGAGATCAAAAAAATATTATAGTAGGAGAGGCAGAAGAATATCCAGATATCATTCCAATGTTGGTTGAAAAAGGATATTTAGAATCAGTTCCGATACCTCCTGAAGGTAAAGCAATTTTCCCTAATGCTATCGATCATTTAAAAGAGTTTAATATTTATAGAACTTCCTTTGGTGGCAAACAACTTGGCGGATACACTTTTATAAAACACTCAGCAGTGGATGGTGAAGAATTAATTGTAGGACTAGATTTGGCTACATCTATTCCACTTACTGATCTAGTAGGAAATTAGTATACTTTTTATTTGGATAATTCTTTATTTATCGTTTATAAAGTAAGGTTCGGCAAACACTATCAATAAGCGCAGACTTAACAGATTTCCTTGAACTGGCAAGTTATAGCTTGCATAGCAGGGCTTTAAAAAAACAGGACAAGAAGTTGAGTGATGTGCAAGAATACCTTATTAAAATTGGTAAATCACTACTGTGACAATAGTTTGTGCAGTAATTATGCATCTAAGAAGAAAAATAATTTTTATCACAAAAATATTTGCGTTTTTATTTCCTGTTGATTACTAAAAACAGAAAAGGTTTCACTTTGGTGGAATTGGTAGTAGTAATTGCCATTTTAGGTATTTTAGCAGGGTTGGCGATTCCACGGTTTATGGATGCTACAACTAATGCTCGTGGTTCAAGATTAGTTGCTGATTTGCGAACTATCGAAAGTGCAGAATCTATGTATTATGCAGAAAAAGGTCAATTTGCTACTATGAAAGAATTAGTAGATAATGGATATTTAGCAGTTGAACCGATTCCACCGATTGGTGCTTTTAAAGTGGCTGAAACTAATCAAGCTGGTGAAATCAAAGCTGCTGTAACATCTTATACCGTAACACCGAATAATGGTGTTACTCCTAAAACTGTTACCATTAACGCTGGCACAAATATAGATTTAAAAACTTTAATGACTAGAAAAAATAACTAATTTCAAATAGGCAGATAGGAAATTACAGCCTATCTGCCTATTTATTTTAATACTAGAAGGAGAAGTTATGTGCAAATATAATAAAGGTTTCACTTTAGTTGAACTTGTGATAGTCATTGCTGTTATTGGGATATTGGCAGGACTTGCGATTCCTCATTTTCTTGATTCGCAGGCTAAAACCAGAACCGCCAGAGCGGCGGCCGATATGCGTACTTTGCAGAGCGCTGTTGAACAATATATGGCAGCAGGTAATACCATTGATGGCCTTACGGATGATCAAAAAGCTAACGGTGCAAAAGTTTTTAAAGACATTGTTGATAAAGGTTTTTTATATGCAGTGCCAACAGCTCCTCAAGGCGATTATTACTATGCAGTTAGCGGTAATAGAATAGCACTAAATAATTGTTCATACGGCATAGAGAAAGCAAGCAGTGGTGTAGGCAGCAGTGAAAATAAGAGAAAAATAACAGTATCTTTTATTAATGGATTAGGTACTGGCACTAGCGGTGTTCCATACTCAATTTTTATCGAACAGTATATTTTAGGAAATTGGTAAATTATAAACGATTTTAAAAATACCTGAAATTTAATAAAACAAGCTTTAAAGAATAATCCCCGCTGACGCTATGCGTCAACGGGGATTATTTCATTTGGCTTCGATTTTTGCGATATTACTTTGATACAGGCCGATACTGGCAAGAGTACTTTCGATCTTAAACTCATCTTTTTCACGCTGCAGCAAAATGTTATAGACATGCTCAAAACGGGAAAACATATCGTGTTCAGCAGTACAGAGATTCAGATAACCGATGTCGTGTACTGCCTGAGAAACAAGTTCGTTTTCGTAATGAGGTTTTTTATAAGGGTTCAGCTGCCTGCAAGCTGCGTGCCATGCTTCTGCGGCAGTCAGTTCACGCTGTCCGGTTTGATGTTGCAGCAACATTCTGGCCGCCTGCACAAAAACAGCAGGCTTAGGCGGATCAAAGGCGGTGTTTTCAATAACATACATCGCCGCAGCCTGCGCCACATCTAGCGGAAACTGCGCAATAAACGGATACCAGTCGTTTACGACTTCGCTGCCGTTTCTTACCAGCATAGGGAAATAACGGCCCAAACGATCAATGATCTTGGCTGCATCCTGCAGCGTGACCTGATTATTCATGGCAGCCTCCCTGCGCTAAAGCACGGATTTGTGCTGCACCAGCAGAAAGTACGGGTTTGGCTTGTTGGGAAAAGGAAGTAAAAGAAGAGTTTTGATAAAAATTATTTTTCTTATCTTTCTCTTCTTTCTTATTCTTCTTATTAGATGCAGAGCCTTTGCAGTCGCTTTGCATTGCCTTTGTAAGGTCTTTGCAGTCAGCTGTGCAACGTTCGTCATCAAGGTACTGGTAAGCGCCCCAATTCACGACAGTCAGCAGGCGTCCGGTCTTTGTAGATTCGTTTGCCAAAAAACCAAGTTTTACAAATCGGTCTAAAGCTCCCCTAACATTACCTGCGTTGACACCTTTGCCACAACGTTCGGCAATATGCTGTAAGCTGGTAATAGTCTGTCCTAGCTGCACGCTGAACTTTTGCCCCTGCCATTCCCATTCGGCGGGAGCGAAGTTGACCATAGACAGCAAAGTAAGAAGAACAGTTTTTTGAATCGGAGTAGATTGTTTCCAGATAGGTTTATCCCAAAGTTCGCGATAAATCTTAAAGAAGCCATTGTTCATGGACAGCACCTCAATTTTTTATATTTTTGATATAAAAAACAAGGGATTCCCGGCTGGCTGAGTGTAATAATGTCTGCTTGCAGGCGCACTACCGCTTAAAAGCGTTTTTTATCTGGCTAAGGCTCACCGTTGCACAATGCTTGTTTATTGCCGTTGCATAGGATTTTATAACGTCGCCGCTTTAGTTTGCCATCAGTCGAATTATTTTACACGTTGCTCAGCGTCTTGTCCTGTTTTTTGAAGCCTTGCCGCACAAGCTGTGGTTTGAAGGCAACCTGTTAAGTATGCGCTTGTTAACGGTGTTTGTCAAATAAATTAATAAGTTTACTAATTATATCTCACTAATATGAAACCTCCTCACAAACATATGCTAAATAATGTTTGTGAGGAGGTTCTTTGAACATTAAACTAAAAACTAAAATTTAAATTTATTTTTCATTATTTATTATTCAAGATTTGATCAACAGTATTACCATTATATAAGGCACGGCCATTATCTACATCTAAAGTGTATTCATTAGTACTAGGAGACGTAAGTGTTACTTCAGAACCATTAAAAGCAGTGACTTTTGCCGTACCTGTAGGAGGTGTCGGCCAAGCAGCCAAGACTTTAATTGCACTAGTCACACCGCCAGTAGTCTTGTCTATTGTTAACGCATCTTTGCTTGTAGGCAGGTTGCCAGTTTTAGCATTGTACATCATAATAGCACTGTCAATGGTTCGCATATCAGCAACGATTCTGGCACCACGTGCTGATGCTGTAGCATCCATAAAACGTGGAATCGCCAACCCTGCTAAAATACCTAAAATGGCAATTACTACTACCAATTCCACCAAAGTGAAACCTTTTCTGTTTTTAATAAAATGTTTTAAAACTAGAAAGGTTGTAATAAAAATGAAATCAACGAATAACTACTCATTTAGTCAAGTGCCACAGGTAAACATTCCTCGAAGTGCTTTCCAGCGTGACAATGGCTATAAAACAACGATGAATACAGGAGATTTAGTCCCTGTGTATGTTGATGAAATCTTGCCTGGTGATACTTTCAGTATCTCTCCAACATTATTTACCCGTTTAGCTACGCCTATCGCTCCTATTATGGATAATATGTACCTTGATATTCAATGGTTCTTTGTCCCTAACCGTTTAATCTGGTCAAATTGGCAACGTTTTAACGGTGAGCAGGATAATCCTGACGATTCCACAGATTATGTGATGCCTACCGTAAACCCCATTACCCCGCAGGCCCAATCAATATATGACTATATGGGCTTGCCTATCAATGTAACTTTAAAAGATATCGTATCTTTGCCGTTTCGAGCTTATAACCTTATCTACAATGAATGGTATCGGGACCAAAATTTAATGGATTCGGTACCTGTAAATAAAGGCGACGGCCCAGACGACCCCAACGACTATATTATTCTTACTCGTTGCAAACAACACGATTATTTTACCTCTGCCTTGCCTTGGCTTCAGAAAGGGCAAACTGTTGATTTGCCTATTGGTGGCCAAGCTTCAATTATTGACCCTACTCCTGCTAATGGTTACTTTTTAGGTTCTAATGAGCCTTGGCTTGCTGGTATCGAAATGAACCCAGGCGGTCAGCCAGAGATTACAGATGATGTATATGGGCCAAGTGCTATAACGCTTAATACTGGTGCTGGTCATCTTGGTTTAGCGAGTTTCGGTCGTATGGGAACTAATCCCACTACAGTCTGGGCCGGCAGTTTAGATGAGGTATTGTCTAGAAACGCTTACGCCGACCTCTCAACAGCTTCTGCCGCAACAATCAATTCTCTCCGTCAAGCGTTCCAAATCCAAAGATTATTAGAACGTGATGCTCGTGGCGGTACTCGTTACACTGAAATACTCCGTTCTCATTTTGGTGTTATCAGCCCCGACGCTCGTTTACAACGTCCTGAATTTCTCGGCGGTGGCTCTACTCGGATTAATATTAACCCTGTTGCTCAAACATCATCTAGTGACGCATCTACCCCGCAAGGTAATCTTGCCGCATATGGACAAGGTACGTTACATAATGGCGGTGTATCTAAATCGTTTACCGAACATGGTTATATTATCGGTTTAGCTTCGATTAGGGCTGATTTAACTTATCAGCAAGGTATTAACCGTATGTGGTTCAGGAAAACGCGCTGGGACCATTATTGGCCTGCTCTTTCCCATGTCGGAGAACAAGCTATCTTAAACAAGGAAATATACGCAGATGGTTCGGATGCTGATGAAGAAGTATTCGGATATCAAGAACGATATGCAGAATATCGTTACAAACCTTCTCTCATTACAGGAAAATTCCGTTCAACCTATGCCCAGCCCCTTGATTTTTGGCATTTAGCCCAAAAATTCGAGAATCGCCCCGCATTAAACGCAGAGTTTATCCAGACTGCTGTACCTTTAGAACGTGCGATAGCCGTAACAAACGAACCTCAATTTATAGTTGACTGTTATTTCCATACCCGCTGTGTACGCCCAATGCCTATGTATGGCGTTCCTGGCTTAATAGACCACTTTTAAGGAGGTTTTATAATGTCTTGGTTATCTGATTTGGCTCCTAGTCTTGTTGGTGCTGTAGGTGGAATTTTAGGACAAAAAAACGCTAATTCAGCAAATGCCGCTATGGCTCGTGAAAATCGTAATTGGCAGGAATATATGTCTAATACAGCGCATCAACGAGAAGTTGATGACCTTCGAGCCGCTGGTTTAAATCCTATACTGTCTGCAAACAATGGAGCTTCTACCCCTTCTGGTAATATGGCAGTTATGGGAAATATCGCCGATTCAATACCTGAAGCGGCTTCGGCTTATCAGTCCCAACGTATGAGACGTAAAGAACTTGAACTAGCTTCCGAAATTGGAAAAAGCACGATAAAAAATAATAATGCTTCGGCAGACAAATACTTTTCAGAAGTAAAGTTTAACGAAGAAACAATAGCTATACAGAAAGCAACATCAGCGGCCAATGTGGCTCAAATATTTAAAACTATTGAAAAAATAGGACAGGATATCGAAAACAGCAAACAAATAACTGCTGCGCAGGTGTCTAATCTTGCTGCTACCGCTGCTGCTGCTTTAAAAAATGCTGATACTAATGCTTTTGATGCCGCTAATCGTGCCGAGAAATATGGTTATGAAAACCGTGAGAGTGAGCAGCGTTATAAACTAGGTGGACTTCGGTATAAAAATGCTAGTCGGTTTGAGGATACTGATGCACCTGAATATTATGCAGGTCGTTTCGGTCAGTCTCTTTGGTCACTTTTGGGGCGTAATTATCACGATTATTAAACTGGTAAGGAGATGAAAACAATGTATAAAAATGCTATTAAGTATCTTGTAACTGCTGTTCTTACTGCTATTGCAACTTATTTCGGTATTAATTTTAATGTATAAGGAGATGATAAAATGAAACGTTTTAAGGTATCCAAACGCCGTAGCAAACGCATTTTCAGGCGTACTGCATCTAAAGTTCATAAAAAGAATTTAGGCTCATATCATATGCGTGGAGGTATAAGGATGTGATTATATGCCTTGCTATTCACCTCTTACTGCTTGGCTTGACTATGGCCATCTTACTAAGTCAGGCAAGCCCTCTGTAGTTTTTAGGGGGTCATCTGACCCCCTATATAAACCGATAACAGTTCCTTGTGGTCAGTGTATAGGTTGCCGTCTTGAATATAGTCGAAAATGGGCAATCCGTTGTACTCATGAAGCTTCTTTGTATGATCGTAATTGCTTTATAACATTGACCTATGATGATAGGAGTGTGATGTATGATAAAAATTTGCATTTAGACCATTTACAAAAATTCTTTAAACGTCTACGAAAAAAATTTGGCGAAGGTATTCGTTACTTCGCTTGTGGTGAATATGGCTCAAAAAATGGTCGGCCACATTATCACGCTTTGATATTTAACTTTGATTTTAATGACAAAAAATTATGGCAGGTGAATAAGAATGGGACTAAATACTTTGTATCTGATGCTCTGTCTAAATTGTGGACTGCTGGTTTTAGTACTACTGGCGCTGTTACTTTTGAGAGTGCAGCTTATGTCGCTAGATACACACTTAAAAAGGCTTCAGGCAACGTTAAGAATGACAGACCTTCACATTGCAGGCCTGAATTCCTCGTTATGTCACGCCGCCCAGGTGTTGGCAAAGGCTGGATTGAAAAATACGTAGATGAGGTATATCCTCTTGACAGAGTAATTTCTCGTGGTCGTGAATGTAAGCCACCTCGTTACTATGATGCGTATTATGAATCATTATCAGCAGATGATTATCAGCTATTAAAAATAAGCCGAGAGCTTAGAAAGAAAGACGGTCCAGTTGATTATGCTCGTTTATCTGTATCACAGATTATAAAAGAGTATCAAATTAGTAACTTAGTACGTCCGCTAGAATATGATTAAAAAAAGGAAGTGTAAAAAATGACTAACAAAAAACAACAAAACAAAATCTTACTCAATATCTATGCTGTACTTGACCGTCCCGCCAACTCTTTTGGCACGCCTATCTTTCTACCTAACGAAGCTGAGGCGGTTCGAACTTTTTCGCAAGCTGTAAATGCTCCAAATACTATATTAGGTTTATACCCTGACGACTTTGTATTATGTCACCTTGGTATTTACGATCTGCTTTTAGGTCGTTTTGAAAACTTATCCCTACCTAAACAGATTCTCGCCGCACGTGCCGTGCTCAACTCTGTCCCGGTCGCCCCCGCGCCGGAGAGCGAGCAGGGGGGCGAAACCGGGGAAGGAGTTGAGAGTAATGACTGAATTTAAAATTAAAAACCAATACTCCGCCCGTGTCCCCTCGTCCGGACATATGACTTATTGTCCGTCTAAAGCCGTTCAATCTCAAAAAGAAGAAGCTGATGTAAACAATATTATCTCTCGGTTTGTTAAAGATGGTGTATTGCCTATTTCCACCCGTAGACCTGAAGCAATGGATTGCCCAGATATTGACTTTATGCAGGCTCAAATAAAAATTTTAGAAGCAAAAGCAGGATTTTACGAACTTCCAGCGAAAGTACGTAAAGAGTTTAAAACTCCTGAAAACTTTATAAAATTTGTAATGGACCCTAATACTACGAGAGAGGACCTTGATAAATATGGATTACTTAAAGAATCTGGTAGTGAACCTGTTTCTAGCGTTTCTTCTAATAGTGGTGGCAGTTCTTCTGTTGATTCTGGGACTTCAACTTCGTTAGAAACGAAGTCTGCACAGTTGCTTACTTGATGTAACTGTGCAGACTGACACCTTTTAAGGTTGTCAGTATATATATATTTCTATAGTTTAATACTATACATTTTCTGTTTTTAGTAAAATTCAAGAGGATTAATAATTTCCATTAAGTTAGTATCAGCAGTCTGAGCGTTTATTAAACGCAGGGGTTATTTATTAAATTTATAACGTTTTGTAAGACTCTGGTAAGACACAAATCAATATTTTAGTTTGTTGATTGCAGTTAAAAGCTGCCGGATATTTTTGTGAGTGTAGCTTTCGGTGACATCGGCATTGGCGTGACCAACTATGCGTTTTAAAATAACGCTGCCGGCGCTGATCCCGCATGAGTCCATACCGCTGATAAAGGTATGACGACAGTCATGGGGCTTATGCTGCATTTTTAATGTTGACATTAACAGGTTAAAAAAACGTTTTTTGTAGGTATCGTAGATTATTGGCTGTCCATTTTCTGTTTCGATCAGATATTTACCGTGCATACGGGCGGCGACAAGCGGCACGATATCTTTATGCAGTGGCAGGATACGGTGTGCTGCTTTTGTTTTAGTACCGTGCAGGTCAATAATCTGCTTTTTGAGGTCGATATGTACCGTTTGTATTTCCAGCAGCTCGCCGATGCGTATACCGCTGTAAAGCATGATCAGTACCGTATCGACCAGCCTGACGTCATTGTAATGATGGCGGCTGCCGTCAGCAAGCGGCAGTGTCAGTTCAAGATTTTTCCATAAACATTTGATTTCACTGTGAGTAAAAATACTGCGGGATGTTTGTTTGGCAGTAGCGTTCTTTTCCAGATAACGCGAATAGTCTACGTTGATAAGATCATTTTCAAGTGCGAGACGAAAAATACCGTTGAAAATAGTTTTTAAGCGTGTTTGCACACTGGGTGAAAGGTGCTGATTATTATCCAGGACTGCCTGCATTTGTGCTTTTTTTACTTTTTTGATTGGTTCGTTGGCAATATCAGTACATTTTTTCCAGGCTGCCGTAAAACTGCAGCGTGAGGAACGTGAAAGGCGGACGGTATGTTTGTCATACCACTGGTTGTAAAGCTCGCCTAAAGTGATATGCTGCAGATTTAAGTCGTAAGGGCGTTTGTTGTAGTCGGCAAGTGCGATTAGGGCAGCGCGTCTGCTGGTATAGTAACCAAGTGTGTGATATTTTTGCAGTGGTTTGCCATCTGTTTGATACTGCCAGCCTGCTGTCAGTCGTACACGATAGGGTTTGCGGCGGTTGCCGGGCAGTTTGCTGATGCCCCCGTAACCGTTAGGATTTTTCATAGTATACCTCCTTTTTATTTATCTTAGCAGATTATTTTAGCTTTAAAACTGTAAGACACAAGTAAACCACAGAAAAAATAATTTTGTAGATAATGAAAGCAGTATTGTAGTTTTCAAAATGTTCACAGAAGTGAATATTTTTGTATAATGAAGATAGTAAAGGACGGTGATACAGTATGACATACGGTAAATTGAGTGATCGTTGTCTCAAAGTATTCGTAGTTCTGCTGATCGCGGGCGTTTTGGGCGGGTTCTGTCTGCCCCATTTTGTGGAAGCAGTCGCCGGAGGCTATAATACCCGTGCTGTCGGCATGTCGCTTGGTGCAGAGGGCCTGGCGGCACCTGTTTTATCAGCTGATTTTAAACCGCAGGGCGGCGAGCTGGCTTTGGCTAAGCTGATAGAGGCAGGCTATTTCGATACTTTGGTCAATTGAATACATGTATACAATACAAAAGTACTTGCTTTTTTTTAACTATCTGCTATAATAACTAACATCACAAGTGAATAATGCGTGGATGAAACATATGGGAGAAGACGATGCGTCTACCGAAGGAGCTAAACTCTCAGGTGCTTGGAAATCAGGCGGAACCGTATGCGGACACAACTCTGGAGAGTCCCTTGAATGGGCGCCGAAGGTGCACGAATATCGTTGATGTTCTTATCTCTCAGGCCAATGGACAGAGCAATAGCAGTAGTTCCGCTGCCTTTTAGGCAGGGGAGTACTTATATCGTTTTTTTGCCCACCGGAGTTGTCGTTATTCCGGTGGGCTTTTAGTTTTTCATTTCACATAAGGGGAAGAGGGAGAATTTTATGTTGGAGCTTTTGAATGAGATCGACAGTTTTGTGTGGGGACCGCCGTTATTGGTATTATTGGTTGGTACCGGTATCTGGTTGACCCTGCGTTTGAATTTATTGCAGGTGCTTAAACTGCCAATGGCTTTAAAATTGATTTTTTCGGCTAAAAATGATGGTGACGGCGACGTCAACAGTTTTAAAGCATTGTGTACAGCTTTGGCAGCTACTGTCGGTACAGGTAATATAGTCGGTGTTGCTACTGCTATCAAAGCAGGTGGTCCCGGTGCCTTGTTCTGGATGTGGCTGGCGGCATTTTTTGGTATGGCTACCAAATATGCCGAAGGTCTTTTGGCGGTAAAATACCGTACAGTTGACGCTAATGGCAATATTGCCGGCGGACCTATGTATTATATTGAAAACGGTTTAGGTAAATCTTATAAACCGCTGGCTGTTTTCTTTGCCGTGTCCGGTGTGTTGTGTGCTTATTTTGGTATCGGTACTTTTGCTCAGGTCAACGCTATAGTTGAGATCACGCAGTTGTCTGTTGGCATTCCTGTTATTTATACTGCGATTGCGCTGACTGTGCTGGTTGCTGTCGTTACTATTGGCGGTCTTAAATCTATCGCCAGCGTAGCAGGTAAAATCGTTCCTTTTATGGCCTTGTTATATGTCGTTACTACCGTAGGTATTTTACTTATATTTGCAGATCAGGTGCCTGCAGCTATTTCCACAGTGCTTACTAATGCTTTTAGTCCTACGGCTGCCGCTGGCGGCTTTTTGGGCGCAACTGTTATGATGGCAATGCGTAATGGTATTGCCCGCGGTGTTTTCTCTAACGAATCCGGTCTTGGCAGTGCCCCGATCGTTGCTGCTGCTGCTAAAACAAAATGGCCCGCCGAACAGGGGCTTATTTCTATGACCGGTACTTTTATTGATACGATCATTATTTGTACACTGACTGGGTTGACGCTGGTTGTTACTAATGTCTGGACTGGTGATTTGAATGGTGCAGCTTTGACTCAGGCTGCCTTTACGATGGGCTTCCCGGTGTGGGGCAAATATCTGTTGATGGTTGGCCTGGTACTGTTTGCCTTTACTACGATCTTAGGCTGGAATTACTATGGTGAACGCTGCATCGAATATTTGCTGGGTGTTAAAGCAATTTTACCGTACCGTATTATTTTTATTTGCCTGATTGCCTGCGGTGCATTCTTGAAACTGGAAGCAATCTGGGTTTTAGCAGATATAGTTAACGGTTTGATGGCTATTCCTAATTTGATCGCGCTTCTGGGCCTTACTGGAGTTATCGTAGCCGAAACAAAACGTTATACCGCACATCTGGCAAAACAAAAAGAAAAGGACTCTATTGCTGAAGAAGTGGCTGAAGAAGCTTAAGTTTTAGTAAATGGTTAGACCCAAAAAGGCAGTTTTTATGACTGCCTTTTTGATTGCAGAAAACTTTATTTGAAGAATCTGTCAGGTAAAATACGAAAAGACTTGACTTTAGGATCAAAAATCTATATAATATCCTTTGTATTCGGGGCGTGGCTCAGCTTGGTAGAGCACCTGCCTTGGGAGCAGGGGGTCGCAGGTTCGAATCCTGCCGCTCCGACCAAATACATAGAGCATTGCTTAGTAAATTGCGGGTGTAGTTTAGTGGTAAAACCTCAGCCTTCCAAGCTGATGTTGTGGGTTCGATTCCCATCGCCCGCTCCAATTTTTGGTCTGGTAGCTCAGTAGGATAGAGCAACGGCCTTCTAAGCCGTGGGTCGGGGGTTCGAATCCCTCCCAGATCACCAGTAATCATGCCGTTTCTGATACTTTCAGAAATGGTTTTTTTATTTTATACATGGTTTTATGCAAAAAAAGTTCTTCTGTTTGCGTAATATTCGACACTATTCAACACTAAAATGCAATATTCAACAATCTGTTTTCCCTAAAAGCAGCAAAAAATAGGTTTACACTTTTAAGAAAAAGCAACTGCGTAGATAAATTATTTCTGCAGTTGCTTTTTTGCTGCTTTTTTCTAAATAATATTGCAGTTTTATGTTTTTATATACAAATTTTAAAAATTAGCTTTAGGCCGTGTGTCATCTAACATTTCTGAAAGCGATTGGGTAAAGGCATTGTCAGGTGTTTCTATTCGATGTATGTAACCCTCTGTTGTTTTGATATTAGCATGTCCAAGCATATTTTGAACAACATTGATTGGAGCACCTGCTGTCAGGGCGTAGGTGCAGGCCATATGACGAAAAGCATGAATGGTGATATGTGGCAGCCCGATACCGGAAATATATCGCTGAAACCAATTGTAGAAGGCGTCAGGGGCCATTGGGTAAACAGCATTGTTTTGTGGATTGAATTTTGTATGAGAAATAAAAACAAAATTTTGTGGATTGGTTAGTTTATTATTCAACAAAAATTCATCTTGAATTCCTTTATGAAGTAAAAACAAGTATTTTGAATAGTTGTCGAAAGCTACAATGCGATTTGAGTTTTCCGTTTTGGGCGCTTTGGTAAACAAGTCCTGACCTGGCAAGTCTGTTAAAGATTTATTAATGTGAAAAGTTTGATTGTTAAAATCAATATCAGGCCATTGCAGACCTAAATATTCACCGCGGCGTGCGCCTGTTGTCCAGGCAATAGTAGCAATAAGTTTGTATTTTACATTAGTAAAATTGTCCGGCAGCTTATAAAGGTTAGAAAAGAAAAAATTTACTTCTTCCATTGTCCAAATAGTACGTCTGATGGAATTTGCTTTAGGGATTTCTTCTCTTGGGATATCGCTGCAGGGGTTGCCGATGATAAAATGCCATTCTACAGCCTTGTTAAAAATACTTTGAATGAGTTTGTAGATGAGTTCCATACTTCTGCTTGAGAGCAAACCATTTTTACCATCTAAACGTTCATCTTCGTCTTTTAAATGATCAAGAAAAGACATTATTGTTATAGCGCTTATTTTCTTCAATTGTAAATTACCAAAAGCCGGCAGAATACGCTGTTCTAAAATTTTTTTATAACGAACGATAGTAGTAGGTGACAGTTTTGAACAATGTCGTGCATACCATAAACGACAGAATTCATAGAAAGTAATATTATCATATACGGCATTAGGAAGATTTTTATATTCACTATAGAATAGGTAAAGCTGCCGGTTAGCGTCTTTTTCATTTTTTGCTTCTATGGTACGGCTCTTTTTTACCTGTTTACCATCATAGCCTGTTCCAAGCGATATCGTAAGTTTCCAAATATTTTCGTCTATTTGTTTTATTGATCCATAACTATTTCTCATTATTGATTTGCCTCCTAAAAATAAGAGGCCTTTGTTAAACGAATACTTTTTAACAAAGGCCTGGCTTGATATTTTATTAACTTTTAATCCAGTTTGAATCCTTTATAAGCAATCGTATTTGTTTTACTCATACGATTTTTTACCCATTGATCCAGTACAGCTTTTTCATAAATATAGCAACGTCCTTCATGGAAGCCGGGGATAGTACCTTTTCTTGTCATTGCTAATATTTGCCTGTAACTGATCTTTCCGTCAAAATAAATTTCTGATACTTCTTTGGCATTATAAAAAGTTGGTTTTTCTTCTGACATTTTATTGCTCCTTTCCTGTTATTATATTTATGATATATAACTAGAAATTTATTCTTTTTCACTCAGAAGTTTTATGCGAATACATTTTTACAGGTGACAGTCCGTAACCTTGAATTAATTTATCAACAAAAAGCTTAAAATCATATAATTCCTGTTTCCAAAAAGAAAGTTTTTCACCGGTAAAGGTGTTGACACTATTTACGATAAAATGAATGTGTTTGTTTTTACTATCAAAGTGCAGAGCCCAAAAAGTTTGGTAGCCGCAAGAAAAGTACCTAGCTATTTCTTGAGCTATTTTTTGCAGAAATTGATCAGAAAGCATCAGGGATTCTGTTTCGTTGAAAGAAATTATAAATTGTTTATACTGACGCCGATCTGTTTTATGATAAACGTATTTTACCAGTTTCATTTCATCGTACGCATATTTAGTAGAGATTCCTGCCCCGGAAATAAATTCGGTCCGGGTTTTATTTAAATCTGCGACATATTCTAAAATTCCATGTAAAGTTTTAGGATTTTTAGTTGTTGTTTTAACGATCGCCATTATTTCTAGCCTCCTTCAAATTTTCAATATGTGAATTGAGAAAATTAGCTATTTTCCCAATTGACGTATGAGCAGCGGTTAAAATTTCTTTATCATCTATTTTTTCGTCTACTTTACAATGTAACCGATGAAGTTCAGCGACTATTTCTTTACCATAAGGAATATTGATAATTTCACTGTTACTGACTAAAAAATCAAAAAGTTTTGATTGGCTGATACCAGCTTCTTTAGCCAAAGAATATAGTTCCTGAGCACATTCATGGGTCGTAGTAATAGTAATTTTTTTATTGCGGAGAACTTTTTGCCGCGGTTCAAATTTCTTTAATTTTTTTGCCATATAAAATCCCTCTTTTCTTGTTTGATTTATCTATATGTACAGTGATTTTTAAAAAATAAAAAAGACACGGTTTATAACCATATCTTTTGTTATCTTGATACGTAATATCCTTAGATAGTA
>OHRH01000785.1_pt1 | contig 19648 bp, 15 predicted proteins | sample 1578391 | NCBI WGS metagenome assembly OHRH01 (sample SAMEA3879599, study PRJEB24766) | human gut metagenome | biome: human-associated habitat; feature: feces | place: USA | collected 1985/1987 | reverse complement strand
AATACTAAAAAGAGCAGGACAAGTATTTCTACCTATTCTGCTCTTTTTTACATATTTTAATTATTTAAATATAGATTATCTACCGGCTGTTCGCCATCTGCTTCACATAGTCGAGCGCCTTCTTAACCGGTGGGATTGATATCACTATGATTGTGATAATTTCCTCTACTGCAAGGTATGAGCCGTTGTAGGTCACTGAATATATGAGCGCATCTATCATCTTGTTTCCTATCGTGACAGGTGCGTATGCTGCAAAGAACAAAACTTCCGACAGCACTGCAAAGAAAAATCTACTGGGCTGCTCCGCCTCCGGTGGCACCACCGGTAGCTCCACCTGTGCTGTCCCCGGTGTTTCCACCTGTATTACCACCGGTGTTACCACTATTTCCACCGGTGTTACCACTATTTCCACCTGTGTTGCCACCGTTGTTTTCTCCGGTATTTCCGCCTGTGTTGCCACCGGTGTTTTGTCCACCATTTCCACCTGTCGTATCGCCGGTAGTACCACTCGTATTTCCGCCATTGCCGCCATTTGTTCCCTGACTGTTATTTTCACCCGGTGTGGTCGTGGTGGTTCCCTGAGTATTATTCGTGTCTGTTGTGGTCTTATCCGGTGTTGTAGTTCCTGCATCAGGTGTGGTCACAGTCTGATCTGTAGGATTATTCTGCGTCTGGTCATCGGCAGGTGTATCCTGTGTCTCCTGGCTGTCCTGATAATCATCCGATATTTGGGCATATGGCAGGAAATCTATTGGTGTAAGGTCAGCATGTATCTGATCCATGTAGTTCTTCCATATTTCTGCCGGGTAAGAGCTTCCTGTCAGTTTTTTGACTGTCTCAGGCATATCGCAGCCTACCCATACACATGTGGTGTAGTATCTGGTAAAGCCACAGAACCAGCCGTCCTTCTTATCGTTTGTGGTTCCGGTTTTGCCAGCACAAGGCATGCCATTGTCCAGATTAGCGCTACGTCCGGTTCCTGATTTCATAACATCTGTCATGACATCTGTCATCATACGCGATGCTGTCTCTGTATATATGACGGTGTCCTTCTGTGATGATGTATATATGATATTGTTGTCAGAATCCACAATCGACTTAATACATGTCGGATTCCTGTACATTCCATCGTTCTCAAGTGTTGAATATGCAGATGCCATCTCCAGTGTGGATACACCTGTTGTAAAACCTCCAAGTGCTGTTGCTGTGACATAGTCATCCTTTACAATATTGGTAAAATTCATATCCTTGAGATACTGTAAGCCTACCTTTGGTGTGAGCTCATCATATAGCTGCCATGCTACAGTATTCAGTGACTTTTGAACTGCAAACCTGATAGTCACATCACCGTAATATGAATCACCCGAGTTAGACGGTCCTCCATCAAACTTGTGGTCATTTACGATGGTATCCGGTGTCTTACCACGCTCAAATGATGGTGTATACACAATGAGCGGCTTGATTGAGCTTCCCGGCTGGCGATGGCTTTGGTAAGCACGGTTTAACGTATGACTGACCGCATCCTGGCTTCGTCCACCAACTATTGCAACCACCTCGCCTGTGTCGTTGTCTATACAGGTTGCAGCACTCTGCAGCTTAAATGTTCCATCATCGGTCGTGTCTGTAAAGTCCAAAAGCGTCAGGTCAATTGAATCCTGAAGCTGCTGCTGCATAGTCAGATCAATTGATGTATAAATCTTATAACCGTCTGAGTAGAGCTTTTTCTGACAATATGAATACATCTCATCATATGAAGCATCATACTCCTTTTCTTCATCGTCTGAGTCAAAGTAATACTTGAACTTGAAGCCCTCATTCTCCATGAGCGCCCTCGTAGCGCAGTAATATGCATAGGTATCCACATAATTGTACTTGACCGTGTCATCCTTCTCAGGCATGTTGAGGGTTATCTCCTCATTTATGGCGGTCTCATATTCCTGCTGTGTGATTTTGCCATCTTCCCTTAGATTTTTCAATATGAGATTGCGACGTGTCAATGTATGATCCTTGTTGTTTATCGGGTCATAGTATGTCGGGCTGTTCGGAATTGCACACAAAAAGGCAGTCTGCGACAAATCAAGATCCGAAAGCTCACAGTTAAAATATCCATGGCACGCTGCCTGAATACCATAATATCCGTTCATGAAATAGACATTATTCAGGTAGAACTCCATAATATCGTTCTTGGAATATTTCTTTTCCAGCTCCATCGCTATGAACATTTCCTTGACTTTTCGCTGCCAGTTCTTGTTCGTATCCAGATAAATATTTCGGGCGAGCTGCATCGTGATGGTACTGCCACCCTGGGTAATTCTCTTGTTTTTTATAATTGACTTTGCGGCACGCACTATTGCCTTTAGGTCCACACCATTGTGCTTATAGAACTTCTTGTCCTCGATACTGACCATGCAGTTTACGAAGTTCTGCGGTATATCCTCATACTTCACATAGTCAGCCTTTTTGGTAGTGGCCGTCTCGGATATCTCATCACCGTTTGTATCGTAGAGTGTACTCGTCCTCGCCGGTAAAAATGTGTTTTTGTCAGATTTCTGCACGAGCTCTACCGCCTCTGAGTGAAGCTTCGCCACCTTGTCTGCATAGCCTCCAAAGTAATAAAAGCATAATCCACCGAGAATCAGTACCATCAGAAAAATCTGAAGCTTTATGAAAAACCAGAAAACGCGATGCTGCTTTTTCTTCTTTTTCTTTTTCTGTTTTGCCATTTCTAAACGTTACCTCCAAACTATCGGTATACCATTGTATATCGGCATACTTTATAGATAATTGACAACTATATCCAATATGTACTGTCTATTATACTACAATGCCTCTACATCAGATAATTAATAATTGCTTAATTTTCTATTATACCTTTATAGCACAAAAGGAAGCCATCTGCTCCCTTTATCTCGCTATTTTACATCTTTATTACTGTTGTAGTCAAGTAAATAGTTTTTTACAATGCTTTTTGCTATCTCTAGCCAAGCTGGTCAGCCAGAAATTCTGCTGCTGCACCCGCCAGCTTTTCGGCAATCTCAGACTTATCGGCTTTTTCATCGTAAACACACAGTATAACGGCTCCCGCGCTATCACCATCATGCACTATTACTGCTATTGCCTGCGCTTCACAGTCAGCTTTATCGTCCTTTACCACAGGTATCAGGGTATCGTCTTTTTTACTGTACAATACACTTTTTCTCTTATCCATAATATTCTCGAGCTCTTTTGACAAAGCCTTGCCTATATAATTTTTGTGGTTTTTGCCGGCTGCCGCTATTATCTCATCCCTATCCGCCACACATACCATGGCTCCTGTTACCTTTGACAGGCTCTGTGCATATGCCTGTGATATATTCTTCAGGCTTCCCACCTGCGAATACTTCTTTAGCACTATCGTCTCGTCCGCATCCATATATATTTCCAGTGGGCTTCCCTCTTTTATATGCAGCATCCTGCGAAGCTCCTTTGGTATGACTATTCTGCCGAGGGAATCTACTCTTCTGGTCAATCCTGTGATTTTCACTTTATTGTCCTCCGGTTACTTTTTTGCATTTGCATTCATGCTTTGGAGGTAGTATATGGGAATTTGAATAAAATATACATTCGATATGCACTGATACAGTGCTCTTTCATAATAGCCTACATAATAGCTTTTATAATGTCACGGTATGTTTTGAATCTGATAAGGTATCTATATCCATCAGCTCACGCTCATCTGCGATATCCACATATACACAGTCATACTTCTTTGCCACACTTCTGCCACCCTTATCACCCTCCAGTGATAAAAGCTGCGGGATAAGCGATGAATGAAATACACACGGATTGCCTACAGCATCTCCACAGCGAAGCGAAAATACTAATCGCTTATTTCCTTTATTTTCAAGTACTTTGTCTATTAATTTAATCACGCTTTGACTTTTTAAATATGGCTGGTCAGCTACTGCAAACATGTAGTAGTCCTGCATACCGGTCTTTTTCTGCTCCTGCACCGCCATAATTCCTGCTTTTATGGTGTAGGATATGCCTTTTTCGCTGTCCGGACTTAAGACTGCATGGCAATCCGGGATACATGCGCAGTAGTCCAGTATTTCCCGATAACGTGTAACAACGGTTATATCTATGACCGGGTTATTCGATTCTGCATTTTTTGTCTTTTTTCCAGGCTTTTTTGATAAACCGGTGTCTGTGCCAATATAAGTATCAATAACAGTATCAGCATCCATTTCATCACTGTCTAAAGGCTTATTAGTTCCGGTATTTTTTAATTTATTATATCTATCCTTAATTTCTATCAAGTGGTCAAGCAGATGCCTGTACATAGGTTTTCCATCCAGCTCATAAAACAGCTTGTTACTTCCAAAACGGCGGCTGTTTCCAGCCGCCATGTATATGATATGAATCATTTCACTCTTAGGTCCTTCTCTTGCCAGTCAGGGTCTGCCATTCCCATAAGTATTTTCTCAGGGGTAAACGGAACTGTCCTGTGCCATACGCCTGTTGCGCGATAAATGGCATGTGCCAGCGCAGGAGCCGGTGTATTGATAACTATCTCGCCGATTGACTTGACTCCAAATGGGCCTGAAGGCTCATAGCTTGTCTCAAATTCGACGTTGATATGTCCCACATCCTGTCGTGTAGGTATCTTGTACTGCATGAAATCATTTTCTGCGATTTTACCACCGGCATTGTAGGTGACATTCTCATAAAGTGCCATGCCGATTCCCTGACCTATGCCACCCTCTGTCTGCACTCGCGCGAGGTTCGGATTGACCGGGATTCCGCAGTCCACGACAGCCTGATAATCAAGTATTTTAACTGCTCCTGTCTCCTTATCAAGCTCTATCTCGACCATGCCTACCATGTATGGTGGCGGTGAAACAGGTGATGAATATGTGGCGGTGACATCTACAGGTATCGTGTTGTTGACCTGTGCTTTTGTTGCTATATCGGAAAGGCTTACGGAAACTGCCACATTGTCTGCACCGTCCGGATTTATGATATACACCTCTTTACCATCGAAATCCACCTCTGATGCAGCACAGCCCAGCAGCTGTGCACCAATTTTCTTTATATTTTCATGAAGCTCAAGTGCTGCATTCTGTGTGGCCATTCCAGTGATGTAGGTGGTTGATGAAGCATATGAACCCGAGTCATAAGGAGAAGCATCTGTATCCGCTCCAAACACTGTTATATCATCCGGCTCACAGTCGAGCACCTCAGCCGCCATCTGCGCAAGTATTGTATCACAGCCTGTTCCCATGTCTGCCGCGCCTATCATCATATTGTAGGTGCCACAGTCTGAAAGCTTTAAGGTACACGAACCGACATCTACATTGGATATGCAGGAGCCCTGCATTGCAAGTGCCATGCCTGCCGTACGAACCTTGCCATTTCCCATATCGCGGACAGGATACTTTTCTGCCCAATGGAAATTGTCCGCGCAGTGCATTATACATCTGTCAAGTGCACATGCATTTGCTGTCTCGCCAAAATATGCCGGCATAAACATGCCCTCGCGTACAATATTTTTCAAACGAAGTTCAACCGGGTCTATATGCAGCTTTTCTGCGAGCTCATTGACGGTTGATTCAAGTGCAAATATGCCCTGTGTGGCTCCATAGCCTCTGTATGCTCCTGCCGCCTGCACGTTTGTATACACAACATCGCACGAAAATCTTGTTGCCTCGCAGCCTCCTGTATAAAGAGGAAGTGATTTATGACCGGAAAGTCCTACTGTTGTAGTGCTATGCTCTCCGTATGCTCCACCATTTGACAGCGTATAAAGATCTATCGCCCTTATATGACCATCCTTCATCGCTCCGAGACGCACGGTAACCTCCATCTCATGACGCGGTGACGCGATAGTCTGACACTCTTTTCTGCTGTAGATTATCTTGCTCGGACGCTTTGTCTTCCAGGTAACAAATGCCGGATACACCTCACAGACCGCTGTCTGCTTGGCACCGAAACCTCCTCCGATACGCGGCTTTTCAGCGCGCACCATAGACTTTGGAATATCAAGTGCATTTGCCAGTATTCGGCGCAGATGGAAAACAATCTGTGTTGAGCTGATACAGTGAAGTCTGCCGTATCTGTCTATCTCACAGTATGCCCTGCAGGTCTCCATATATGCCTGCTGCGCTGCCTTTATGCGATATGTGTGCTCAATAATCTCATCGCACTCTGACAGAATTTTCTCCACGTTTCCATGCTCATCCTCCTCGTGATGAATGAGATTGCGCTTTACATCGCCTGTATCTATGCTGGATGACCAATCATCCTCAGGATGCACGAGCACCTTGTTATCCAGCGACTTTCTAAAGTCAAGCACCGGCTCAAGCACCGTGTACTTTACTTTTATCATGTTAAGAGCCTTGTCCACCGCCTTTTCAGATTCTCCGACCACTATAGCGACGGCGTCACCTACGCTTCTCACATGGCGGTCAAGGATTAATCTGTCATATGGTGACGGCTCCGGAAATGTCTGGCCTGCGATAGAAAAACGCTTTTTCGGAACATCCTCCCAGGTGTATACTGCGACCATGCCCGGCACCTTAAGAGCGATATCTGTCTTTACATCCTCGACAATTGCATTTGCATATGGGCTTCTAAGAAGCTTTATGACAAGCGCATCACGCGGTGTGATATCATCGGTAAATACCGGCTTTCCGAGTAAAAGCTGGCTCGAATCCTTTTTAGGTATACATTTTCCAACTGCGTGGTAATCCCTTCTGGCGCGGTTGAAGCTGTTTTCATTAGTTTGATTTGTGCTCATCCTGCCACTCCTTTCCGATATCCTCTCCGTAGACGCCTGCCTCAAGATTAAGAGGTGCGCCCTCCTTCTTACTGTTTAAGAAATTTCTTATTGAGCGCAGCTGACTCTGATATCCTGTACAACGGCACAGATTTCCTGAAAGATATTCAAGAATTTCCTCATCAGTCGGATCAGGATTTTCTCTCAGAAGCGCCACAATATTTACTATATAACCCGGATTACAGAAGCCGCACTGATCCGCTCCCTGTGCAGCAAAAAATCCTGTAAACTGCTTAGCTTCCTCCTCAAGTCCCTCGAGGGTGTCCACCGCTCTGCCGTCTGCCCTGCCTATCGGCGTGCTGCATGACAGCACAGGCTTTCCATCCAGAAGCACTGTACAAAGACCACAGTTGCCTGACTCACAGCCTCTCTTCACCGAAAAGCAATTGTGCTTGCGGCAAAAGTCTAAAAGGACCATATCCTGGTCTACCGAGTCGGTTATCAACTTTCCATTTAATTTTATTTTAACATCCATATATATGAATTCCTTCCTACTTAATGCTCGTGCTTAATACTCGTTCTTAATGCTAATGCATTGACGCCATCGCACTAATAGAGCTGCCAAAATTCTGTTTACCTTACATGTGACTGGCGACAATTACATTATATCATCGCAGATGTCAAGCGACTGTGTGACAGCGCGGCGTGTAAGCACCCTGCAGATTATCTCTCTGTACTCAGCCCCTGCCCTTATATTGCTTCCAAAACGGATATGCTCTGCAACATATTCAGCAAATTTATCTATTTTGGCATTGGTTTCGGAGTTATCTGTCAAAGCTGCATTACCATCTGTCTTTGCATCTTCTATGCCATCGAGTATGCCATCCTCATCCCACACAGGCTCTGCCATATATGGTGATGCTCCGATAACCGCCACATACCTGCCGCTTCTGTTTGCCACTGCACATGTGAGCACCGGAAAGTCTGTTGACTGGTTTCTCTGGCTTAAGTATACTACACCCTTTGCATTTTTCGGTACTATTACTGACACAAGCACATCGCGCGTGGTTCTTGGAAGTGCCGCAAACTCATCCAAATCCATAATTCCCGCCTTGTGAAGCTGCACCTTTGCGCCAAGTGCCCTGAAAATCGTCATGACATCTGAAAATCCGAATCTTCCCCAGATGCTTCCTCCGACAGTTGCCACATTTCTAAATTGCACTCCGACAATGTGTCTGACCGACTCTGCGATTGCGCCGTGTGTATATGCATTCAGTGCTTCATGAGTCTCTATCTGCCTGAGTGTTGCATATGCACCGATTCTAAACTCGTTCTCATCCTCATCAATTTGGTCAAGCCCAAGGTCGCACAGATCAATTGCCGTGCCAAGCGTCTTATTTTTCATTTTGAGCCAGAGCATGCCGCCCAGCACAAAATTCGGTTTTTTCTGATAAAGCTCATAGGCTTCATCAAGGCTTTGCGCCCTCACATACTGATTGTAATAAAACATATTTTTCTCCTGTTATCCTGTTATATAGGTAACTATCAGTTACCTCATTTCGATTTCATACATCGCTTCCCACCTGATGTCATGCTCCTTCATAAAGGCTATGAGGCACTCCCTGTCAGAAAGCTCTGCTCTCCATGCCAGCCCGCAGCCCGCCGATATGACAGACGGAAGAGGAATTGTGCGTCCCGGAATACCACATGCCTTGCCCTTGATATCAAGCTTCAACGGTGCTGTGGTAGTCTCGAAGGTGATGATTAGCCGTTTTTTCTTTTCTCTTGCCAAATTTTTATCCATTACCTCACACCTTGTATAACTCTACGGACTTACAATAAGAGATGCCCCAGCCATCTTTTCTGCGATATCATACATGTTGGTCACCTCTCCGACTGCAAGCTTATCTGACAGCTCATAGTAATTCAGACAGGTTCCGCAGGTAAGAATTTTCACCCCACGGCTCTTAAGCTCCTTTAAATCCTCAAGTGACTCTGAGCCCTCACAGGTCAGCTTTGCTCCTCCATTGTAGAAAAGCATGGTTTCAGGCGGGTTGTCCTGCTGCGAAAGCGCATAGATGAAGCCCTTTATAAGTACCTTGCCAAGCTCCTCGCTGCCCTCTCCCATATATGAAGAGCGGATTACAACAACCCTGTTATCTGCGGCCGGCCTGCATGCATATTGTGAAGCCTCGTCTGTATCCGAAAGCTCATCGGCATTTACAGCTTCAATTGTCAGCTTTACGCTGTAGCTTCCGTCGTCGAGCTTACTGCTATCACAGCTATAGCCCTTCTGTGCAGCCATCTTTTTTAAATTTTCCACTGCAACTTCATTGTCCACAAGTGTCTCCACCGTATCCGGCTGTGTGAGAGCCTCTATCGCCTTCTTTGTCTTTACAACCGGGATCGGACATGTATCCCCTATTGCATTTACTGTTATCATATTTATAATCCTCCCTATGTTATTTCAACTCGTCAGCCCTCAGAATGCAGGGCATGCAGCCTGTCAGCAAATTTGCATAAGCTATGGCAGCTTAAAATCAGTTCACATATATCGGCACATCGCGACGCTTAACAAATCGTCCCACCTTTGCAGCCGGGAGCCCTGCGGCTTTAAGCTCATGCAAAAATGCATCTGCCTCAGTAGCTTTTACTGCAAACAGCAGTCCTCCGGAGGTCTGCGGATCGAAAAGTACCTCCTCCATTGAGAAAGGTATATTTTTTGCAAAGCACACCTTATCACCTACATGGTTTCTATTGCGCTGTGCCGCTGCCGTGAGGAAAAACTCATCTGCGCATCGCAGTGCTCCGGTAATGACCGGTATGGAAATCGAGTCTATAAGTGCTGTTATATCATCATTTAACATCTCACTCAGATGTCCTAAAAAGCTAAAGCCCGTGACATCTGTGCATGCATGTATATCGAAAGCATGACTGATTTCTGATGCTGCCTTATTCAGTGTGGTCATGGAGCTTACTGTATCCTCAATTGCACCTAACGGAGCCTCCCCTACGCGGTTTGCGTTGCATACAAGCCCCACTCCGAGTTTCTTTGTAAGTATAAGCACATCTGACGGCTGCCCCGTGTTGTTGCTGTAAATATGCTCCGGGTGGACCGTACCCATGACTGAAAGTCCGTATTTTACATCACTGTCTGCTATAGAATGTCCGCCCGCAAGTGTGCCGCCTGCCTCTATCACCTTATCAGCGCCACCCTGCATTATTTTGCCGAGTATATTCAGGTCCATTTTCTCTGGGAAACAGACTATGTTCAATGCGGTCTTTACTGTGCCGCCCATCGCATAGATATCACTGAGCGCATTTGCGGCCGCTATCTGTCCAAACGTATACGGATCATCAACCATCGGCGGAAAAAAATCAAGCGTCTGGACTACCGCCGTGTCATCTGAAATTTTGTACACTGCCGCATCATCACAGCTATCATATCCGATGAGCAGATTGCTGTCTTTTTCACCCCTTGGCAGCTTTGCTAAAACATGACTTAACAAATCCGGACCAAGCTTTGCGGTACAGCCACCGCCCTTGCAAAACACTATTTCCTGTGGCATTTTTGCTCCTTTCAATTGTTTAATACTATTTATCGCAATGCCGCAATCTGCATAAGCGCTTCAGCGGCCTCATTTATCTCATCAACTGTATTATAATATGAAAATGAGAATCTCACCATACCCTGATTTTGTGTTCCAAAGAATTTATGCATCAGCGGTGCGCAGTGTATACCGCTCCTTGTTGCAATGCCATACTCATTCATAAGTATGTCTGACACCTCCGCCGAGTCCATATCAGCTATATTTACTGAAACAATCGCACAGTGCAGACCATTGTCGGGCAGCATATCGAAATCTCCATATATCCTGATTCCCGGGATTGTCTTTATTTTCTTTAGAAAAGCATTCATCAGCCTATGCTCTTTGGCATATATATTATCCACACCGATTTTCTCAAGCTCCATGACACCTGTTAAAAGCCCTGCGATTCCCGGACCGTTTAAGGTACCGGCCTCAAGTCTTGTCGGAAGCTCCATAGGCTGATTCTCAAGAAAGCTGAGCACGCCGGTGCCACCGCTCTTAAACGGCTTTATATCTGCTCTCTCTCCCACATAAAGTCCTCCGGTACCCTGCGGTCCCATCAACCCCTTATGGCCTGTGAAGCAGAGCACATCAATATTCATGTCTTTTACATTTATCGGAAGTACACCGGCTGTCTGCGATGCATCGACTATAAATAAAAGGTTATGCTTTCGTGCGATTTGCCCTATCGACTTAATATCCACCACGTTGCCTGTGAGATTTGAAGCATGTGTGCATACGATGGCTTTTGTATCCGGACGGATTAAAGCCTCTATGTCCGATGGGGAAATTATCCCCCTTTTTATGCCTGCATCACTGCATGGTACAATATCCACACCCACGCCCCGCTCCCTTTGCATATAAAGAGGTCTGAGCACAGAATTATGCTCGAGCTGTGTTGTAATCACATGCTCCCCCGGCTCAAACAGTCCGTGGATTGCAATGTTTAGTGCCTCAGTGGCATTTGCCGTAAAAACGAGTCTGGCCGCATCATCTCCTCCGAAAAATTCTGTAAGACACATTCTGGCCTCATATATTTTCCTCGACGCATCAAGCGACGCATCCGATGCCCCGCGCCCGGAATTGCCGCAGTGCTTCATTGCATCAAGTACTGCATCATATACCGCATCCGGCTTTTTAATTGTTGTGGCAGCATTGTCCAGGTAAATCATAGTATGTCCTCATTTACTTCTCATCCAAGCAGATAAAAATTCTTTATATAAAGCTCATCATTTATATTTTTGCTAAGCATATTTGCTTCTGTATGCCTCGGAAGGCTTGCGTAAATTATTGAATCGTTATTTAATTTGCACAATACTTCCCAGCTTTTCAACTCTTCAATTATTTTATAATCTTTAATCCTGATTATATTTTTATTAGCATATGCAAGTGCTGTTTTTGTTTTGCCTGCAGATATTATAATATCCTGTGGGAAAACACCTATGTGCGATATGCCGTCCATACTCATTGCAGTCTGTTCAAGCTGCTCATCAGTGACCTCAAATACACTATCCCATTCCACAGCATGCAAATGATGCTTATCCTGCCATTTTACCTCTGATATATTGTTGCAGCCCACAAGCAGTGCCTGCTCCACAGACATAGGCCGCATGAAGAAATCTTTTTTGTCGCGGACTGTACTCAGTACACCGCTCTCCATGCTTCCGATACGCTCGGCCAGGCGATACACCTCATCGCGATTGTGTGACACAAAAACAACAGGATTGTTAAAATCTGTCAGCATCTCCATAAGCTCTGATTCCATGCTTCTTTTTACATGCTCATCCAGTGCTGAAAACGGCTCATCGAGCAGTATGCACTCAGGCTTAGCCGCAAGCATGCGAAGCATTGCCACGCGCTGCCTCTGACCTCCTGAGAGATGGTCAGGATATGTGTCAGCCATGCCATCAAGCCCATACCGATTCAGCATACCCTTCACCTTTTCCTCGTCGCGATGTCCCATTGCTATGCATATATTTTCCATCACGGTCATTGTGGGAAAAAGTGCATAGTCCTGAAACAGATAGCCTACCCTGCGCTTACCGGGGTGCAGATTTATGCGATTTTTTGAGTCGTACAGCACTCGGCCGTTTAATGATATAAAGCCGCAATCAGGTGTCTCAATCCCTGCTATGCACTTTAATGTCATGCTCTTTCCGGAGCCCGACATACCGATTACGGACACAATCTCGTCCGTAAGCTCCATATCAACCGAGAGCATGAAATTATCCAACTGTTTTTTTATTTTTACTATGAGCGACATTATTTTTTCTCTTTCTCTTTATGCCCTTGCTTTTGCCACATATCATATTTATCGATACAAGGCATGCAAATGAAATCGCTATGATTACTATGCACCAGAAGCCCGCTGTGGCATAATCACCGCTTTGGACAACCATTGCTATCTGCTGTGATATGGTCGAGGTTTTTCCTGCTATATTTCCGGCAAGCATCGATGTGGCTCCGTACTCACCGATAGCTCTGGCAAAAGCCAGTGTGACACCCGAAATGATGCCGGGCTTTGCCATCGGCAGACGTATCTTCCAGAAAATCTTCCACTCACTTATGCCGAGAGTGCGCGCCGCATATATGACATTTTCATCTATCTGCTCAAATGCCGCTCTCGCATTTCTGTACATGAGAGGGAGTGCAATGATGGTTGCTGCCACCACACAGCCAAGCCACGTGTGTACTACCTGTATCCCCATGCTATGGCTTAAAAAGCTTCCAAAAGGACGCCTTGTGCTGAAAATCCTTAAAAGAATGTATCCAGCCACGGTAGGCGGCAGTACCATAGGAAGTGTCAGCAGTCCATCCCAGAATGCCCTCACTCTGCCCTTTGTGTTTATGACAAGCTCAGCAAAAGCTATTCCTATAAAAAAAGAAAAAACTGACGCTACTATTCCTGTTTTTAATGTTACCCAAAGCGGTGAAAAATCAATCTGTCCCATTATTCCTTTACCGAAAAATGATATTTCTCAAATACTGACATTGCCTCATCTGTCTGAAGGTATGCGATAAATTCCTTCGCTGCTTCAAGCTCATATGATGTGGTGCTGTCTCCCTTTAAGGCTGCTATCGGATAGATGACATCGCCTGTTAAGCTGTTTGGAAGCTTTTCTATAATATCAAGCTGGTTCTCGTATCCGAATGTATCTGAGTAATAAACTGTTCCTATCTCATTTGCGCCCTCAGCTACGGCAGATGCAACCGCACCTACATTGGCACAGCTATTTATTTCCAGACCGTCAAGTGCCTTTGAGATATCAGAATCTGAAATAGCCTGTGGCTTTGAAGCATCACCGTCAACCATTTTTGAATTTACTAACGCAGCTCTGGTGTACTGTCCTACAGGAACAGTTCCGTCAGCAAGCGCCATATTTTTAGCCTTTGAGATGTCTGCAAAACCGGTAACTGCCGTGCCACTATTCTTATATGTAACAAGGCACACCTGATTATTTAACAGGTCAACACGAGTACTGTCCACCACGCTTCCTCCGTCGTAGCCATTCTGAAGCTCATCCATCTGTGCCACTCCTGCCGAGAAAAAGATGTTGCACTTCGCACCCTCTTTAATCTGTGCCATCAGAGTTCCGGAGCTGTCATAGTTGTTCTGAAAGTTTACATTTGGATGCGCCCTGGTGTAGGCTGCACAAATTTCATCCATAACACCGTTTAAGCTCTTTGCCGCAAAAATTGACAAATCGACATCTGCATCTGCTGTATCCTTTTTTCCACAGCCTGCAAAAAGTCCTGCTATAAGGATAAGTCCAAACGCAAGTCCTGCATATGCTGCAAATTTTCTCTTTAAGCCCTTGCGTTCCTTTACTGATCCGTCAGTACCTGTCGCTATTCTTAAGCTCATACTTTTAACCTTTCTTTTCCCTTAGTTTAAATTAAATATGCATGTGATTAATGTTCATATTCAGCTTATCTTGATTTATTAATATATGATAATTTCATCATCCAATCTGCTCCAGCAGCACCGAAATACTGCCTCCGCATACCATGCCCTCTTTCTCAGCATCGTCAGTGTTCATGCTCACATCCATCAAACCGCATTTGAACTCCTGCTTGCGAAGCAGTCTCCTGCAATGGCTTATAACCTCTGCCTCCGCACAACCGCCGCCTATAGTTCCGATGATCCGATTGTCTGAGCTCACGAGCATCTGTGTTCCGACTCCGCGCGGTGCACTGCCATTCTTTTTTATGATGGTACACAGTATATACTTCTCATCTGATGCCTCAATAAGTGCATCAAGCACTTCGTTATCCACCTGTGTGCAGCCGGTACGCTCATTTTTGCACTTTACTATCTCACTTATCACCGAAAGCGCAATTTCCTCCGGTGTCTGTCCACCTATTGCAAGGCCTATCGGAGAATGTAATGCGGATATGTTTTCCTGTGAAAATCCCGATTCTTCAAGATCTTTTTTTACTATGGCAGCTCTTTTCTTTGAGCCCATCATCCCCACATAGGCGTATGGCTTTCTGAATATCTCTGTAAGACACTCCATATCAAAGCGATGGCCTCTTGTCATGCATACATAGTAATCATCCGCCTGTGGCTCTAGCCTGGCGAGAGTTTTTTTATAATCGCCGCAAATTACATGGTCTGCTCCTTGGCGCTTTGCATTATCGGCAAACAGAGGTCTGTCCTCTATCACCCATATATCAAAGGCCAAAAGTGATGCCATGCGTACAAGTGCCGCCGATACATGACCTCCTCCGCAGATTATGAGGCGTGGTCTGCTGCCTATCTGCTGTTTAAACATCACAATGGAATTATCATTGTCATTTATTTCATCTGCCCATGCACTGCCTGATGCCACTCTTATTCTGCCATCTATATAAAGCGCCTTTTCACCGGCATGTGCTCCTTCTATGACTGTCAAAAGCTCACAGCGGCTGTCCGCCGGTCTGTCCTTTATCGAAGCATATATGTTTGCCGGAATCAGCTTCACCTCGTCACCGGTATGAATCTGACCGCCTCTTATGACTACTGCAAACACGCCCTCCTTTGGCATAATGCACTCACCCATCCTCTTGTAAATAGCACAATGCGAATGACACTGTTTGCCTATCTGCGTCATCTCCAGGATAGTATCTCCTATGCAAAAGCGTGTTCCAGGCGGTAAATTCTTGAAATCAAATCCTGATATAATTAAATTTTCGCCAAATGCGCCGTTGTCTATCTGCGCTCCTCTTGCCCTGAAGGCATCTATTTTCTCTGCGGAAAGCAGGCTGACCTGCCTGTGCCACTTTCCGGCATGTGCATCTCCCATGATGCCATAGTCTGCAACAAGCTCCGCCTGTGGCACCTCTCTCTTTTCAGTTCCTCTCTCTTTGCTTATATTGATTGCAAGAAGCTTTCCCATGATTTGCTATCAGCCTCCTATCCGGCTCATATTTCTTGCTGCATTTACTTCCGCAGCTTTCAGCTCTGTAGCCTTTGTCTCTACAGTCTTTGTCTCTGTAGTTTTTGTATATGTCACTGCATTATCATTAAAATTGTGACACCCCGGCTTTGCCTTTATGGCAGCCTTTAGTGCCTGAACTATTACAAAATCTTTTTCCAAATCATCTGTAAATTCGCATGAATCAGGTACTAAATCCATCGTCACGCTGCTTCCCAGGCATGGCATAAGCCTGCCGTCAGCCGTAACACGTATGCGGTTACAGGTATCGCAGAACTTCCCATGGATTGCCTGAATCAGCCCTACTCTGATATTAAGTCCATGAAAACTGTAATACTCTGCCGGACCGTTATCTGAATTATTATATCCCGAATTAATTTCTTCTCTATTTTCAGTATCTATATGGCAAGGAGTTCCATATACTTCTAAAAGTGCGCCAATAACCTTCTCATACGGCTCAACTCCGTTGGTATGCCCTTCACCTACCGGCATCATCTCTATAAAACGGATATCTGTGCCTTTTTTTGAAGCATACCGTGTGAGAGCCACCACATCTGTCTGCGGTGTGAGCACCACATTGATTTTCACTCTTATTCCACACTCTATGGCAGCATCGATTCCATGCTCCACTTTATGAAGCAGCGGTTTTTTTGTGATATGTTCATATTCTGACGCATCTATCGTGTCCAGGCTCACATTTATACTGTCTATGCCGGCTTCCTTAAGCTGCTTTGCATGCTGCGCAAGCAGTACTGCGTTTGTGGTGAGCGATACACTCCTGACACCGGGTATCTTTTTGATTTGTGAAACCATCTCATCAATCTGCGGATGCAGAAGCGGCTCACCGCCTGTCAGACGAAAATGCGTGATTCCAAGCCTTGTGGCTGCGCGGACTATGCAAAGCACCTTTTTTACGCTAAGTATATTTATTGCCTGACACTTTTTATTATTGTCCTGTGGGTTGCAATAATAACAGTTCAGATTACAGCTATCTATCACCGATATGCGCATGTAGTCAATCTCTCTGCCAAATCTATCGCGCATATTAAAAACCCTTCCCGAAACCGCAGTTAGGAAACGTGCAGACATCACAATTCAGGCAAAGTCCGCCTTCTCCAAGTCCGGCAAGCTCATCTGCCAAAATCATATCACACGCCATAAGCCTCGGCAATACAATATCAAATATCGTGCGCTTGTTGTACATGGCGCAGCCGGGCAGTCCACATATCGGCACCAGCCTGTCACCTGCATCATAGTACGACAGCAAAAACATGGCTCCCGGCAGCACCGGTGAACCGTACGACACAATCCGCGCGCCTGTATTTTTTATGGCAAGCGGTGTTTTATCATCAGGATCCACGCTCATTCCTCCTGTGCAGAATACAATCTCCGCTCCTGCCTCTATTGCACGTAAGCATCCGTCTGTTATTTTTTTGTCATCATCATCAAACACCTCATGAAACATCATCTGTGCACCAAACTCTGCTATTTTTTTCTCGATGACAGGGGTAAACGCATCCTGTATCCTGCCGTGGTACACTTCGTTTCCGGTTGTGATTATTGCTGCTTTTCTGACCACAAACGGCTTTATATCAAGAATCGGTCCGTCATCGCATATGTGTGAAGCCGCCTCTAGCTTATCCTTTTTTATGACAAGCGGTATGATTCTTGTTCCGGCGAGCTTATCACCCTTTTTCACAGTGGTATTGCCGTGCCTTGTTGCTATCATCATTTCACCAAAGGAGTTGACCTTTTTCAGCTTTTCGCTGTCCACCTTAAGCAGTCCGTCACAGTCAGCAATCACCTCTATCTTACCTTCCTTTACAGGTGATGGATGCATTTTACTTGTGGTGCCACCAAAAGCGCCGGATTCTGCGGCTTCACAATGACGTTCGACATCGGTCTCATTGCTATTTGTGCCGCATGCGCACATGCTATAAAGCACCTGCGCCGCCTCATTCTCGTGCATCATGGTCTCATCATTTTCCCATATATATATGGTGTCTTTTCCGACACTAAGCAGCACCGGTATGTCCTCTTTTGTTATGATATGCCCCTTGCGAAAAACCGCATCCTTTTTCACGCCGGGAATAATCTGTGTGATATCGTGGCAGAGCACCTGTCCGACTGCCTCAGTTGTCTTCATAAGCTTCATATAATCCCACACTCCAATTTTTTATAAATAGTAACCATTCCTAAATCACACCACATGCATTTTTCGTCACCGGCCACACTCGCTGTCATACTGCAGTAAAATATCAAGTCCATGCTCTATATTTCCCATAAGAAAATCCATGCTCTCCGACACTGCCTTCACACTGCCGGGCAGATTGACTATCAGTGTGTTTTTCCTGATAACTGAAGCTCCTCTGCCAAGTATGGCTTTAGGTGTAAGACTCATGCTGTACGCTCTCAGTGCCTCAGCGATACCCGGTGCATTACGCTCTGCAACATCCATTGTAGCTTCCGGTGTGATATCTCTCGGTGAAAAACCGGTACCTCCGGTTGTAAGCACCAGATTGCATTTCACATCATCACACAGCCTGACAAGCTCGTCTGCAATCTGTTTCCTCTCATCCGGTATTATTTTATATGAAACCACATCATACTTATCTTTGGGAAGCAGTTCCTTTATTTTCGGACCGCTTTTATCCTCTCTTTGGCCCGCTGCGCCTTTATCGCTTATCGTTATAATCCCTACAGTATACATTACATCACCCTGTTATCCTTGATTAATTGTGTATTTTTAACTTCTCAGCATTTTAAATGAGCTGTAATCGTTGCCGGTCACATTGTTAGTTGTGATCAGTAACGTAATGTCCGCTCTTGCCACCGGATTTTTCCAGCAGATGTATATGCCCGATTTCCATGCCACGGTCCAGTGCCTTACACATATCATATATTGTTAAAGCTGCTACACTGACTGCTGTTAGAGCTTCCATTTCAACTCCTGTTTTACCAGTTGTTTTAACTGTTGCCTCTATCCAAACTCTATCACTATCTATCTCAAAGTTTATATCTGCCCCTGTCAATAGAATATTGTGACACATAGGTATCAGATCCCAAGTTTTTTTAGCTCCACATATTCCCCCAACTTGAGCAACTGAAAGTACATCTCCCTTTTTTAATTTTCTCTCTTTTATAGCTTCAATAGTAGCCTCTGCCATCTTTATATATCCTCTAGCAGTAGCTTTTCTTTGAGTTTCATTTTTTTCACTTACATCTACCATTCTAGCCATTCCATTTTCATTAAAATGTGTAAAATCCATTTTTATTTTTTCTCCCCTTTATTTTTCATTTTTTCAACATTTATCTTATTTCTAGGATCTAAAACTTTAAATCCATGTTTTAAGAATATCTCTCTTGAATTTCCATTACCTAAAAACTTATAAAAACTCTTTATCTCCTCACTCTCTTTTCCGCTTAATATTCCACAACTATATATTATTGGTGAATGAAGCTCATTAGGAATTTCATAAACTATTTGAGCATTTTTCATAACCTTACTCTCTGTTTTATAGATAAAAGCATAATCTACCTCATATAAATCCACATACTGCATCGCACTTCTTACATCTCTAGCTAATACTATATCTGGTTTTATCTCTTCAAATAGCTGTGAATTTTTTAAAATCTCTATTGAATAAACTCCAGCAGGAGAATATTCAGGATCCCCTATAGCTACTCTATATCCTTTTATCTCCTCTAACTTATCGATTTTTTTTCTTCCTGCTACAATCATATTGTTTTCTAAAATCTCTTTACTCTCTGAGATTACCTTGGCTTTTTTTAACTCCTCCATATCATCTTTAGATGCCAAGATAATTAAATCTAAATTTGTTCCTTTAGAAGCTTGTTTCCTTAAAAGTTTAGAGGCATCAAAT
>OHRH01000776.1_pt1 | contig 19857 bp, 19 predicted proteins | sample 1578391 | NCBI WGS metagenome assembly OHRH01 (sample SAMEA3879599, study PRJEB24766) | human gut metagenome | biome: human-associated habitat; feature: feces | place: USA | collected 1985/1987 | reverse complement strand
AAATTGTCAAACTAATAGTTATTATATTCAAACATATTGAAATGATTTCCTGCATAAGTTTCCCTCCTGATACGACATTATATCACATTTTTATCCTATAATACATACTCTGATTTCAACAATATTGAAAGTTTAGTTTTAGAAATTTTTATTCTAAATATTGGTTTTAGAAGTTAAATTTTGCTATAATTTATAGTATTTGCATAAATCAGTACAACGCTGAAGAAACGATTAATATCCTCAACTATCGGTAAAACATGTATTTGTCCGATAGTTGAGAATGTCACATTTTTTCTCACTTTTAAGCTGTAGCTATCTGCCTGCACAGTTGTTATGGCTACTCTGCTGAAGGTTTCGTATGTGTTCCTCTGTAAAAATTTTTCTTTTAAGCATACCAATTATTATAGAATGAATATTCGGTAAATGTCACCCACGCTAAAATTAGGAGCTTACACCTAAATATCTGTAAATATAGATTATTCAACAAAATAAAAAAAGTGGCGAAGTGCTTATCGTAACACTTCGCCAAAAGCCTAATCGATTTGAGCAAGATATGCTTGATTAGGTCTGTGTTTATATTGTATGCAATATAAACACTTTTAAACACTTAAATGTGCTTTCCAATCTGCCGGAAGGTTCATAGCAGCAAAACTAATAATGCTACTATTATTTTGGAACAACTTCTCCAACTCACCTACAAATACTGTCCACTCCTCATTTGATGATCTCAGATATTTCATTGCTAATAAAATCTGATATAAACCGTTATGTGCTGGTAAAGGCGTCACTTTATCTGCATCCAAGATTTCCGGTGTAGTATGTATTGTACGATTATAAATTCTGGAATTATGAGCACACATATTTCTCAATACTGATACCCCTTGCACCCATGAAGCAAACATTTTCTGTGATGGATTTACCAAATTTCCTTTCTTAGAAGTATATTGATAATTAGCTGCCAAAATTGAATATGTACTACCCGTTCCTGTTTTCAAATTCTTAATTATCTTTGATAACGTTCCAAAGGAAAGGACTTCCACAACTGCCCATACCGGAACCTCTCCTTCATGATTATCAAAATTATGTTTAATAAACACATCATTAGAACGAGCGATTTCTGATGCTATTGTGGACATATTCTGCCAGTACATTTTTTTCCCTTTAAATATTGATGAGTCTTGTAAAATCAAAGCATCTTCATGAACCAACAACGCTTCTACTAATCGCACTCTCAATGCTACTTCAATTTTGGAAATCATTGAAAAAACCACAGCTGATAATTCGCGATCAAATTGATACAATTGATAGACATCATTAAATTTAGTACCAGGAATATATTTCTTAGCTGAATTATTGTACAAATGGAACGAATATCCACGCAAACGGTAAAAGCCTACGGATTTTAATACTTTCTCTACCTCTTCATGAGATGTAATCTCCATTCCTGCATCAACATAAGATTGTACCTGCTGTTCGATTGTTAATATTTGTTTTGGGTATCGATACATAAAACACCTCATAAATGAAAAAGTCCCATCGGGTTGCGCATGAAAACCAGAGGCGTGATGGGTTCTGTTAATATTATTATACAGCTTTTGTTATGACTGTCAAGGTTTCTTTTTCCAAAAATCAGAAATTCGGTAAAATTCATGATATACGGGTGTCAAAGTGCCATACTTTCCAGAACTTCTAATACCATAGATTTCATCCACACTGATTGGAAGCATTTCAAGATTTTCTCGGGTTACAATCACATAATAATTACTGGTTTTTTTGATTGCTTCGGCAAATTCCAGGGATTTCACAAATCGGTTTCCCTCATCAATAAACACAATACTATTCTTCGTTCTTCCTAATTGTTCTTTCCATAAATTTCCTGTCAGGACACAACATGATACATCACAGGACAGACTTACACCGCTATCTATACCATTGATCAAATACTCCTGTATCATTTCTACCAAAGTAGTTTTTCCACTAGCACTATCGCCTTTTAAAATAGTAATATTTCTTTTAATGTCAAACTCGTATTTAAGGTTTCCATTTTGTACAATCACATGATGTATTCCGTACATTTTTACACGTACCTCCCTGCAACCCTTACTAATTCATCCATATTATGAACAATGGAATCTGTGTTCATTACATAAATTTCAAATTCATTATCTCCAAAATCCATAATATGTCTTAAATTTATGGTAACATCCTTTTCTTTTCCAAGTTTTAGTAACCATGCGGCACAATTATCCCCACAATTGGAAGCGTTAAAAACCATTTCCGGAATATTATCAATTAAAATCAATGCCTTAACTCCACCAGACAAGCTAGTAGGAGAAATAATCCCCATAACCGGACTATCAATTGCCCCATTTCCTAAGACTTCCGAAGAATCTATATCATGAATCATAGCGATTGTCTTTGGACTAATAATCCAGTCTTTTTTATATCTGTTTTTAAAATATACCGATGTATTATATATTACATCCGGCATATCTCCAAAATAAATTTTTAACATAATTAAGTTTACACTCCTATTTCTTCTAATACTGAAGATTTGTACCGATACAACACATTATATTTCCTAAAACTCTATCAATTCATCCATAGAGCATCTTAATGCAGTTGCAAGAATATACAGCTTTGTTGCATCTACATAACGCATTTTTTCAATATCATTCGCCAACATTTTAAGCTCTGACATTGATATTTCTGTACGTTCTGATAACTCTTCGATGGTTATTCCTAAAGTATCCATCATTTCTTTCAGATACGTATGAGAATGTTTTCTCTCGTATATCTGATTAAAAGAATCCACGGAATACTCTTCATCTGCCTCATGATGTGTTGGATACATACATAAAATATCTTTTATGGAAAGAAATTGGTGAATCCTTTTAAAACTTCTGCAAGTCCTCCATTGATAATATGCTAAAATCCAACCACACCAATATGCTGGTGATTTATCCAAATCATATTCTTCCTTTTGATTTAGTTCAACACCTTTTTGTTGCAATACGACTTCTTTCACAATTTCTCCACCAGTCATACCGGCAATATACTTAGGATTACCATGCTCAAACTGCTCTGCTATCCCCGACGCCAAAAACATCCGGAAATATACATCACCATCCATTTTACAGTTATTTATCGCATAGTCCATCATTTGTCCCAATATGTCCTGTGCATCATCTAAGTAACCATCATAATAAGCGCGGATCGTCATGCTTCATTCCCTCCCTCATAATATCAATCATCAAGATATCATTCTGATCTGGACCATTTCTAGCTTGTCTTCTATATTCTGTTCTTGCCCCATCATCTCTTGCTACTTTTTTGTAATAATAAACGGAAGATGGTGCCACTTCTGCTCCCAAAAATTTCAAGTGATTAAAAGCTTTTCTGCTTTTCAATACAACCTGTTCTCCCAATTCTCCCAGTTTCATGGCTCTTTGTAACTGCTGTAAGGATATTGCATTTGACACAAAATTTTTAGCAAATGTAAAATAAGAATCGTCTGCTCTATATCCTATAATTACATCATATCCAGATATGTCTATCAAAAAGTTGTCCCTAAGATAACGTTTTGCATTTTCAGAAATAGAATTTCTTTCCCAATATGTCCTATTATCAGCCAATATTGCAAGCCAATGTAAGATATTATAAGGTTGGCAATTCAACTGAAGTATTTCTAATCCTTCCATATCCAGCTCGTATGCATTAGCATACCCGTCTTCATTTCTGGAACACGCCCATTCTTTTGCAAGTTCTATATTTTCTGTACAATAAAAGCCTTTCCCATAATCATTTGTTGATTTCCCTTTCCCATACTCCGGGGTATCAATAATGTCCTGGGAACCATGATATATTTGCAATATGTTTTCCATAATCACTACACTCCTTTTCCATATATCAGAGTAAATGTATTTCTAATATTATAACAAAATTACTGGTATTTTTCTATTAATTTAGTTTTGTTCTCTGCAGCTGTTACAATCTAAACTCTTTTATTTCCTGTCCCCTCTTATCTGTATTATGGTACAAATAAGAGGGTGTATTTTAAATGGTGGAGACTATATTTACCAGTTCAAATAATGTATTTACAGACATGATTTTACTCTTAGCGTTTGGAAAATACTCTTCCATTAACTCTTTTGCTGCCTGCGTAATTGTAAGATCAGAAGTATCTAATTGACCTCCATCTATCTCTCTAAAATTTGGGTCATATACTGTATAGTCATATCCACTCTCACATATTTGAATGTAGAAATATCCCTCTTCTAAAGAATACGCTATTTCCTCCTGTTTTAAATCAGTATCTTTCCTTTTTATGCTCATATTTCTTCCTTTCCTTATGTACTTTGATGAATCCTGCTTTTTTCATAATGTTCTTTTGTGATTTCAATTGCTTTTTCTTTCCATTTCGGGCATTGGTCTAGTTCGATATCTGTTAATACTGCAGAACCTGTCATGTAATACTTAGGTTTGGCTGGATATTCTTTCCATGTATCCCAGTATAAGCAATGATCAACATATCTTGAACCAGTTATGAAGATCCGAGTCCGTCTAGCAGCATGTATGAGAAATTTCCCATGCAACATATCGGGGCCATCAATATAAATTTGATTATCCATCCCCCAAATATATTTTCCTAAAATTACACTTTCCAATGTCTTTGTTTGACCTTTATTTACTCTACACATATAAAACCTGGTAATATTTCCACTTCATAATCTTTAAGCTTCTCTGATACTTTAGGTCCAGCAATAATCCAAGTTGTAGCAATTCGTTCATTTAGCTGATACGGATTACTTTCATATTGCTGCTGAAGCTTTTCTCGATATGTATTGAAAATACTCTCTTTTATATTGTTAGAAACTAAAATCTTTCGGCAGTCATATTTTACTTCTCTTTTTTCATTCAGTAACATTCCTACCATATCATAAAATTCACCTATTGTTTTTCCAACAAGATGCTTTTGTGTTAGTGACAGAATTGTATTTCTCATACCTTTACCCCTTCCTGCTCAAAGCACATAATTTTGCCAGGACAACTTTCAATGCAATTTCTTGTTGATAATATCCTGTTTTGATTTTTCGAATTGCATCATCAATGATATCCATAGATTTACTACAAACTTCTGCGGATAACTGTGGAACATAGCTATTCCCATACACTCCAATATCTTTTAGAGAGCAATTGCATATTCGCATTTTATATGCCAACCGGTAATTCCGCAAAAGCAATGACAACACATTAATAGCATTATTGGATTGCCCCTGCATAATAAGATCCGCTTGGTAGTAAATCTCATTATATTGCTGGTTCATGATTAGTTGAATCAAAGAAAATACATTTTCACTTTCATTATTGACAACCAGTTTCTTTACATCATCAAGCGTTATAGATTTGGAACAACATAAACGTTCTAAAGAATATAGAACATCATACAAATTTGTTTCTTCAGCATAGTAATTGATTTGTCGTAGATATTGTTGATAAGCATCTTCTGTAATTTCACATCCCGCATGTTTAATATGTTGAAGTATCGTCTTTTGTAAAACATCCATACGAACCTTATCGAATATCTTAACCTCGTCTTTTGTAAACTGCTTATATAATTTTGTTCTTTTATCTACCGTTTTAGCAAAAATATAAACCTTTGCTTTTTTCCCTCTTTTTGAAAGAAATTCAACAAGATCCGAGCACTCCTTGAGTGTTTCTGCATGATATATAAGGACCTTCTCATTACCCAGTATGGGAATCTGGCACAAAAAACTGGATACTTGCTCCGTAAATTCATTCGCTTCTAAATAGTTAAATTCCGGTGCTTCTATGTCCCGGATAAGTTCTTTCTTATATTTATCTATTAAGAATGGTTCCGTTCCATAAACTAACCACTTAGGCATATCGTAAACCTCCTCTCACCTCTATATGTGGTTTCATTTCTTTTAAAAACATACTTTTCCCTTTACAAACTTCTGTTAAATAAAGACGTTCTTTCGCACGTGTGACCGCCACATAAAGTAAACGTCTGTCTTCCTGTAAATTATCAAGTTCAAAATCGTCAACGGCACAAACAATAACCGCTTTGTATTCTTTCCCTTTTGAATCATGTGCTGTCAGCAAATGTATAGCATTGACACTATCCGATTCCATATAAATTCTTGTCTCATCACCAAAAAATTTTACAGCAGTCATATAATCCCACAATTCCTTTGCAGTAACGATATGCCTCTCATGAATCATCGTTTCCAATATCTCCTGTACCTCACTATTGCATCTTTCACCATATAAAATTTCAAAAACCTTTGAAATGGCAGTGGCAGCAGGCAGAAAAAATAACCGACTCGCCTTATACAATTTAGCCACAGCCTTTAAAAGTTCTGATTCTTTTTCTGATACTGAAAAATATCTTCCGGATTCTTCACCTGTAAATGGATAGATTGCACGTTCTTCCAAATAACTTTCGTAGATACACTTATCCGGATATTTTTTTTGAATAGATATGCCAAATTCGGACAATAATCGATACCATACGTAGTCATCTGTTAATATGCCTTGATGAAGACAGAGAATATCCAATATTGTCTGATAGGTTGTATCCTGATACAGATAATACTTAGGCTTCTGTACTCCCTACCGGAGATAAGGTGAAGATGGAATACGATGCCATCGGGCAGCTTGTGAAATGTACCGATGCACAGGGACTGGTCATTACCTATAAGTATGATGGTGCGGGAAGAATGATCCATTCTTCCGATAATGGCGGAAGCAGTATGGATTATACGTATGATGCCGCCGGAAATGTGTTGAGCCAGACAGATGAACTGGGACGTACAGCTACGTATGAGTACGATAAATATGGAAGACTGCTGAAATTAACGGAGGCAGACGGAAGTGTTACTACTTATGAGTATGATGTGATGGACCGGATTACTGCAGTTACCGATGCGGAAGGTCATAGAATTACTTATGTTTATGACAAAACTGGCAACCAGCTTTCTATGACAAAAGAAGAGGAAGCCGTTTATCAATATGCTTATGATAAAAAAGACCGTGTAATCGCACAGATAGACCCTTTGGGTGCAGCCACTACTTTCAAATATGATGGAAATGGGAATGTTATCGAATCTGTAGATGGAAATGGTACAAAGATAACGTTTACTTATGATGCAAATGATAATCTTATTTCCAAGACTGATGGAAATGGAAATAGCACATCCTATGAATACGATGAACTGAACCGAAAAATTAAAGAGATTTCTCCACTTCAGGAAATCCAGGAGTACCGTTATGACGCTCTTGGAAATTTGACAAAACATAAAGACCCGATGGAACTGATTACAGAATATAAGTATGACAGCCTCGGCAACATGACAGAGGAAATCTCTCCAAAAGGGGCCGTTACAAAATACAGCTATGATAAGCATGGCAATGTTATTTCCACGACAGATCCGAAAGGAAATCAGACAGTTTATAGCGTAGACTTAAATGATAATGTCACAAAAATGATACAGGCAAATGGCGGTGAGTATTCTTACGATTATGATAAAGCGGGACGCTTAAAATCCGTTATAAGCCCTCTGGGTTACCGGAAGGATTTCACATACGATAAGGCGGATAATATCGTAAAAGAGACGGACAGCCTGAACAGCACGACAACATATACGTATGATCGTCTCCATAATATGAAGTCAGCTGTAAATCCGATGGAAGGAAAGAGCAACTTTGAATACGATAAGTTTGGAAACCTGATATCAGAAACAGATCCTTTGGGACGCACCAGCACTTATACTTATGACTTGGTGGGTCGAATGATAAAATCAGCCGATCCAATGAACAAGATTACGGAATTTACTTATGATCCGGTTGGAAACATTATTTCCATGACAAAACCAGGAAACAGAAAGACAAGCTATGGTTATGACAGAAATTATAATGTAACATCCGTAACAGACCCAATGGGTTATGTGGAAAAAACGGTCTATGATAAGGATAACCGCATTACGGAAGAAACAGATGCTCTCGGGCAGAAAGAATCCTATGTTTATGACAAGGATGGCAGAGTCACATCTGTGACAGACAAGCGTGGCTTCACAAACGGATTCACTTATGATGCACATGGAAATATCCAGGTCGTAACGGATAAGACAGGGCTTAGTAGCCATCTTGAATATGATGTCAATGACAACCTGACAAAAGTTACGGATGCACTTGGCGGTGTGACAACTTATGGTTATGACAATATGAACAACCTGATTTCTTTCACGAATGCAGCAGGGAAAAAGACGGCTTATACCTATGATTTGGAAGGAAATCTGACATCTATTAAAGATCCGGCAGGAAGAACAGAAAAATTTGGTTATGACGAAAAGGGACGTCTTACTTCCCATATACAGGCAAGTGGAAAGAAGATTTCTTACGATTATGACAAGCTGAACGACCTTCTGGAAAAATCTTATAAGGATGCGAAAGGGGAAGTAGCAGAAGAAAAGGTTACTTATGCTTACAATTCGGCAGGGGAACGAGTCTCCATGCAGGACCAGACCGGAAAGAGCACTTATGAATACGATGCACTTGGTAGGATTACAAAAGTAAAAAATGGTTCGGATAAGGAAGTCACATATATTTACAATGAAGCGGATAATCTGCAGGAGATTGGCTATCCGGATGGTACCAAGGTTGCTTATGAGTATGATCTGAATGACAATCTGATAAAATTAACGGATCGCAAAGGCAAAATAACAGAATATAGGCATGATGCACTGAACCGTGTAACAGAAGTTATCCGCAGCAATGGAACAAAGACAACGGTTACTTATGATGCACTGGATCATGTGACAAAGATTGTGAATGTCTGTGGTTCTTGCCAAAAAGAGATTTCCTCTTACGAGTACAAGTATAATGACCAGGGATATGTGGTAAGTGAGACGGCATCAGAGCTGGAAGCTGGCACAAAGAAATTGCCAGATTGGGAAGACTGGTACAACTGGGGAGACTCATGCAAAGAGTCGTCAAAGGCGGACTGTGAACATCAGGAAAAGACCATCAAATCTACCCGTACGTATGAATACGATGATAACTGGGAACTGACCAGATGTACGGAAAAAGTAGAGGGCGGAAAGAATACCGTTCATAATTACAGCTATGATAAGATTGGAAACAGAACCTCTTACGAGCGTATTGAAGATGGTATTTCCAAAGTCAAATTTAAGTATAAATATAATGATTCAAACCAGCTTATTAAGAGAACAAATGCAAAAATCTGGGGAGATCCGGGAACCGTTTATCATTATGATAAAGATGGAAATCTGATTCAGGAATGTGATAAGACGAATCATGCAAAACCGCTTACATATGAGTATACGGCAGAAAACCGTTTGGCAGTGGTAAGAGAAGGCGGAACAGTCCTAATGGCTGCTATGTATGACGGGGATAATAACCGGGTATTTGAAATTGATAATACTTATAACTGGGAAGACTGCTATGGTAATGAAGTCCTGATTCCGGAATCGGAAAGAACAGAAAATGGAGACAGCCCGAAGGAAGAGCTGGCAGCACTTATAAAAGGTGGAGCGGATGCAAAAGGTTATACGCTGACAGAATATATCAACGACATCAACCGGGAAAATACAGAAGTTCTTGCGGAATACAGCGCTGACAATAGGGTTCGTCAGGCTTATACATATGGTGAAAGCGGTATTGGAGAAAGAGTCAGTGTTGATAAATCCGAAGAAAGCAGTTATTATTTATATGACGGAAGAAACAGCGTGACAGGCCTCTTGACAGAGAGAGCATTTTTGACTAACAGTTACCGTTATGATGCTTATGGTAATCTGACATCAGGTACAGCAGATGCAGTGAACTATTATGGTTACAATGCAGAGTCTACCAATGTGAAGACTGGCTTTCAGTATCTGCGGGCAAGGTATTACGATACAGAAAACGGCACCTTTACAAGTGAAGACAGTAATCTGGGAACACAAGAAAATCCTTTGACACGAAACCGTTATTCTTATACATCCAATAACCCATTGAATTATAAAGATCCGAGCGGACATTCATGGTGGAGTAAAGCTAAGAAAGCGGTTAAGAATTTTGGTAAGAAGGTAGTAAATACTGCGAAAAAGGTAGTAAAAACAGTTGTCAATACGGCGAAGAAAGTCGTGAAAACCGTTGTAAATGCTGCAAAGAGTGCAGTAAAATGGGTTACCAATGCAGTAAAGCATCCAAAACAGACTTACGAGTCAGTAAGAGATACCGTACAAAAAACCTATAAAAAGGCTGTATCAGCAGGAAAAGGCTTTGTGAAGTCGGTAAGCAATGGATATCAGAGTGTGAAAAAGACATACACCTCTTTTAAATCCTATGTTGCTGAAAGAACCAGTGAGATTCGTGCAGAAATTAAGCGTGAACTTTGTACAACAGTAAATCGAATTTCAGATAAACTTGAAAAGGTTGATTGGAAGAAAGTTGGAATCGCAGTATTAGCAACAGCAGCTACGGTTGGTGTAGGTGTTTTAACTGGTGGAGCAGGTCTTGCGGCAGCAGGTGCTTTGGGATTACAAGGTACATTCGGTGGGGCAATCGTTGCAGGAGCTGTAACCGGAGCAATTGGTGGTGCCACTTATGGTGGAACAAGTTCAATTTTATCTGGTAATGATTTGAAGCAGGTAGCAAAAGATACGTTAGTCGGAGGAGCAACGGGCAGTTTAACCGGTGGTGCTATGGGCGGTCTTGCTTATGGTGCTGATAAAGCAGTAGGTGCTTTAAAAAATCTGATGACAGGTGGCTCTAAGCCAAAACCAGGACATATCACAGAAATGGCAACCAAGAAGCTAAATTCTGATGATGTTGAAATACCACTGTTGGAAGACAAACGAGCTGGACAATTACTGTTAGAAGATAAGCATGTTAAAGTTGAGTACGGGGAACATATTGATAAGATTGGAAATAAAAAAGTTTTAAAAGCAAACATAGAATATACTGATTCGAATGGTTACCAATATACAACAGGCTCAAATGGTGAAATAATCAATGTAAAAGGGAAACTACAATTAGGTAATGGAAAAAGAAATGGATATGCACAAAGAACAGTAGGTGGTGCTAATCGTTTATCAACAGATGATGGGGGCCATTTGATTGGAAGACAGTTTAATGGTTCTGGTCAAATAGACAATTTGGTTCCTCAAAATAAGACAATTAATAGAGTTGGTGGGGAATGGTATCAAATGGAAAATGATTGGGCAAATGCACTAAAAAATGGAGGGGAGGTTAAAGTAAATATTAATAGTGTATATCAAAATAATTCTGCAAGACCTGAACGCTTTATCGTTGATTATTCTATAGATGGAGAGACATTTTCAAAAATAATTGACAACAAATAACTTTTCTCTGAGGGGAATCACCCCTCAGAATGATAGGGAGGAAAATATGGAAGAAAAATTAGGTGAATTGTATAATGAAATTGCAAATAGTATTATTTCAGCAATCCCAGTAGAGTGGGAAGATATTTATTATTTAGGAGAAGTGGAGAAGAATAAGAAAAGTTGGTCATCCGTATTTTTTTTCAAAGATATTAATAAGCAACAATATGTAAAGTCACATGATATACCTCAAATTTATGGTGTTTCTGAATCTGAATATAGAGATATTATGAATAATATAAATAGTATTTTGTTAAGACTATACGATTGTTTTATAGAAAATAGTCAATGTGTTTGGGAACAGTTAAGTTTATCAATAAAAAATACAGGAGAGTTTAATATTGACTATATGTATGATAAACTGAAAAATAGTAAAATGGGGCAAGTAGGAAGAGAAGTAGTATGGGCATATGAAACATTTGGAAGAATACCGAAAGAAGGAACATATATGAGGAAGATACTAGAAGAATATTTGTCCAAATGATTTACTACAGTGAAATGTGATAGATACGAAAGTCTGTACATTTTGTAGAGAGTGTGCTAAGGAGAGTAAAGAAAAGTGAAGAAGAGAATTTTTATTACCATTGGAGTGTTAATTCTTCTAATTGCTATTTTAATTGCAGTTTTCGTAGTTAAGGATCTCCGTCAGGAGAAGACTCTGCGAGATGAGATTGCTAGTATTCAGGAACTGACAGGTTCAGAACAGATGGATATGGTTAATGAAAAACTGGGACATATTGTAACTACTGGAGATTATGCCAAAGTCGAAAAAGCTGTGAAGAATTACATGGCAGATAATTTTAATAATGCAATTACAATCGCAGAAGTATTAAGCGATGAAGTGCTTACCAGTGCTTTGACAGCGGAAAACTATGCATCAGACGGTCCGGATTTTGTAAAAACAAAGCTGTTGCTTAGTGATTTGCAAAAGCGTTTGACGAAAGCAAAAGAGGAGCAGAAGCGTTTATCAACGAATGAAACAGTCATGTCCTATTTAAAAGACAAAGAAGACTCTTATTATGTGAACCTGTATAAGGAAATTATAGGTGAAGAGGAGAGTGCTTCTGAGGATGCAATTGAAATTGAACAAAGTATTGACGAGGTCTTGGATATGGTAGCAGTAGAGCAGAGCGTGATTGATTTTCTGTCAGACAATAAAGGACAATGGACAGTACAGGATAGCATTATTGCATTTTCCGATGAAGCACTTAACGTTCAGTACAACCAGCTTCTGTTAGAATTAGAGTAGGAGGGCAGTAGCATGAAAAAGTACAAAAGAATTATAAGTATGGTAGCAGCAGTAGTGCTGTGTTTGGGAGTGACAGCTTGTTCGAAAGAAAAGGATTTTGATGCCAAAGGTTATGTACAGAGTGCAATGGATGCAATCTATCATGGAGAATATGCTGCTTATGCTAAGTTTTTGGATATTTCTGAAGAAGAGGCAAAGAAGCAGGAGGAAGAGGATTTTCAAGAAATTATGAGTCAGCAGTTTTCAGAAGAAGATGGAATGACAGAAGAAGGAATTGCTGCTTATACAGAAAAAATGCATCAGGCATATAAACTGGCGAAATATGAGGTTCTGGAAGCGAAAAAGGCAGAGGATGGCAGTTACATAGTAAAAGTAAAGGCAGAACCGGCAGATGTATTCCAAACTTTAGAAGAAAGTTCCACAGAAGTAAGTAATGAAAAGATTGCACAGGAATTGGATCCGACAGATCCGGAAGTGTTTGCTTCTGTTTTAATGGACAGCATTCAGAGAAGTATAGACAAAAATACATATGGGGAAGCAGTTACAGTAGAAGTTAGGGTAATAAAGGATGATTCCGGAGCATATATACTAGATGAAACAGAGATGAATAAACTGGAAGATACTTTGTTCCTGGAATAATTGAAAATAAAACCGGAGGGAAAAAATCACCTCCGGTTCTATTCATTAGAAGCAGATATGATCGATAGGTTTTTATAAGGGGTCATTTAGTTGATAAATATTGATAAACATTTCAATGAAGTTATTTGATTTATAAAATGAGCGATGATATAATTAGCATAATTTAAAAAGAAAGCAAAATGGATTATGACAGAAAGATTATTGATTGTTGAGGATGATAAAAAATTAAATGATGGCATTCGTCTTGCTTTAAAAAATGATTCTTATTTATTCTACCAGTGCAGAACCTTACAGGAGGCGAGGGAAATTCTAAATAAAGAGTGTGTGACATTGATTTTATTAGATGTGAACCTGCCGGATGGAAATGGGATTGATTTTGTAAGAGAAATCAGGAAAAACAGTCAAGTACCGATTATTCTGCTTACTGTAAATAACATGGAAGTAGATATCGTAACAGGATTGGACGCAGGGGCAAATGATTATATTACGAAACCTTTTAGCCTCATGGTGCTGCGTGCGAGGGTAGCGGTACAGCTTAGAAATAAAGAAACAACAGATGAGAACTGTTTCGTGTGTGATGAATTTGCGTTTTATTTTGATAAAATGGAATTTTTCAAGGCTGGAGAACCAATAGAACTTAGTAAGACGGAACAAAAGTTGTTGCGAGTGTTGTGTGAAAACCGTGGGAAAGTGTTGAAACGGGAATACTTGATTGATGTGGTTTGGCAGGGAGATACCGAATTTGTCGATGCACATGCCCTGACAGTCGCAGTCAAACGTCTCAGAGATAAATTGGAAAAGGATATACAGAAACCAAATTATATCAGGACGGTTTACGGAATTGGTTATACATGGGCGGTGAAAGAATGATAAAAGAAATTTTTCTTGTCGCAGGAACTTTTATTTTAACCGGAATTTTCTGGTATAGTATTTTTTACCAGCGAGAAAAAAGGCTTTTGGATCGCTTGCAGAAGATGCTTGATCGTGCGATAGCGGGAGAATTTGAACGGACGGAAATCTCCGAGGAAAAATATTCTGCGTTTGAAAACAGTATGAAACAATATTTGGAAGAGAATCTGCTGACGAGGAAACATCAACAGGAACAGAAAGATGTAATCCAGCGGCTTATTTCTGATATCGCGCATCAGACGCTGACACCGATTTCTAATTTGAAGATTTACAGTGAAATACTTTCTGAGTCAGATAGTAAAAATGAGGAAGAGATTGGCACGATTTTAGAGCAGACAGAAAAACTGAATTTCCTGATATGCTCGCTTGTAAAATTATCACGAATGGAGAGTGGGATTATAGCAGTGCATCCGGAGAAAATCGGGGTTAGGCAGTTACTGGAGCCGATCCGGCAGGAGTTTGCCGTAAAAGCAAGGGAAAAGGAGATTGCTCTTAGTATTTGTGACACAGATCTGCAAGCTGCCTGTGATCTGAAGTGGACGATAGAGGCGCTTGGAAATATCGTAGATAATGCGATAAAATACACGCCAAACGGCGGCGAAGTTCAGATTCGTGCAGAACAATCTTCTTTCTTTGTAAGGATTAATGTGAGCGATACGGGTATAGGAATGAAAAAGGAAGAAATACCAAAGATATTTGGGCGGTTTTACCGCAGTCTGTCGGTAGCAGATCTGCCGGGAGTGGGGATTGGTTTATTTCTGGCAAGAGAGATCATTCAGGCGCAAAAAGGCTATGTGAAAGTGAAGACAGAAGTTGGAAAAGGTTCCACATTTTCTGTATTTCTCCCTATATAGAAAATGAATAGTATCAAAACTGTGATATTTCAGAAACCGGTTGGAGACATTGTTATGGTAAAGTCTGTATTGTAAAAAACAATATGGGCTTTTTTGATAGGAGGCAGATATGAAAATATTACAAGCAGTAGATTTACGGAAAATATACGGGCAGGGAGAAACGGAGGTCCGGGCGCTTGACGGTGTCAATCTGGAAGTGGAAAAAGGAGAGTTTGTAGCAATTGTAGGGACATCTGGAAGCGGAAAGTCGACGATGCTGCACATGATTGGCGGATTAGATAACCCGACATCGGGGCAGGTGATCGTTGACGGACAGGAATTAAGTCGTATGACAGACGAAGAACTTACTATTTTTCGGCGCAGAAATATTGGGTTTGTATTTCAGCAGTATAATTTGGTTCCGATGCTGAATGTGTGGGAGAATATTATCCTTCCTGTGAAACTGGACGGCAAAAAGGTAGAAAAAAGATATGTAGATGAAATCATTGATATCCTGGGGATTCGGACAAAATTAGAAACGCTGCCAAGCGCTTTATCCGGGGGACAGCAGCAGAGAGTAGCAATTGCAAGGGCTTTGGCGGCAAAACCGGCGATTTTATTGGCCGACGAGCCGACCGGGAATCTTGACTCCAGAACCAGTCAGGACGTCTTGGGACTTCTGAAAGTGACCAGCGAGCAATTTCATCAGACAATTGTAATGATTACCCACAATGAAGAGATTGCCCAGATGGCAGATCGTATTTTGCAGATTGAGGACGGGAAAATCGTCTCAGACAGTGGACGAGCATCATAGGGGGCGATTAAATGGTAAAAGTAGAGAACAAAGAAACCCTGCGGTTATTGACAAAGCGTTTTATGAAAATGAATCGGGCAAGAAATAGGATTGCGGTTATTGCAATTATGCTGACGTCACTTTTATTTACAAGCCTTTTTATGGGAAGTGTATCCATGATCCTTTCGAAAAGAGCAACGGACATCAAACAGTTTATGGATTCCGCTCATGCCAGCGCACAGAATCTGTCGGATGAAGATGCAAAGCAACTCCGGCAGGCAATTGAGCAGAGTGGGCAGGTGGAGCGGTATGGAACTGGTATTTTCTTAGGCGCAGGAATGGATGAGCATTTTGGTTTTTCTGTAGAAGTCAGATCAGTAGATGAAAATATGGCAGAAAGCTTTAATTGTCTGCCAACGACGGGAAGATTGCCGGAGAAAGAGAATGAAGTCGCTGTCAGCAGTATCATACTGGAATCTCTCGGCATAACACCAAAGATTGGAGAAGAAATAACGCTTACATGGGAAGTAAATCCGATGTTGGAACAATACAAGACCGATACATTTCGGGTATGTGGTTTCTGGAAAGGAGATAAGGCTGTTTTAGGGCAGATGATCTGGGTATCGGAATCTTATGCAAAGGAGAATCGTTACCCTGTTACAGAGGAAGAATTAGAAAATGGCATTTATAATGGCGGTAAAGAGTGTTCTGTCTGGTATAAAAACCTCTGGAATCTGGAAAAGAAGACCGAAGCTATATGTAAAACTGCGGGATTTACGAAAGCCGGAACAGGATTGGAAGTCAACCCGGCATATAATCTTTTGGAAGAAGACACCTTTTCCTTTTCTTCATTGATCGTGATGATTTTGTTTGTGATACTGGCAGGTTATCTGATTATTTATAATATCTTTCAGATTTCTGTGAAAACAGATATCAGAGCCTATGGATTGCTAAAGAATGTGGGAACAACGGGAAAACAGTTGAAAAAAATTGTCCGGATGCAGGCATGGAGATTGTCAGCGGTTGGGATCCCGATCGGGCTGCTTTGCGGCTATCTTGCAGGTCTTTGTATGGCGCCCTCGCTGACGGCAAATGCGGAAATCAGCGCGCAGGCAGGAAAGACTTCGGAAACAGTAGTATCAGCAAATCCTCTGATTTTTCTTGTTGCGGCGTGTTTGACACTTTTAACGGTGTATCTCTCCAGTCTGCAGGCATGCAATATGGTGGAAAGGGTATCACCTGTTGAGGCTCTGCGTTTGGCAGAGGGAGGACAGTTACAGCGAAAACAAAAAAAGAATACTTCTGCAACCTGGTGGGGAATGGCGGTACAAAATGTATTTCGGAACTGGAAAAAAGGATTGATTGTGATGCTTTCCATTGCCCTTTCTATGGTGGTCGTCAACTGTATTGTGATGCTGGTGCAGGGATATGACTTTAGCTCTTATAAGAACGTATTTCTGGCAGCTGATTTTCAACTGGATCAGATGACAGGCAGTTTATCGAACACGAATTTTCATGGTATTACGCCAAAAATCAAAGAGACTCTGAACCAGTGTCCGGAAAGCGAGAAAACAGGATATGTATATTATTCCGACGAAATACACACGATGGAACCGGAACTTCTGAAAATTTGGGAAAATTTAGCGGATAAATATGAAGAGAACTGGACAGATTACGAAAAACAGATTTGGGAGGAGGCAAAGGTTTCTAATACGGTCAATGTTCATTTTCTCGGAATCAATGAAGCGGTGTTTGATAAGCTGGAGTGGCGAGGGAAAAAGTGCTCCTGGGATACTTTTCAAAGCGGTGATTACATACTTGTAGACTATGGTGATAAATATGCCAGGAAGCCAATTTCTTATTATCAGACCGGGGATATTTTCCAAATGGAATATAGGAATGGGAATAAGAAAGATTACGAAGTAATCGGTGAGGCATTGCTTCCGTATTCTTTGGATTATCCATATTCGGATCTCATTTATCTTACGGTATTGGTTCCGGAAGACGAGTATATCGCTCAGACAGGAAACGAATCTGCCATGTATGCTGCTATTGACGCAAAGAAAGGGGAGGAGCGGCAGGTAAAAGATTATATTGAGGAATACGTTTTGAGCGAACATGATATGATCAATGTGTTCTCGGTTTTGGATATGAAAGAAAGTTTTCAGAAATTTGTCAGCAAATATTATATGATCGGCGGTTTTCTTGTCATAATCTTAGCTTTTATCGGTATTATGAACTTCTTTAATACAACAGCAACTTCTGTGATCAGTCGAAAAAAAGAGCTGGCGCTTTTAGAAGTTGTGGGAATGACGAAAAAACAGATTTCCAAAATGTTGGTTGCAGAAGGCTGCATTTATCTTGGAGGAGCAGTTGTGATTGCAATTGTGTTGATTGTGTTTGGTGCAGAGAAGATTTTATCAAATACGCTCGGTATGGCGTTTTTCTTTCGAATGCATCTAACAATCGCACCATGTCTTCTTATGATTCCGATCTTGATTGCGCTAGCGTATGTGATACCAAAGTACCAATTTGAAAAAATGAGCCGGGAAAGTGTTGTTGAGAGGATTCGTAAAGAATAGAAGTATGGAAAGAGTGATGAATAATCAATAAAAAATACGCAATGTTTTTTTGCAATACTATTTAGAAATGAAAGAGTTATTGACTAAATTATGCTTATAAAATTTGGCCAATAACTCTTTTTGATTGTAAGGATTTTAAAATAAATATACTATTGAAGCTGATGCAAAATGAAATAAATTATGAGTCACATATAATAAATATTTGGTTTACTATTTGCTAAAGTGAAGCTTACAGACTGTATTATTTTCATTTACTCATGTTTTTTAAATCGCATTATTATTTCATTGATAAGTATTAAGTCATCTTCAGAACAAGATTCCAAATTAGAAATTACTTCATGCAATAATGAGGGGTTTGTTATTTCAGGTGAAAAAAATTCGCGTGGTGTTAAATGAAAGTAGTCGCAAATATCTAAAAAAGTATTCATGGATGGAAGTGCTCGACCAGAAGATATAGATTGTATATATCCTTTTGAACGTCCAAGATTAAGACTTAGTTGATATTCAGAAACATTTGCTTTACTGCGAAATTCTTCTATCCGTTGCCTAATAAAATCTTCGTACATATGCTACCTCCAAATTACCTCTGGATAATAATTATTGTAAATGTTTTTTAGATGTCATACGACTAAATGAAATATTGATATTAACAAATAAAAATAATATTAACTAATTAAATTAGCTGATTGTATTTCGGAGTATTATTATGTGGAAGAGAACTTGAATTATGTAAAAAAATGAATTAGTATTGAAAAAAATGATGGAGGAATGTTAATGTACAGGATTGCAATCTGTGATGATGAAAAATCTATAGGATTGATATTAGAAGAAAAAATAAAGAAATTATTACCGGATGCAGTAATAGATAAATATTTATCTGGTGATGAATTGATTGCAAGTGGTTGTGAGCCGGATGTTCTATTTTTAGATATTCAGATGCCAGGAATGGATGGAATGGAAACGGCAAGGATTCTGCGTCAGAAAAATGAAAGAATGGTATTGATATTTGTAACTGCTGTGGAGGAGTATGTTTTTCAGGCATTTGATGTTGCAGCATTTCATTATCTGGTGAAACCGTTTTCAGATGAAAAATTTGAGGAAGTTGTGAAACGTGCAGTCAGAAGCATTGAAAAATATTCTGAAAATCAATCGGATGAAAAATACATGATGGTGCAGTCCGGAGGAAGCCATATGAAAGTGTTTTTGAAGGATATTGTGTATGCCGAGGTATATAATCGAAAAGTCATTATCCATACACGGGATACGAATATTGAATATTATGGAAAATTGCAGGAACTGAGTGAAATTGCGGGAGCAGATTTTTTTCGTACACACAGAGCCTACCTCGTACATTTCAAATATGTTCAGAAATATGATGCAAATTGTGTGACGATGGAAAATGGAACTGCATTGATTGCAAAACAGA
>OHRH01000722.1_pt1 | contig 20961 bp, 10 predicted proteins | sample 1578391 | NCBI WGS metagenome assembly OHRH01 (sample SAMEA3879599, study PRJEB24766) | human gut metagenome | biome: human-associated habitat; feature: feces | place: USA | collected 1985/1987 | reverse complement strand
TGCCCGACGTCCGGAGTCTTATAGAGAACTATATTTATGTAACATTTCATATCGACCGGAATGACAATATCTGGTTAGCCAACGGCAACGGCGGAATAACCCGGGTGAACCTGTTGACAGGAAAAAGACAGAATTACCGGCATGACCTCAAAAAAGAACACAACATCGGACGCTTCAAAGTGCTACATATCTTCGAGAACCATTTAGGCGAATTATTCTTCAGTACGGCAGGTTCCGGGTTATTCAAATATGAACCGGAAACAGATTCTTTCTTCCGCTTCGCCATGGAGGACAATCTTCTAATGAGTAATTATTGCTATTATGTCGCCGAATCGCCTTCACATGAATTGTTCGTACTCCACAACCGGGGAATCTCCTGCCTGAATTCTGAAAAAAAGGAACTCACATATACATACGTTATTCCATATATGAGTTTCGGACAAGGCTCATGTATCTATTTTACTCAAAGCGGAGAATTATTCCTCGGAGGAACCAACGGCTTGGTTTCTCTGCCGGGAATACAGAATCTCCCCACATCGAATGATCATCAATTCTACTTCGACCAACTGATTATCAACAATAAAGTGATACAACCCGGAGATGAGTCACACATCTTGTCACAAACGATGCCTTATACGGAATCTATCAAGTTGGCACACAATCAGAACAGTCTTATCCTGGAAATAGCCACCTCCAATTATACACAAAACAAGTACAAATATGAATACCAATTGAAAGGTTTCGACCGGACATGGCTTCCGCTACACTCCCCGAAAATAGTATATACCAACCTCGACCCGGGACATTATAAACTGACTGTACGCGAGAAAAACGATTCGCAAACGATCTGTGGTGAACGTTCGCTTCACATCTATATCCGTCCCCCTTTCTATGCTAATCTTTATGCCTATTTATTATATATACTGATTCTCTGTCTTGTACTGTATGCTATCATCCGTTTTAACACCCGGCAAGCTAAACTAAAAGCATCATTGGAATTTGAGAAGAAAGAAAAAGAAAGAATCAAAGAAATGAACCAGGTCAAGCTGCGTTTCTTCACAAATATCTCACATGAATTCCGTACTCCACTAACGCTTATCATCGGACAAATAGAGAACTTATTGCAATTAAACAAGCTCTCTCCCTCCATGTACAACCGTCTGCTGCGTATTTACAAGAACGCCAGCCACATGCGCACGCTCATCTCCGAGCTGTTGGATTTCCGTAAACAAGAACAGGGTTATCTGAAACTGAAGGTGGAATGCCGTGATATTGTCGCCTTCACCAAGGAAGTTTATATGTCATTCTATGAATACGCACTCAAGCATCACATCGCATATCGTTTCGAGACTTCCGAACCAAGTATTAATCTATGGTTCGACCCGGTGCAGATGCAGAAAGTTATTATCAACCTGCTATCCAACGCTTTCAAATATACTCCCGCAGAAGGAAATATTACAGTCAGTATCCGTATGCACTCCCAACAAGTATTGCTCCAAATCAAGGATAGCGGAACCGGTATCCCACAGGAGTCAATCCACAAAATATTCGACCAATTCTATCAGATAGACGGACAAAGATCCAATTTATCTTTGGGAACGGGTATCGGACTGACCTTGAGCAAAAATATCGTGGAATTGCATAAAGGAAATATCCGTGTAGAAAGTAAAGTGGATGAAGGAAGCTGTTTTACCGTAATCCTGAAAACAGGCAACAGCCATTTTAAAGCGGACGAGCTACAAACGGAAAATACATCGGCATGCATGATTAGTACGGAACTGATTCCACTGGAGGAGCTGCCATTGGAAGAAGAGACGGCAGAACATGCACTCACAGAAAAGCCGGTCATACTAATCGTAGAGGACAACGACGATATCCTCGAAATGCTGAAGGAAATATTTTATCCCATTTATGAAGTACACACCGCCGGAAACGGAAAAGAGGGATTTGAACAGGCGTTGACAATACAGCCGGATATTGTACTAAGCGATGTCATGATGCCCGAAATGTCCGGAAAGGAAATGTGTTATAAGATAAAGAACACGGTTAACCTGTCACATATACCTGTCGTGCTATTGACTGCGCAGACATCTGTGGAATATACGATAGAAGGATATATGTATGAAGCGGACGACTATATCACGAAGCCGTTTAACGTAAAACTGCTCGTCTCACGCTGCAACAATCTGGTGAAAAGCCGAAGAAAGCTGATTGAGAAGTTCAGAAATCAACAGCCGGCCACTGTGACGGATATTGCCGTCAACCAAGCCGACCGGGAACTTATCAAGAAAGCGACAGAAATCATTTCCAACAACTTTGAAAACCCGGAGTTCAATATGAATGTGCTTGCCGCCGAACTGGGATTGGGACGCAACAAGCTATATACACGTATGAAAGAGATCACCGGCCTGACTCCTAACGAATTTACGCTTAAAATGAAACTCGACGAGAGTATGCGCCTGCTCAAAAACAACCCGGAACTGAATATCTCCGAAATATCCGACCGATTAGGGTTCTCAACGACCCAATATTTCAGCAAATGTTTCAAATCCGTCTTCGGAATGGCACCGCTTACATTCCGAAAGTCCAATCCCGCCGCACCGGATACGTCTGTCTAATCCGATAAAACATGATTTATCTTTCCCGAGGACAATAACACAGGATATTCGGGACAATTTTGTATGTCCTCTAAGCAATAAATACGTAATCTTTGCACCATTAACTAACAAAAACCTAAAAATATATGAAGCTAGTATCCATTCTATCTTTTTACTTATTGTCAACCTTTTCGACTCTGTACGGCAAAGGTGATAATAAAATAATAACCCATTCTTTCGACCGGGCAGAGCAGCAATATACTGCCATGCTGAAGGCCTTACCCGAACCAACCGCTTATCCGCGTACTACCGATAACAACGGAAAGTTACGTACCACTCCACTCAATGACTGGACGGAAGGCTTTTATCCCGGCAGCCTTTGGTATATCTACGAGAACAATAAGCAAAATACATGGAAACAGGAAGCAATCCGCTGGACAGAAGCCTTGGAACCGCTAAAGAAACAGAAAGGACACCATGACATCGGCTTCCTTATTTATTGCAGCTTCGGCAATGCATACCGCCTTACAAAAAAGGAAGAATACAAACAGATCATCATAGAAGCAGCAAACTCACTCTGCACGCGTTTCAGCCCGAAGACAGGGTGTATCAAATCATGGAATTACCGGAAATCATGGAATGGTAAAGACGAATGGTTCTACCCCGTTATCATCGACAATATGATGAATCTGGAATTACTTTATTTCGCCAGCAAAGTGACCGGTGACCCGCATTATGCAGAAATAGCCAATTCGCACGCTATCACCACCGCGCGGGAACAATTCCGTGAAGATTACAGTAATTATCATGTAGTCAACTACGACCCGGAAACCGGAAAAGTACTCCACAAACAAACCTGTCAGGGATTCTCCGACAATTCCGCCTGGGCACGCGGACAAGCATGGGCCATTTACGGATACACAATGGCTTATAGAGAAACAAAGAAACCCGAGTTTCTGGAAATGGCACAGCGCACCGCCGAATTCTGGCTCAACCACTCCAATCTGCCCGAAGACATGGTACCCTACTGGGATTTCAATGCCGGACAGGAAGGCTATGTCCCCGAATGGGAGTATGACGCAAACGACTTCAAAGAGATACCAAGAGACGCCTCAGCCGCAGCTATCACAGCTTCCGCCCTACTCGAACTTTATCAATATGTAGATAAGAAAACAGGAAAAAGATATTACCAGGCAGCAGTGAAAACGTTAAAATCATTGGCTTCGCCAAGTTATCTGGCTGCCCAAGGAACCAACGGCAACTTTCTCTTAAAACATTGTGTAGGAAGTATCCCGCACAAAAACGAAATTGACGTACCGTTGGTATATGCCGATTACTACTTCTTGGAAGCACTGCACAGATATAAGAATTCAAAAGGTATAAAGTAAGCTTTTTGACAGAATATTAGAATAATAACTTAACACAGAAAGAAGGTTGGTCCCCCTATCCACCCTTCTTCCACAAAAGAGGCCGGAAATGTCATCACTTCCGGCCTCTTTTACGTTTATCCCCATAAAATTAAGCATATACAATTGTACCCCATGACAATTTTACCCTACTTTCGGTACAATCTTCCTAGGTAATCTACCTTCAAATACACAATCTTTGCACTATCATTAATCATCTGAAAAGAATCATAATTATAAAACATCTTATAACTAATTTTTAAATTATAAACTTATGAAGAACAGCACTCAACGAACGTCATGCGTTCACAACTCAAAAAAGAGTGGTGCATTATCCGGAATAATGCAACTCTCAGTGGCGATACTATTTGCTTTTAGTATCACGACACAGGCGGAAGCCATAGAATATCCGTCTGCAAAAATACAGACTGCAATCAACCAGCAAAGTAAAATCAAGATTACAGGTACAGTTGTTGATCAGGCAGGAGTTCCCATTATCGGTGCTAATATAACCGTTAAAAACCAAACCGGTACCGGAACGATCACCGATATCGACGGCCGGTTCACATTGGAAATCCCCACCAATTCTACCCTTTCAATATCCTATATCGGATACAAGAATCAGGAAATAAGAGTCACAAGCAGCAAACCACTTACCATTAAACTCCAGGATGATGCCGAAGTCTTAGATGAAGTCGTAGTAACAGCCTTGGGTATCAAAAGAGAGGAAAAGGCATTGGGGTATGCCGTACAGAAAGTTAGCGGCGACCAACTGACTACCATAAAAAGCGTAGATGTGACTTCCGGACTGAACGGTAAAATTGCCGGATTGAAGGTAGAAAACAGTACGGAATTCAATGAAGCTCCCAATCTAAAGCTGCGCGGTGAAAACCCGTTGATTGTTATTGACGGGGTTCCTTACAAAAATATGTCGCTGCGGGATATCGCTTCGGATGATATAGAATCCATTGATATACTGAAAGGAGCTACGGCTTCCGCCCTGTATGGCGCACGAGGTGGTTCGGGTGCCGTCATGATCACTACAAAAAGAGGAAAAGAAGAAGGACTGCGAGTAACCGTAAACAGCAGTACGATGTTCAATGCCGGATATCTAAAATTGCCGGAAGTACAAACATCTTACAGTTCGGGGAAAAATGGCATATACAATGATAACTCCAGCTATGTATGGGGAGCCAAACTGGACGTCGGCAATGAAGCCATGCAATACAACCCGTATACTCAAGAACGGGAAATGACAGAACTGACTTCCAGAGGGAAAAATAACCTGAAAAACTTCCAGGAACTGAGTTTCATCACCAACAACAACGTAAGCGTCACTCAGAAAGGTAAATATGGAAGTATCCGTACCTCATTGACACACGTCTACAACAAAGGCCAATGGCCCAACGAGAAATTAAACAAAATAACCTATACCGTATCAGGAGATATGAAATATAAGAAATTCAGTTCCGAGGCCGGAATCACTTACAACAAGAGATTCTATCCCAATATGGGCGGATCGGCCTATCACGGTACAGGCTATATTTACAATCTTCTAGTATGGTCGGGCAGTGAATACGATATACGGGATTATAAGAATTACTGGAAAATAAAAGACGAACAATCCAACTGGTGGGATCGGGGCGGTTGGTATGACAATCCATATTATATAGCCAACGAGTTGACGAGCTCGGACAATTATGATGTAGTCAATGCCTTTGTCAATGCTTCTTATGATATTACTTCCTGGTTGAAACTATCCCTGCGTTCGGCTGATATGTATACGGAAAAAAGCGAGACTAAAGCTCCGGTAGGTTCCGTAACCGGCAAAGGAGAGAAAAAAGGATATTATTCTGTCTATCAAAAAAGAGGACTCAGTACCAATAATGATATTATGCTGACTGCCGAACATAAATTCGGTGATATCAGTGTGGACGGATTCGTCGGAGGAAATATTTACTATTACCAGAATGACAATTTAAGCTCAAACACTGCCGGCGGATTAATCATTCCGGGGTATTATTCGCTAAAAGCATCGGTAGACCCTGCCGAAACCAGTAAAACTTATAACAGCAAACAAACGAATTCCATTTACGGAAAAATAGGATTAGCTTATAAAAGTGCGGTCTTTGTAGAAGCAACGGGACGTAACGACTGGTCGTCAACCTTACCGGAAGAGACTCGTTCTTATTTCTATCCGGCTGTTTCCGGTAGCGTAGTGCTCTCCGAATTCATCAAAATGCCCAAAGTTATCGACTTCTGGAAAATAAGAGGTTCGTGGACAACCACCAAACATGATATGGATGTATATGCTATCAATGATGTTTATTCTATCAGTACCGATGTATGGGACAACATGAGTGCCGCCTACTCTCCTACAACAATTCGAAACAGCCTGCTTTCCCCTTCCCAAACACGTTCATACGAACTGGGTACAGCCATTCATTTATTTGGGAACCGCCTGCGTCTGGATTATACATATTATAATACACTCAAGTTTAACAATACCCGGAACGCCGGACTCAGTTCTGTAAGCGGATACAGCAATACGCAAGTCAACATGGACGAAGAACAAGTAAGAAAAGGAATGGAACTCTCCATTTCCGGTGATATCATCAAGAACCGGGAATTGACGTGGTCTGCCATGTTCAACTGGTCACGCGACCGCTACTATTACCATAAAATAGACCCGGTATACTCTACTCAAAAACCTTGGGTAGCCGAAGGGGAGCGTTGGGACTGGGTAGCAATTTACGACTACCAAAGGGATCCGGAAGGAAATATTGTACACGGAAGTAACGGATTCCCTCTCGTCAATAAGTTTACGACACTCAAAGGATATAGCGAACCTGATTGGATATGGGGACTCAGCACATCGGTCAACTGGAAGGGAATCACCCTGAGTATCACCATTGACGGACGTGTAGGAGGTGTCGGTTATTCTATGACAGACCAGGCCATGTGGAACTCCGGCGCACATATAGACAGTGACAATCAATATCGATACGAAGAAGTAGTCAACAACAATAAGACATTCATAGGCCAAGGGGTCAAAGTGGTATCAGGCAAAGCCGAATGGGATGCAAACGGAAATGTAATTATGGACAACCGTGTATTTGCTCCCAATGATAAAGTCGTTTCGTATCAAGACTATATGATGAATACTAATCCGTATGCATCGGGTGATAATAAAAGAGCGCAAAACTGGTTCGACAAGACGTTTATCAAGCTTCGCGATTTATCTATCAGTTACGAAATACCACAATCCGTTTGCCAGAAAATAGGAATGAAAGGTGCTTCAGTCGGCTTTGTCGGACAGAACCTGCTGATGTGGGCAAAAGAGTTTCGCTTCAGTGACCCCGATAAAGTGCAGGATGCACTAAGCTCACCTTCTATCCGTTACATGGGATTTAACGTTAAGTTTGACTTCTAAAAGAATGAATAATATGAAAGCAATAAAATATATCGCGAGCCTGCTCGCCGGAATTACCCTATTTTCATGCGATAACTTTGAGGATATCAATACGAATCCGGACTCTGTGACCAAAGTATCACCCAAGCTTCTGGCAACGGGTGCCATTGTAGGGCTTATGAAACCTTCCAAAGGCAAAAACTTCATTTATAATCAAATGACCTGCAAATATATCGGCTGGTCGGAAGCATTGGAAGGAACGCAGTATAACAACTTCGGACGCGAAAGTTTCAGCGGCTACACCTCGCTGACCAACTATAAGCTCATGGCGGAACTGACAGACAAAGACGAAACAATGAATGAAGACAAAAGGAATGCATACAAGGGTCTGGCACTTTTTCTGAAGGCTTACCGGCTGTTCGAATACACTCTCAATGTAGGTGATATTCCCTACGAAGGAATCCTCGAGGGCAAGGAAGGAAATCTGACTGTAGCCTACAACACACAAGAGGATGTTTTCAAATTCCTGCTCAATGATCTGGATAAAGCACACGAATACTTCCGGAACGCCAACCAGACAACATTTGACGGTGATCCTATCTTCGGTGGAAAGGTAGAACAGTGGCACAGAGTATCGAATGCTTTAGAATTAAGAGTTCTAATCAACTTATCCAAGAAGATTAATTCCACTGACATCAATATTAAATCCAAATTTAATGAGATACTTGACCGTAACTTACTGTTACGTTCCAACGCTGATAATTTACAAATCACTTTCTCCACGAAAGAAGGGCAGTTGTATCCATTCAATGAATCATTACATTCCTATAAACAATACGTAATGATATCCGGTCTGGTTATTGATGCGCTGAAAGCCAATGAGGACTATCGCCTCTTTTATTACGCAAATCCTTCCGAAGGAAAATTAAATTCCGGTAGCCAGGAAAATGACTGGGATGCTTACATAGGAATCGACCCGTCGGATCCGATAGACGAATTAAAACTAATAGCCGATCAAACGAAAGAATTCTGCCAGTTCAACAACAGATATACTTCTTACGAGTCCGGAGAACCTTATATCCGTATAGGCTATGCCGAACAGAATTTTATTCTTGCCGAAGCGGCATTACGCACATGGATCACCGGAGATGCAGCCGAATATTATAAAAAAGGAATTGAAGCAAGCATGAAATTCGTTGCTGACAATACGCCGGATGCACAGAAGTATCATCACGGACGCAAAATGACTAGTGACATCATTGCCCAAACATTAGCAAAACCCGGTATCCAGCTAAATGGAAATTTCGAGGAGGATCTCAAAAAGATCATAACTCAGAAATATCTGGCCAATTTCATGCAGTCACCCTATCAAGCCTATTATGACTACAGAAGAACCGGTTATCCGGAATTCCCGATCAATCCGCTGACTAACCAAAATCCCAACGAACCTACCAAAATGCCGGTACGCTGGTTATATCCAAGTGCGGAATATGATTATAACAAGGCAAATGTAGAAGCGGCTGTACAAAGGCAATTCAACGGTTCGGACGAAGTAAACAAGTTGATGTGGATTCTACAAGAATAAAAAAGAACGGTATGAAACTAAATTTTTATATACTACTCTTATGCCTTAGCAGCATAGGAATAACAAGTTGGGGTCGCAATGCGACCCCAACCTCTCATCTCACCGTCCTGCAACTCAACATCTGGCATGAAGGAAGCATCGTAGAAGGAGGATTTGAAGCCATAGCCGATGAAGTGGCACAGGTTGATGCCGATATCGTTTTTTTCAGCGAAGTCCGCAACTACAATGGCACCTTCTTTATATCCCGCATCATTGAGGCACTTAAGAAACGTGGAAAAACTTACTATGGAGAACATAACCCTCTGGATGTAGGCATTTTATCCAAATACAATATAAGTCAGCAGGAGATTATCTATCCAAAGGACAGCGGTTGCGGCTCTATCCTGAAAGCAACTATCGGCATAGCCGGACATACTATTGCCGTTTATTCCGCCCACTTAGATTATAAGAATTATGCTTGTTACTTACCTCGTGGTTACAATGGAAGTACTTGGAAGAAAATGACACAACCTGTTCATAATGCGGATTCCATTTTAGCGGCCAACCGGATCGCCTTTCGCGAAGAAGCCATTGAAGTATTCATCGAAAACGCACGGCAAGACATTGCCGAAGGAGCCATTGTTCTATTAGGAGGAGATTTCAACGAACCTTCTCACCTCGACTGGCAAGAAGATACAAAAGACCTATGGGACCATAATGGGGTAGTTATCAATTGGGACTGTTCAAGTATACTCTGCAAAGAAGGATTCAAGGACACATATCGAACGCTATATCCGAACCCGGTCACCCACCCGGGATTCACTTTCCCTTCCGACAACGACAAGATGCCTGTCAGCAAATTAACCTGGGCACCAGATGCGGACGAAAGAGACCGGATTGATTTTATTTACTTTTATCCTAATCAGGACATTACACCGATATCCTCTATGATTCTCGGTCCGTCCCGTTCCATTGTCAAAAGTCAGCGCATAGAAGAGAATACAGAAGACTACTTCATCACCCCCAAAGGCATATGGCCTTCTGACCATAAAGGAGTAATAGCCACTTTCAGGATATCTCTCCAATAGAACAGACTTTTCCAGTTTAGAGCCGTATTATGGGGAGATACTGCTGATCTGTCGGACAGCTCCTCTTTTTATTACTTCTATATTACTAGTTTATCGGACATATAGATCCAATGTGTTGGACATATATAGTCAACGCGTTAGGCATATAGATCCAATACGCTGGACATATAGATTCAGCATCTCATCCATAACAGCCTGATTACCCGCCCGTTAAACCCGGTAGACAAATTGCTGTTACTTTATTTATTTTCGTCCATAGTTGAAACAAATTCTTCGACTTTTGAAAAGCAGCGCTTTAGGTAGGCTAAAGCTATGCTTTACACACTCTAAAGCGCCGCTTTAGAGTTCAAAAAAGGACACTACATGGAAGTAAAACGTACAGGGTGAAGAAGTGAAGGACGCTTTCAATCGTTTCTCCTTCTCTCCTTCACCCTGTATCTATCTATTCATCGGCAGTCCAACACGAAGATGAACCTGATGAACCCTCAATAAGAGTATAAAAATAAAATTGCTATTATCTCATACTTTTGAATCAATACTCATGAACCTTTTCCGCCCAAGCTTTCTCCATACCATAGAAATTAATCACTTCACCGCTAGCTTTGCCTTCCAACTCCTGTTGTTTCTGCTCAAAGAAAGTTTTCCAACGCAGATAATACAAATCTTTCAAAAGACCACTCCATTCACGATGAGAATAATCATGCAAACCTCCCTGATTGGAAGCGATACTATCACCCCAGACTGTGATTAATGCAGATGCATTCCATTCATAGAGTTTCTTTTCCGCGTCCGTATTGCCCAAAGAACGTGCGGCAGTCAGCCAAGAAGATACGGAGAATTCTTTCCGGGTAGACAATAAACTGTCTTGCGACAAAATGAGTTCAAGGAACTGCTGCGTCTGCTTCCGGAAATTCTCTTTGTCTTTACGATCATAACTTTGGGATATTTCATCGAGCAATGCATTGCCTTTATCAGCATTACTCTGACGTACGATATCCACCAAGTCATATTCAAAATTATTGTTGCCTTTATATTGTTCAGCCACAGAGAGCATTAAGTCCGCAGCTTTCGAAGTAGAATCAGGCGAATAGAACAGTTTGGAATATCCCCATGTAGACGTTCTGTCCAAATGGAAACCCGGACGGGCACACAAAAGAGATTCTAACGTTCCCTCTCCCGGAGAGTTCTTGGGAGCATTATAAACCGTATGTTCCAACGCTCTCCATGCTTCCATAACTTCCGGTGACAATTCACCACCATAACGGGCTTTCAGATATCCTTGCAACCATACGTCCGGTGAAAAGCGTTCCGCACGCCACGGCAATTCATACAAGAGTTCAAACATAACCGGATTATTCTCTATCCCCTCAGGCGTAGCCCCTACGCCACGCATTCTTTTCCCATTTACGTGAGCACACGCATCATAATATCCGTTCACCAACTGATTCATTCGTCCATGCAAACCGACATTTCCTCCGAAGTTCAGCAACATACAATAAAGCCAGTCATGCTTGCCAAAGCCTTTCTCACGATACCACATCGAATCCGAGTCTCCCCATTGCGGACGTTTCTCGCTATACAAATCCAGCACCAACATATCTCCGGCATTCAACACATCGATCATAGCCGGACGCGGATTTACTTGCCATGCCTGAATGACCCAGACAGCTTCCGGATTGGCTTTCTTCATGGCTTTCATTATAGAAGTTCCAGCCTTCGCCAAGTCTACCCCTTCTGTGTTGCCTCCCTCATGGAATGGGTCCATACTATAATATTTAGCTTTTCCGTAAAGTTTCTCCAATTCTTCGTAGTACATAGCCGCAAAAGAATCGAAATGCTCGTCTTCTGAAGAAAGGAAAGCCGGACGAGGGAAACCGCACCATGTGCCGGGGTCGGCAATCTGATAACCTAGTTTCTCACCGATATTACGGGGAACCATTCCTGCATAACCTGGAAATACGGGTTCAATTCCCAGTTCCCGCATACGGGATACGATCTTCTTTTGAAGTGCTTCTTGTTGCTGATACCAACTGTCAGGATTGGGTCCGCCCCACCCTTCCAAATTGTTCATCTGCCACCAAGCCATAAATGCCGGACCGGAGATAAATTCATTGATTTCTTCCGTTGTGTATCCGACACGTTTCAGCAGATTATACCAGACTACTTCCATTCCGGTTATGCTCAAAGGCATATTAATGCCATGCAATGCCATCCAGTCAATCTCCTTCTCCCAACGTTCCCAATCCCAGAAAGCCATTGAGTAGGAATAAGTACAATAATTCAGATAATAACGGTTTTGCATAGCTGTCTCCTGACGGATTTTCCCCGTGGGAAGAGGGAGCACTTCCGGCAACTTCTGTGACGGGTTATTCCAGGAAAGATGAATACCGGCTACATACTTCAGATACCAGTTCAGTCCTGTTGCCAATGACAGATCGGAATTTCCGACTATCAGGACTTTACCGTCTTCGGCAGTTATTTCAAAGTAATCCTTAGACACATCGTCTTTTTCCGGTGTCATCCGAAAAAGGATTCGATCTTTCGAGGTTCCTTCCGTTACACGTTCTGCCAAAGAATTTACCGGTAACTGCTTCGGTTGGCAGCTACAAAACAAAGTCACTCCAAATAATAAGGTTATCAAAATACGTATGTTCATAATCGTGTTTTTTAGATTTGCCAAAGATAGTAAATAGAAATCAAATTTCTTACTACCTGTACACTTTAATCAATGAAACAAGAAGAATTGCGGGCGACCGTATACGTTTATCTCTTTTACCTTCCCTGACAAAAAAGCACCTTTACGTACTTTGAAGCGAAGGGCTGATATTTTATAGATTTCCTTTATGTCCACAATGATACGGTGCGGCTGTCCGGGTTCCGTTGCCGGATCTGTATGCCAGAATGAAGAAATATCTCCGTCGAACAAGTTCTCCGCTACACCCAGATTCTTATCTGCCTGCTCGCTGCTTACGTAAACAACTTCCCATTTGGTCTTATCAATCGGTTGTCCCTTATCGTCCAACAAATCAACCTCTGAAATACACGCCTGATTGTCTTCCGTATAAGAAGAAAGCGTTTCGATGCAAAAATGACGCAGAGTGCTCACAACCGGTAAATCAACTTGCTGCCAATCGCTTGTCTCCGCCAAAGTGGTGTTCAGAAGAATATCTCCTTCTTCGAGAATCGGACTGCCTGTTTGATTGCGTTGCTGTTTCTCCGGCTTGTTTTTATCAATACCCAAACTGTCGAGAATCGGCTTGTCCAATCCCTGCAAGTTCCTCTTTCCCGTATCCTCCATTTCGAAAACAACAATCTCATTCTCACCTTTTTTCAACCAGGGAGCAGGTATATAAAGAGTTTGTTGCGGACCGATATTCCAGAAACGTCCCAACGATTTACCGTTTACCCAGACAGCTCCTTTACCCCATTGGCTCATATCGACAAAGCAATCGCCTTGCTGTTCGATAATGAATGTCCCTCTATGAAATGCAGGAACGCCTTTGATTTCTTGTCCGAAAGACAAGGAAGATACTTCTTCCTTATAAAGAGGAAGCGGTGTGATTGACCACCCTGTCAATTTCTCATTCCCCCAAAGCACCTGACTTGTAATTCCTTTACGGTTAAAAAGAATATCGGGACCATAATTGACCCGTCCGGTATTTTCAACCAGAATCTCAAGTGTGGCGGGAACTTTATGAATATCCAATGTCGTACTGTTCTGATTATAACGACGGTCAAGGCTGGCTACTTGTTTACCGTCCACCAGAATAACGGCATAATCACGCAAATCCTGAATAATCAATTTCTGTTTTCCCGGTGTCTTAATGGTAGTCTGATAGTGGATATATCCGAAATCGGTTCCTACATCTTCCATGGATAAAACATCTTCCGATTGTATAGTCTGATGAAATGCCGTAGTTAACGGAGCACTTTCTTTCAGCTCGACCGTCGCAAAGGTAGTGGTCGGATTATCGGCAGGCACTTCCGGCAACTGTGTTCCCTCCGGCAAGTATTTCTGAATGATCTCCCGGAAAGCATGATATTTCGGATAGCAGTTGCCCCACTCTCCAAGCGGAGCGTCATAATCGTAGCTGGTAGGTTGGGGACGGAATCCTCCGCTGGTATTGGCACCGTTCATATACCAGAAATTTGTTCCGCCGTGGAACATATACATACTGACAGATACGCCATGTCCCAACATCCAATCCAGTTGTTCGGTAGGACGCTCGTAGGCAACAGAAGAATGACGTTTCCCCCATTCATCAAACCAAGCCGGATAGAACTCCGCCACAAAGTACGGACCGCCCGGATGATATTTATCCACGATTTTAAATATATCCTCGCCGAACACACCGTTCAAAGTAGGCAATGCACCGGCAATATGTCCGGCTTCCACCTGCCCACCGCCGTCGCAAGTAAACAACGGAACATTGAATCCGGCTTCTTGAAGCATATCACGGATAGCAGCAAGGTATTCTTTGTCGGCCGCATACGAACCGTATTCGTTTTCCACCTGTACCATGATAATATTACCGCCGTTGTTGATAGTCAGGGGGGCCAGTTGCTTGCCAAGTTCCTTGATATATCGTTCGCAATAAGACATGAAACGCGGGTCCTTACTACGATAAGTCAAGTCCTTTTCTTTCAGGAGCCACGAAGGATAACCTCCGAAATCCCATTCCGCACACACGTATGGCCCGGGACGAAGAATGACATACAGCCCTTCTTCCTGTGCAATACGTACAAACTCGGCAATATCCGCTTGTCCGCTGAAATCAAATACTCCGGGTTGCCGTTCGTGGAAGTTCCAGAATACATAAGCAGACACGGTGTTCAACCCCATTGCACGCGCTCGGTGCAGACGGTCACGCCAATACTCGTGCGGAATACGGGGATAATGCATTTCTCCGCATATCAATTGCACATCTTTCCCGTTAATATTAAAAGTACCATTTTCTATTTTAACCTGTTCCCTGGGGGAGGAACAGGCTGAAATAAAAAATGATACAATTAAGTTAAGCATAATAAATACGTTGCTTCTACTTTTATTCATCTTTATTCAAATTATATCATAAGTATTGAATGTTCCGGGGGCTTCTTCAAATTTGGTGGTTATTTAGCAAGTCGGTATCTCCATTCCCCTCCTTCGGGAAGGAGAATGGAGGATACTATCGACTATAAACTAGCAAATCATTATTTTACAAATTCACCTTACCGACAAATTTAAAGAGTAATCTGCTCCGACTTGCCCACAAGATATCGGTTTGTCCCGGCCGAAGCATTCATCAATCCGTATCAGAATGTAACTTCACCGAAAATATTCACTGCATATTTTCCTGCGTCATCATACCAATGAGTGAGTTTCTCCGTCGGAGCAAACTTGATGGCGTAAGCCGGATTGTATTTCAAATCGGCCACTTTCTCCGGCATCCAGATTCCAACTTTGTATGTCCCGCTCAATCCGGCAGCTGCACTTCCTTTTATAACATACTTCGCTACCTGATTCGGTTCTTCATTTGTAGAAGGAATCCATGTTTTAGGATCAACATCCAGCTTTATTTCTTTAGCTACCTGACCGTCTCCGGAAACCAGCACAAGATATACTTCTTTCGGATTAATCACCGTAGCAAAACCGGTATTAGTTATCGTCAGATTATATTCCAAGTTTCCGTTTTTCGCCTCCACTGTCGATTCGCTTTGCAGATTCAACCGGTATCCCAAATGGTCACGTACAAATTCATAGAATGAACGGACAACCTCATTTCCTTCGGCGTCTTTAAAATAACTCTCATCAAAGAGAATGTTATTATCATTCAGCAAAGAAGGATATACTTTTACTTGTTTCCAACTCATGATATTCAAATCAAAATTCTGCGTTATATCAAAAGCCGAATAACGGTGTTCACGCAAAATACGCAATGACTTCATCGGAGTAATTAGTGCAGCCAAACCCCATTCGGTATCTTCATTATAAGGAATCTCACCACTCATATAGAAATTATTCGCTTTTACCTCCCCGGTTATTTGTTTATAATCATCCGTATTGGGAACAAAGTCATTGCCCGGCGCATGAGAATGTTCACCGGCTGTAAAGTAATCGTTCGCATATCCGATACGTCCGCGGTATTCTTCCTGCTCCAATGTCAATGCTTTCTTATGACTCGGGTAACGCATTTCTACACAATATGGAACAGGCAAAGCTCTTAACAGTGCACTGACAATTGCATTCTTCGCATCCTGATCATTTGCCAACGGCGACGTATGCCACTCTCCCCAAGCACCAATAAAACCAACTTGCACCGTAGCAATCTGACCGATATATTCATTCAACAAAGGTGTCAATTGTTCAATATGCCTAAGAATCCATTGTTTAGATTCACCGCCGGACGTATTAAGCCCCGCATGATTGTATGCAAAACGAAGAATAGCTTTATATCCCTGCGCTTTCATCAACTCAAACACCTTGCGGATATTATTCAAAGCCTCATCATCAAGATCTTTACTCACCCATTTGGTCAGATAGATATATTGCTGCACAAGAGTCAGATTATCGTCTTTCGCATCAAACTGCTCTATTTTCTTTTTATACAAATCCTCACCATATACTTCATAATCATTATATGGACTTTTCATCTCATCAGCCAGCAAATTACATTCAAGATGAAAGCCTCTATCAGGATTTCTCAACGACTCGATATGAACAATTTTACCTACAACTTCCGGAGTTTCCGGTTCATTCGTACCTTCTTCCTCTCCATACTGTCCTGCATACACATCTATCGTATCAGAACAAAAGCTACACATAATACCTAATAATAAGGTAGATAATATGGTCATAGTTTTCTTTATATTGATTAACATGATTGATCTATTTTTAATTTTCACCTGATTAATTTTCATTGAAGATAAAACGTGCAGGAGCCCCTGTTGTCCAAGGAGTCCACAATGTTGCTCCGCCATCATGAAGCATACATCCATGCTCTGTATTATCAGTCACCAACAAATAGCAATACTGTCCGGTGTGATTATTAATATTCGGTTCTACCCATTGACCGGAAGCACACAAATTAAATTTCCAGTCATTCAAATGAGTCTGTCCTTTCACTGACTCATAATAATCAGGGTCTTTCAAAACATTCCATTGACCTTCAGCTGTTCCCGCTTCGGCAAACAGGTTCTTATATTCCTGCATAGTCGGTAAGCGCCAACCCGTAGGAGCTATTTTGTCACGAATGTCATAATGATAATGAACTCCGTATGCTTTCACTCTGCCTTCTCCAAAAGATTCCGGCGTATTCTTATAATTATTTGACTCAATATCAGTTCCGTCAGGATACTTGGTCGTCCTCAAATTATCTGCCAGCCAAACCAGTGAAGTTCCGTCGCTATAAGAAATACGGGCAACCCGATAGGTTATCTTCTCATCACCGCGAACATCAATGAAACGCATCATTTCCGTCATATTTAGTACTCCGGAAGAACGTGACACCAGTTGCCCGTCATCAGTCTTCACATTCCAATATATAGCGTTGGATGTCCAACGTTTAATAGAAAGTTGGTCGAGCAAGGTCTGAAGTTGCTCGTGTGTCAGAGAAGACTTACCTTTTACAATCCCTACACTTTGCTCGGCTACAGTCTGTTTCATTTCAGGATCAAGTGACAGACAGAGTGAATATGAGGTTGATTCAGGCCTTCCTTCCGTATCCCATTCAAACTGTACGGCAGTTTCCGGTTTATCTTCAGCCAAAGCAATCTCAGTCATATCCTCAGGTTGTAACAACTTGGTAGACATACGTTTCACATGAATCGTATGCACATCCGACGCAGCAGCCGTAGTATTGCCAGTCTCTTTAACAGTCCAATACAACAGCGCTTCTTGACCGGCCTTTATTCCCAACTGAGAGAAATACTGATCGGCTGCCAATACGGACAAAGTAAAAGAGGTCGATTTACCAGCGTCAATCTTCACCGGCTTTTTGAAATCTCTGGTAGCACAAAGAATCAGTTTGGCACCTTTCTCCAATGCCTTATCCCATGAGAAACTATATTCATCGATTGACAAATCATTCAAGTCAATTTTCGCTCCATCCTGAGGCGCACTCAGGTAAATATCCGACATAGGAATAATTACATTATACTTGTCCTCTTTACATCCGGCAAGTAATAAAATACCTAATAGAGTATATAATAAATGTTTCATAATACTATCCATTTTTAGTAACCGGGGTTTTGAATTATAAGACCTTGTCCTTCAGTAATCAAATGAGTAGGTAACGGAAACTTCTCATATTTATATTGCCCGTCTACCTTCGTTTCGATTTTACCAGTCGGCTGACCTGCAAATCTTGCTTTAGCAAGTGCCGCTTCTATGAATTTTCCGTGACGAATCAAATCCTGTCGACGTACACCTTCAAAATAGAACTCATGTCCACGTTCTTCCAACAATTTATCAAGGAAATCTTCCACTGAAGCGAAATCACTCAATTGATAAGCTTTCAGTCCGCCATGGGTAACACGTACTTGATTCAATAACCCGACAGCTTCCTGAGTTATGCTATTTCCATTGCGGACAATAGCTTCTGAAAGTAAAGTCAATACGTCTGCATAACGGTAGATTGGCATATCTATTTCACACAGTTCTCCTATCACCCCTTCGATTTTATACTTAACCGGAATTGCACCATAAAAGAGTACACCTGTTGTACCTCCGTCACGGTCAAGAGCACGACTGTGATGCACGCCTTCCGTACCAGTATATTCACCTATAATTCTTTCCCGTCTTTTGTCTTTAGGATCAAAAGATTCATAGGCAGGCCAGGATATTTTATACCCTCCCCATGCAGTCACCGCCATTCCTGCCGGAATAGGATAGTCGGATGTTAATACATGTGCAAACCACTTCTGCTCCATCACACCAGCTTCCGCTACACAAGAGAATATTACTTCCGAATTCTTTTCTCCTGATAAAGAAAACAAAGAATGATAATCGTCTACCAGTTTATAACCGTATTCGGATTTAGTCAATTCACGTCCTATTTTCTCTGCTTCATCCCACTGTTTAGTCATCATATAGAATTTTAACAACAATGTGTTGGCCAATCCTTTTGTAAAACGTCCGTAATCCGTATCTTCATATTTATAAGGCAGTATGTCGGCCGCTTCCTTCAGGTTAGTAACAATGTATTCACGCATCGCTTCTTCAGACAAGCGGGGAATCACAATCTCAGCTTCCGGTTTCTGCAAAGTTTCCAAATCTGCAATAGGTATCGGACCATACATATCATACATCAGAAAAGCCAGAAAACCACGTCCACATTTTAATTCGGCCATATAACGGGCCTTCAATGTTTCATCCATATCCACGTTCTTGATACGTTCCATTGTCAAAGTCATGGAAGCCAGATATTGGGAATAGTCATACACGCGGCGATAATCTCCGTCGATATGCCAGTCATTAGCTTCATACGAATTATATACGGTAGTCCACCCCCATGTATTTTCCACATAATCGGTCACCATTTCCGAAGTCGTCACATAACCTGCCGCCACCTCAAAAATCCCCCACGGAGAAAAAACGTAATAAGCACTTGAGTTGACCAACGCATTTACATCTTCAGCATTCTGCGGAAACATTCCCGGATTTATTTTATTATAAACTTCCTGTTCCAGCGTGCAAGACGATATGAGGAACAAAAGAGTTGCTATTACAGTATAAATTGTCTTTTTCATATTCATAACTTATTAGAAAGATATTGATACACCAAAATTATATGAGGTTACATTCGGATATGCATAGGTTCCATTGTCCGTTTCCGGGTCCAGACCTGTCCAGTTAGTAATCACAAATGGATTATTCACGTCTACATATACACGGAGATTCTTGGCAATCTTCTGGCTGATAGGCACTTTATATCCTAATGTAATGCTTCCACAACGAACGTAATAGATAGATTTCACATAGTAATCCCCCCATCCGCTTCCACCTCTGACAAATGTCGGATCTGTGGCTGTCAGGTTATTGCTATTAAAAGCTTTCAGGGCATAAGTAGAAACATTGATACCATTGTCCATACGTGTCCAGCCCTCATAATAACTGGCTCCTCTCTTTCTGCCGGCTTCTCCATAGAAATAGATATTCAAGTCGAAGTTCTTATATCTGAACGAGTTGTTCAGACCGTAGATAATTTTTGGATCACCATTACCCATATATACTTTATCCTCATCTCCCAATACTCCGTTTCCATCGCGGTCTTTCAACTTCATCATACCCGGAACCAAGTCTTTTTGAGCGTCCGGAACTTTTTCTCCCGGTTGCAGGATGCCAAGCGCTTCATATTCCCACCATGCACGAATCGGATCATTTTCTTTTTCATAAGGTTTGGGTTTCCAGTTCGGGTCACGTGTCAGCCAACGGTCATTGTAATGTGACAAGGTTAATGTCGTATCCCATTCAAAATCTTTAGTAACGATATTCACCGTATTCACTGTGATTTCCACACCCTGACTTTGTGTTGATCCTATATTACCCGCTATTTTATTTATTTCATTATAAAAAGGCAATGGTTTATTTGTCACCAACAAGTCTGTAATCTTACGTTTGAAATATTCGGCTGTCAACTTAAATCGGTTGTTGAATATACCTAGATCCACACCTACATTAAATTCCGTAGTCGTTTCCCAAGTCAGGCTCCTGTTGCCCAAATCCGAAGCATATACTCCTGTTGATTCTGCACCTCCGATAATGGCACTTCTTCCCACTTCATAATAGTCGTAAATGCGATAACCGACATTAGAGTTACCCGTCTGTCCATAAGAAGTTCTTAACTTCAACATAGACAACCAGTTTGAAGCCCCTTTCATGAAATTTTCTTCACTTATCATCCAACCGGCTGAT
>OHRH01000716.1_pt1 | contig 21128 bp, 19 predicted proteins | sample 1578391 | NCBI WGS metagenome assembly OHRH01 (sample SAMEA3879599, study PRJEB24766) | human gut metagenome | biome: human-associated habitat; feature: feces | place: USA | collected 1985/1987 | reverse complement strand
GATGTATGTACTTGATGATAATGGGGTCAAGTGCGAGTGTGTCATAACGGATGAAAAAAATGATATACTCGAAATCAAGAACATTGCGACAGTTCCAGAATATCAAGGGAAAGGTTATGCAAGAGCCTTAATTGAGTTTATTGTTAATAATTACAGAGAGCAATATGCCATTCTGCAAGTGGGAACGGGCGATAGCCCACTGACAATACCATTTTATGAAAAGTGTGGTTTTGTCCGTTCACATATTATATCAAATTTCTTTACAGATAATTACGATCACCCAATCTACGAGAGCGGAGTACAGTTAGTAGATATGGTGTATTTGCAAAGACCTTTATAATTAACTTCCAGTTGTTGAACTGAATCCGAAAAGCATTAGGGCGCAGAGGAGATAGAATCCTTTGCGTAAAAGACTAACGAACATATTTAATGAAACATCGGAACCATCTTCTTTTTGTTGTTTACCTATAATAACGATTGGAGTAGTCGATTATAGACACTGCAATCAAAAAAATCTGAAAATATATTTATCAACATTACATAAAAGTGTGTAGATGCACATAAAATGGGAATACATATTGAAATTCAGGTCGTTCTGTGATAGAATCTCATTACTAAAAAGTGTGCAGATGCACGGAAATGGGGAGTGTAACGATGGAGATTAAAAGAGACGCTTACCTACAGCAGCTGATCGAGCGAAAAGATAATGGAATGATAAAGGTGATTACCGGCATTCGTAGATGTGGCAAATCCTTTTTGCTGTTTACCATCTTTAAGAGATACTTACTGGAGAATGGTGTTGATACTGATCATATTATTGAGATTGCATTGGACGGTATTGAAAATGAGGAACTAAGAGATCCTAAGGTGTGTTTCAAGTACATCAAAGATGCCATGAAAGACGATGGTAAATATTATCTGCTTCTAGATGAAGTGCAGTTTATGCCACGATTTGAGGAAGTGCTGAACAGCCTGCTCCGCATGAGCAATATTGATGTGTATGTCACCGGAAGTAATTCCAAGTTCCTGTCCAGCGACATTGTGACCGAGTTCCGTGGCAGAGGTGATGAAATCAGAATCTATCCCCTCTCCTTTGCAGAGTTTTTTTCTGCTTATGACGGCGATTATGATGATGCCTGGGATGACTACATGATCTACGGAGGATTGCCGCAGATCGTAAGTTTCCAGAGCGAACGACAGAAAGCGGACTATCTGAAGAACATCTTTGCAAATGTCTATCTGAAGGATGTTATTGAAAGAAATAAGATTCAGAACGTGGATGAGATTGGGATTCTGGTTGATGTGCTTGCATCTGCAATCGGCGCACCGACCAACCCTTCAAAGATTGCCAATACCTTTGCCAGTGAGCGCCAGATGACTTATGCTAATAAAACCATCTCCAAGCATATCGACCATTTGACAGATGCCTTTTTGATTTCCAAGGCAAGCCGATACGATATTAAGGGCAGAAAGTATATCGGTGCAAATCTGAAATACTACTTTACTGATCTGGGACTGAGAAATGCACGTCTGAATTTCAGACAGCAGGAGCCTACTCATATCATGGAGAACATTGTTTATAACGAGCTGCTGATCCGTGGCTACAATGTTGATGTGGGTGTCGTGGATATCTTCGATAAGGATAAAGAGGGCAAACGTGTTCGCAAGCAGTTGGAGGTTGACTTTGTGGTGAATCAAGGAAACCAGAGATACTATATCCAGGTTGCATATGACATGACTTCGGAAGAAAAACAGACGCAGGAGTTCAATTCTCTGCGTAATATCCCGGACTCTTTCAAGAAGATCGTCATTGTAAATGGCAGCAAAAAGCCTTGGAGAAATGATGAAGGTTTTGTCATCATGGGAATGAAGTATTTCTTGCTGAATGCGAATAGTCTGGAATTTTAAGTCGATTTGAGTTGTTGCTGTGGTGTTGTTCTATTTCAAAAAAGAGTGAAATGATATAAATAAGGCCACGGCTGATTTCATGTTGGAACAGCCGTGGCTCAGTTTATTTTTTTATCCGTACAAACGAGACTGTTCCGCAGATTATGGTTGATTGGTGTGTGCGGTAATATACTATATTCAGAAAAACTATTCAGGAGAGTGTTAGTGTGAGAAAATCAGATTGGGCAAAATGGTTGATCGTGATTCCGGCAATGCTAGGCATTGTGTTGGTAACCTATGTGGATCGTATAACAGATATCTGGGGATTTGGTGCATTTATCTGCCAGCTGATTGCGATTTTAGAATTGGCTTATGGTATGCGAATCGCGATGTTGGCACAGAGTAGAAAGAAGTCCTACCGGTTAACACCGGAAGAACGACATGAGTATGCACAGTATTTATATGAGAAACAATATCAACGTTACCCTGCTGTGGCGAATCAGATGCTTTTGGTTATGGCAAGGATGAGTATACTTCTTGACAATTATGAACGGGCTACACAGGAGCTGGAAGATATTTGTATAGATAAATTTAATCCGGCACAGTTGAAGGTGTATTATTACCTGAAAGTGGTTACAGCAGTAGTGGCAGGAGATACAGAAGGGCTTCAAGAGAGCCAGATGCGTTATGCAGGGATTCCGGATACTAAATGTGTATATCCGACAGAAACTGAGCTTGCTGAGTGGATAGAGCAGAGAGATACAGTGCAGATGGCAGAAGCACTGAAAAAGGCAGTGCCGGATAAGAAAGAGCATCCGGTACGGATCAGTATCATTACTTTGATTCTTGCATATAGTACCTTCTTTTACGGATTGTGGTATGGTATAAACCGTGATATGGGATATGAAGTGAGATATCGTTTCGCAGAAATATCGATTGCTGTTATTACAATCAGTCTGGCGATTCTTTTAATCTGGGGAATCGTAAGCTTGTACAGACACAATTGCCAGGCATTATCCATACAGCCTGGTAAAAACAGAGTGGCATTAATAATCATTTTTGGAGCTGCTGCGATATTTACACTTTTGATTATTGGAATGAGTGGTCTGAGTGTAGTGTTCGGAATGGATGGAGCGGAGACGGTGACTGGTCATGACAGCAAATATACGTATATAACCGTGCAGGAGGATTATGGAGGCGAGCGGAGATATCGAACCAATAATCCATTTGTTATGCAGAGTATGGATGGTCTGTGGTGGTCTTCGGAGATAATGGATGTTGAAGAAGATAACGAAGAATCATCGGATGCGGATACAGAGGATTTCCCAGTGACAGAAGATACTCAGAACGGAGATGTGGTAGAAGATTATGAGGCAGAAGGACAGCATGATGGTCTGACGATTCAGAATGCGATGCTGGCGGTCTATAATTATCTTCAGGAGAATAATGCACTTCAAAATATGGCATTCAGTTACACTGCGAATGCAAAAGGAGAAATCTATGGTGTTGTCAGTGAAACGCAGGAAACAAAAGATGGTAATACGGTAAATGTAAAATATTGTCTGTATGACAACGGGGCGAAGACGGATGCGGATGGTAATTCTTGCGAAGAACTGGTGTTAGAAAAAGTATATCCAGACGGTAATTACGAGACCGAATTGGTAGATTTTTATCTGGTAAATACGTATACGATGCAGGTGACAGATGAACAGAAGAATACGTGGTAAAATAAATTCTGGGGAAGTAGGTGCATTATATGACAATGGGAGAAAAAATAAAACAACTGCGAAGTGCAAATGGGTTTACACAAGAAATGCTTGCAGAAAAAATGAATGTGTCCCGTTCGGCGATTGCAAAATGGGAAGCGGCAAACTAAAATTATTCGGATTGAAAAATCGGAATTTTTAGAACAAAATATTTTATAAGATTAATGAGATTTAAAAAAGGAGGATTGGACATGAAAATTTTGAAAAGTATTCTTAATTATATTCCATTAGCCACGTTTATCATATTTGTGGTTGCTGATGGAATTATTTCTTTAACATCGGCATTAATTTTTGTTATTTCCACGATTGGTCTACTGATTAATTGGAAAAGAAAAAAACCAGCGATGAAGAATTAAGAAAATTCCAATTTATCAATTACAGGTGACATTGAAAGAGTCAGCCCATTCAAGGTGCTGGCTCTTTAAAAATTACATTCTAATAAATTGCACGACAACTTATAAAAAATATGCTCCACATTATAAAAATAATCTTGACATACAAGCCTCAAAGGATTACTATAGTTAGCGTAAGCTAATTAAATAATTATTCTTCAGGGCAGGGTGCAATTCCCTACCGGTGGTATAGCCCACGAGCCGCAAGGCATGATTCGGTGAGATTCCGAGGCCGACAGTAAAGTCTGGATGAAAGAAGATGCGAATATGATATATGCAGAGTATAGATAGCTGGGTTTTAGATTCAGTTTCAGATATAGATACAGCACATATCATAGTTATAACAGATATCTACTCTGGAGTGTTTTGATACATTCCAGATTTTTTTATCTCAAAATACCTTTTGACACTCTTATCATGAAATGCAGTTAGTGCATATTTTTTTGAGATTATGATATTTGAAATTACTAGGCCCTGAACATTAATAGTTTGGGGCTTTTTTAGTGGGCATATAAAGAATATGCAGAAAGGAACTCAAATGACTGATGAACAATATATGAGAAGGGCGATTGAGCTTGCAAAACGCGGCATGGGATATACCTCGCCAAACCCGATGGTCGGAGCTGTGATTGTAAAGGACGGCAGGATAATCGGAGAGGGCTGGCATGAGAGATACGGAGAGCTGCACGCGGAAAGAAATGCGTTAAAGCATTGCAAGGAATCGCCACAGGGAGCGGATATGTATGTGACTCTCGAGCCATGCTGTCATCATGGCAAGCAGCCGCCATGTGTGGAGGCAGTGATAGAAGCCGGTATAAAAAGAGTATATGTGGGCTCGGATGACCCGAATCCGCTTGTCGCCGGGGGCGGTATCAAAATCCTTAAAGAGCATGGGATAGAGGTTGTCACGCAGGTGCTTAAAGACGAGTGCGACAGGCTGAACGATGTATTCTTTTACTTTATACAGACCAGACGTCCATATGTCGCTATGAAATATGCCATGACGATGGATGGAAAGATAGCCACATATTCAGGACTGTCAAAGTGGATAACAGGAGAAAAAGCGAGGGAACATGTGCAAAACCTGCGCCACAGATATAAAGCCATAATGGCAGGAATTGGAACAGTGCTTGCAGATGATCCGCTGCTTACATGCAGAATCGATGGCGGAGTAAATCCAATCCGCATAATATGCGATACTCACCTTAAGCTTCCACTGGAATCGCAGATAGTAAATACTGCAAAGGAAGTGCCAACGATTGTTGCAGTCAGTGAGCGATATCGTGAAACCGCACAGTCAGAAGCCTTACCTGATACTGAAAAAGATAGTATAGAAGAAAACATTGATTATCAAAAAAAGAGAAAAATAACACGGCTTGAAGAAAACGGAATAGAAATTCTGTATGTAGCTGAAAAAAACGGTCATATTGATTTAAATGACCTCATGCAAAAGCTCGGCGAAAGAAGCATAGACAGCATTCTGCTTGAGGGAGGCGGAATACTCAACTGGTCAGCCCTTAAGAGCGGGATTGTGAATAAGGTATACGCTTACATTGCACCAAAGCTTTTCGGCGGAGCGAATGCAAAAACACCGATAGAGGGCATGGGAGCCGACTCGCCGGCACATGCCGTGATGCTTGGAAACAGTAAGGTAACAAAGCTTGGTGATGATTTCCTCATCGAGAGTGATGTTGTGAATATTTAAAAAAGAAAGGCGATACACAATGTTCACAGGAATAGTTGAAGAAGTTGGAACAATAGATACAATTTCACGTGGAGCAAACTCAGCAGTTCTTACAATCAGAGCTGAAAAAGTGCTAGCTGGAACAAAGGTCGGAGACAGCATAGCGGTAAACGGTATCTGCCTCACGGTCACAAGGCTCATGCCACATGCGTTTACAGCGGATGTCATGCACGAGACGCTAAACCGTTCATCGCTTGCAAATGCGATGAGAGGAGCACATGTCAATTTGGAGCGTGCGATGGCGGCAGATGGCAGATTTGGCGGGCACATAGTGTCGGGACATGTTGACGGAACAGGCAGGATTGTGGAGGTCAAAAAGGATGACAATGCCATCTGGTATACAATACAGGCCACACCACAGCTCATGCGCTATATAGTCGAGAAGGGCTCCATCACAATCGATGGAATAAGCCTCACAGTCGCAAAGGTGGCAGAGGATAATTTCTCGATATCAGCGATACCGCACACAGTAAGCCAGACTGTTCTAAAGGACAGAAAGGTGGGAGCTGTCGTGAATCTGGAAACAGATATCATAGGAAAATATGTTGAGAAGCTGTTGTTTAAAGGGCAGCCGGAAGGAATAACAGAAGAAATGACAGCAACACAGACAATTAAGGAAAATGTACCACATAAATCCGGCGAAAATAAAAAACAACCGGAAGGAATAACAAGAGATTTCCTGGCAAAATACGGCTTCTAACATAAAAGCATGGGTATCGTGCGGTTTTGCGAATGTGCGTGGGGCTGAAGGGTTAAAAATCATGTAACTCAATAGCTATAAAATCACAATAGAAAGACGAGGACATAAAATATGAAATTCAACACAGTAGAAGAAGCACTTGATGAGCTTCGTGCAGGAAAAATAATACTTGTCACAGATGATGAGGACAGAGAGAATGAGGGCGATTTCATCTGTGCGGCAGAATTTGCCACAACAGAAAACATCAACTTTATGGCGATGCACGGCAAGGGTCTGATATGCATGCCGATGTCGCAGGAATATGTAAAGAAGCTTCGTTTTCCGCAGATGGTGCAGGAAAATACAGACAATCATGAGACAGCATTTACAGTCTCAATAGACCATGTCTCAACAACCACAGGCATTTCCGCAGCAGAGCGCTCAATCACCGCAATGAAATGTGTCTCTGATGACGCAAAGCCTGAGGATTTCAGACGTCCGGGCCACATGTTTCCGCTTCTTGCAAAGAAAAACGGCGTACTGGAGAGAAACGGACACACAGAGGCAACAGTCGATCTGTGCAGGCTTGCAGGACTAAAGGAATGTGGACTGTGCTGTGAGATAATGCGTGAGGACGGTACCATGATGCGCACAACAGAGCTCATGGAGCTTGCAAAAAAATGGGACATCAAGTTCATCACAATAGCGGCACTTCAGGAATACAGAAAGATACATGAAAAGCTCGTTGACCGTGTCACAGAGGTAAAGCTGCCGACCAAATACGGCGAATTCAAGGCATATGGCTTCGTCAACAGATTAAACGGAGAGCATCATGTGGCACTTGTAAAGGGCGAAATCGCAGATGGAAGAGATGTGCTCTGCCGAGTACATTCAGAGTGTCTCACAGGAGATGTATTCGGCTCACAGCGCTGCGACTGCGGCCAGCAGCTTGAGGCGGCCATGAGACAGATAGACGAGGAGGGTAGAGGAATACTGCTCTACATGCGTCAGGAGGGCAGAGGAATCGGCCTGATAAATAAGCTGAAGGCATATGAGCTTCAGGAGCAGGGAATGGACACACTCGAAGCAAATCTGGCACTCGGCTTTGCCGGAGATGAGCGCGAGTACTATATCGGAGCCCAGATATTAAGAGAGCTCGGCGTACACAGTCTGCGCCTTCTCACAAATAACCCTGACAAGGTATACCAGCTCTCAGAATTTGGTATGGAAATCAGCGAGCGAGTGCCAATCCAGATGAGCGCCACAGCGCATGACCTGTTTTATCTGAAAACCAAGCAGAACCGCATGGGACATATACTCTCATATTAGTACACCGCATCGAGCGTTTTTGCAATGTGTGCGGGGATTCTGAATAGTAACAAATTCTAAATAGTTAATAATTGCAGATAAACTCATCTGAGTAAAAATAAAAAACATAAGGAGAACAAAAAATGAACGTAATCGAAGGAAAAATGACACAGGATGGAATCAAGGTAGGAATCGTAGTAGCAAGATTCAATGAATTTATCACATCAAAGCTCTTAGGAGGAGCAAAGGACGGACTCGTAAGACACGACGTGCCGGAGGAAAACATAGACGTAGCATGGGTGCCGGGAGCATTCGAGATACCACTCATCGCAAAGAAGATGGCAAAAAGTGGAAAATACGATGCAATCATCTGCCTCGGAGCAGTAATCAGAGGCGCAACAAGCCACTATGACTATGTGTGCAACGAGGTATCAAAGGGAATCGCATCCGTATCACTCGAATCAGAAATCCCGGTAATGTTTGGAGTAGTCACCACCGAAAACATCGAGCAGGCAATAGAAAGAGCCGGAACAAAAGCCGGAAATAAAGGATATGACTGTGCACTCGGTGCAATCGAAATGATAAATCTCGTCAGACAAATCGGATAATATAATTATATAGCATAATCCCAGAGGGTCAAATATCATCGATATTTGACCCTCGAATATTTATTATATCTCAAATTGTAAATTATTGTCACAACGTAAGTGGCGTAAGCGCCGGGCATCCGGCAGCGCACACGCACTCCCGCGCAGGCGAATAGCGAAGCTGCTTAGAGACTGTAGAATTATGCCCAAGAAAAACAGAAATGCCCGGCCATGGACGGCTGGGCAAGGCGTTATGCGCCATGGACGGCGCATAAAAGCCGGTTTCGTCTGTCATAGAAAGATTAAAAGCATAATTCCTACAGACTCTTAGCAGCGTAGCGTAGCGAAAGCGAGGGCATCAATCCCCCACCAAAGTATCGTCCCAGGCGCGCAATCCACGTATTAAAGAAAATAATTTGGTTACGATAAAATATGCTTGCATAATCACATCTGTTGTGATAAACTATGCAAGTATCGTAATTGAATACATGGGCAGATTCCCGAGTGGCCAAAGGGGACAGACTGTAAATCTGCTGCAACTTGCTTCGATGGTTCGAATCCATCTCTGCCCATTAAAAAACCTCAAGTCGTATGACTTGAGGTTTTTGTGTTATTCTGAAATTATCATTTAATCGGCCTGCGCCCCGGTGGCGGTAAGCACAGACTCCCATGCCATCGTATCAGGCCAGTCCTTTGTATCAAAGCCATCACGGATACATCTGCTGTAGTAGTCCAGCTTGTTTCGTATCGGCGAATCATCTGTGAATCTTGCATCATCATAGATGCCGTTAATATAATCATCTATCGCGGTTCCGAATATTTCAGAGCGGTCCTCTGTTGCAAAGGTCATGCCGTAGGAATCAATGAAATACCCGGATATGTGGTTCGATGGATCATCCGGATTGTAGTTTGCGTAGCTATCATCATAAGAGAAGCTGTCAGGGTTAAAGCTGTTCCATTTCCCCTCAGAAAACTCGCTCTTTTCATCGTAGGTGTGTATGAATGTAAGCCTCTGGTCAATCAGATGGGAAATCTCATGGCCTACAGTGTAGCTGAAATCCCAGCTGTAGTTGCAGTTTAGAACTATTACATTGTGGTTGTTTATTATATTTACGAATCCACTTGGCTCATTTATCATATCTGAGTGGCCTGATGAAATATCACCGCACAGATAGATTCGCATGCCTCTTATATCGCCATAACACAGCTGTGTGAAAAAGTCATCAGGGAAACAGTCAAGTATTTCCTCAAGCGAATCCAGAGCGATCGACAGCTTATCCTTGTTCTTGAATTGATGGATATCGTAGTAATCAATTCTCTTTGGCACCTCAGGCCCGAAATATATGGAAAAGCCGTATTTCTGTTCAAGGGCTGTGATACGTGCATTTATGTCGGATAAATCACCCCAGTCATATGACGCGGTGTCAGGTATCAGAGTGACCTCGTCGCCGTATGTATTGTAGTCGGAATCCTTCCCGGCCTCTTCCATAGCTTCCTGATTTTCATCGGTACTGTCAGCGGGGTCTATGGCAGAATATGGGGATACATATGAGCCATCATCGCGTAAGGCCTGTAGCAGTGTATCACAGTCATTGTATGACGTGATTTCGGCTTTTCTGTCATTCTTGCCCTTGTCGAGTGACCAGATGAGAATTTCCGGGTTGCACTGCGCTGTGTACAAAAGCATCATAACACAGTTTGCATCAGGCAGATATACCGAGTTGGCAGAACAGTAGGTCTTGGTATCGGCTGCCGCAGAGTCGGATGAGCTGTCGGACATTTTGCCTGTGTTTCGAGTCGCCAGATTGTATGAAAAGGATGAACTGACACCGGTGGCGGGTGAATATTTATAGTAACTGATGATGTTGTCCGAGGATAAATCCTGGCATCGTATGAGCATGTCACCATCCTCTGCCAAAGTCACATCCACCACATCCGGCAGTGAAAAAAAGCTGTTTTCTCCATCGGATGAATGATAGTTCCAGATATTGTTGGCCGTATCTGCCTCGATTACAAAGCCCTTTGAGTCGACACATGACATGGAAAAACTTTGTCCTTCGTAGGTTGAAAGCACTGTGTTATCGTCAATCCTTATATCAGAGACTGCATATTTGTAGGTATCGGGTGTGACACCTGACACGAGAGCGTATTTTCCGTCAGCGGAGGTGGCAATCTGTGAGACATCATAATAATTGCCGGGATTCGGCACATCGCCATCATCAGAATCTGATGTATCGCAATTGCCATCATAGTCCTCAGGATTATATTTGCAGGTTTTTATCTCCTTTAAATCCTTATCATAGATTGTTGCCCTGCCGGCATCGGAATTAATGAGCCAGAGCCTGTCACCTTTTATCATGTAGTCATCACAGTCGGTTTTGTCGTGAGTGAGGCTTGCCGTGATTTCATTGGACCAGGGATTATATACATCAAATGAATACTTAACGGATTGATCATCGGTCTCTATGATGGAATTATTGTAGCTGCCCTGTCCTACCATAAGGATGTTATCACCAAACTGTCTTGTATCATTGTACGGCTGCCCCTCAAAGGCGACATTGTGCAGGATAGACAGATTGCTGCTTCCTTTAACACTTGTGGTATCCTCCCAAAACGCAGGTGATTTGTGCAGAATAGCCTGCTTTTGTGCGGGACTCTTAAATAGATAAGAGACATCCGAAAAAGAGCAGGCTGTCATGGAGATTGCACTGAAAAATACCAGCGAATATGTAATTAAAGTGGTTACATGTTTGCGTTTGAACAATTTTGACTCCTTTGGAAGGTGGTGTATATGCAGGCTATTCCTCAGCAGCATGTGCGGTGGAAACTCGTGCAGTAGATTCTCTTTCAATCAGCATCGGACGTAGCTGTGTGCGGCTGATTGGAATATGGTGAATGAGCGAATTCAATATAATATATGCACAGCGGCCCAGATCATTACGCTCCTGTCTGATAGTGGTAAGAGGAGGGGTAAGGGCTGCGGCAAACTTGACATCGTCAAAGCCTACCACACTTATATCATTTGGCACATTGAAGCCGTGCAGCTGGCACTCTAAGATAACACCCTTTGCTATAGTGTCGCTTCCGCAGAGGATAGCGGTGGCACCTGCTGCAATAAAATTTGAAACGTAATACTGTGCGGTTTCAGGAATATAGTAGCCGTGTCCCATGAGCTCCGGGTAGATTTCAAGACCGGCATCGCGCATAGAGTTTTCAAAGGCTTCCTGACGCTGATCTGAAACCAGGGAAAAAAGAGAACCATTGATAAAGGCAATCTTTTTATGACCCAGATTGTGCAGATGCTTTACAGCCATGTCAATGCCCTCGTAGCTGTCGGTGCCTACATAGGCTACATTGGGATTGTTTTCTATATAGTTATCAAACAAAACGGTAGGCATTGTAGTATTTTTGAGCTGCTGCATCCATTCATCGTGAAGAGCAAAACCTACCAGAAATGCGCCACAATAGCCATTCTTTAATATATATGTATCATATTTTTCTTCTGCCTGAAGCTGAGGTGTGACAGGGATGATGTCCACGTCCCATTTGTGCTTAAAAGCATTCTGTTTGAAACCAAGCACTACATCATATCCGAACTCATCGATAGACTCGTAGTTCATATTTTCAATAAACAGAGCCAGCTTGCGGTTTTCTACCTTTCTGGAGCGCTTTGTGCTGTAGCCCATTTCGACAGCAGTGTCTAAAACTGTCTGACGAAGCTCCTCACTTATATCGCTGGCACCATTTAATCCCTTTGAAACAGTGCTGATTGACACGCCCAGCCGGGCGGCAATATCCTTAATAGTAGCCATAGTATTTGTCCTTTCTTATGTGATAATTAAATTATACATTTACTATCAGAAATAGGCAATATTTTCTGTAATAAATTTTTCGAAAAAAATCTTCGAAACTGTGGTAATAACTACCAAAAAATGAATGTAAATTACGTGAAAAATGGCAAAAATGAGTTTAAAACCACTAAAAAGATTGACAAATCTGACAATAGGAAATAAAATAATCTCAGATACGAAAAAAATAGAAAATTTTAGGAAAGAGGAATGGTAATTTGGAGGCCAGAGAAAATCTCAGAGGCTCCGGAATACTTCTTTCAATCTCGAGTCTGCCGTCACCATATGGTATAGGTACTCTTGGGAGAGAGGCTTACAATTTTGTTGATCTCCTTGGTGATTTGAAACAGAAGTACTGGCAGGTTCTTCCGGTTGGCCCCACCATATTTGGCGATAGTCCATATCAGCCATCATCAGGCTGTGCGGGCAATATCTATTTCATAGATTTAGATAAGCTGGTAGATGAGGGGCTGTTAGAGAAGGAAGAGATCCTGGGGTATAACTGGGGCACAGACGAATCAGAAATTGATTATGCAGCATTGCATCAGAACAGATGCAAGATTTTACAAAAAGCGTTTGAAAGATTTGATACAAATGCACAAGATTTTCAGAATTTTGTAAAAAAACAGTCGGAGTGGCTTGAGCAATATGCACTATTTATGGCACTGAAAACCGACAATTTATACAAAAATTGGAGCGAGTGGCCAAGTGAGTATAGAAATCCGCAAACGGTTGCGCTTGAAAAGTACCAAAAAAAGAATTATAATACAATTACTTTTTGGAAGTTCTGTCAATATAAATTCTTCGAGCAATGGGAGGATTTAAAAAATTATGCTAACTCAAAAGGAGTCTACATAATAGGCGATATCTCATTCTATGTAGGATATGACAGTGTGGATGTGTGGGCAGAGAGACAACTCTTTATGATGAGCGCAAACGATACACCAGAGTATGTTGCAGCTGCCGGTCCTGATAAGTATTCAGAGAGCGGACAGGTGTGGGGCAATCCGATGTATGACTGGGATGCCATGAAGGAGGACAACTTCTCATGGTGGAGAAAGCGAATGCGTGTATGCAGAGAGCTTTTTGATATTGTCAGGATTGATCATTTCGCAGGAATTGTGAAAGCATATGCGGTACCGTACGGACAGGATAAGAGCCTATCCGGGAAATGGTTCAAGGGACCGGGACGCAGGCTTGTCAATGCAATTAACGAAGAGCTTGAAGGGGTTAATGTAGTGGCTGATGATTATACATCAGCAAGCCTTTTACCGGGAGTGAAAAAGCTCCTTGCAAAATCGGGCTGGATGGGAACTAAGGTCATGATGTTCGCTTTTGATGGTGATCCGACAAACGAATATCTGCCACACAATTATACCGATTCACATGTAGTTGCATATATTGGCACACATGACAATGAGACGATAGTTGGTTCATTCAGTGACAAGACAGATTATGAGCTTGCTTATCTGTATGAGTATCTGAATATTGAAAATAAATCACAGGTTCCAAATGCTCTTATCAGGGAGCTGTATCACAGCACCGCAGAGCTGGCGATAGTCCAGATGCAGGATATATTAGAGCTTGGAAATGAGGCAAGGATGAATTATCCTTCGACAGTCGGACATAACTGGAGATGGCGCATGACAAGTAAGCCACACAGATTGGACAACGAAAAGATAGCCTGGATTAGAAACATTGCGGTGGTTTACCGCAGATAATTAATTTGATATAAGTTGCACGGCAATTTATATATATACTTTTTTACATTTTATATTCAAAAAGGAGAGGAAGATATGAAGAAGAAAGTATTAGCATCTTTACTTTGCGCATCTATGGTAGCAACAATGTTTGCAGGATGCGGAAGCAGCAATGGAAATGGAACAGAGAAAGCCGACAAGAAGGCCGGCGGTAAGGAGACCATTACAGTAATGGGACCTTCAGAGGATTTAGATGATGCAAAGGGTGCTTGGCTCAAGACAGAGTGCGAGGCATTTGCTAAAGCAAATCCTGATTTCAACATCGAGTTCAAGTATGTTACATCATCTGAGAGTGATGCAAAGGACGTTGTTACAAAGGATCCTAAGGCAGCAGCTGATGTTTACATGTTTGCAAACGATCAGCTTGAGCCATTAATTAAGGCTAATGCTATTGCTAAGTTAGGTGGAGAGGCAGCAGATTATGTTAAGACATCTAACTCAGAGGCTATGGCAGCAACTGTTACATATGATGGAGACATCTACGCAGTTCCTTATACATCAAACACATGGTTCATGTACTATGACAAGAGAGTTTTCTCTGAGGATGATGTAAAGAGCCTTGATACAATGCTTACAAAGGGTAAGGTTTCATTCCCATTTGATAACGGCTGGTATCTCAATGCATTCTATGCAGCAAACGGATGTACAATCTTCGGAGACGGAACAGACAAGGCTGCCGGATATGATTTCAGCGGAGATAAGGCAGTAGCAGTTACAAACTACATCGTAGATTTATTTGCAAATCCAAACTTCGTAATGGATAACAATGAGGGATCACTTGGTCTTGCTGGACTTAAGGATGGTACAGTAAACGCTTACTTCAATGGTAACTGGAACTATGACGCAGTTAAAGAGAATCTTGGTGAGGAGAACGTTGGTGTTGCAGCTCTTCCTACAATCAATATTGGTGGAAAAGACTGCCAGTTAAAGGCATTCTTAGGATCTAAGGCTATCGGTGTTAACCCTAACTGCAAGAACCAGGAAGTAGCAGTTAAGCTTGCAGCATTCCTTGGAAGTGAGGATGCACAGCTTGCTCACTTCAAGTTAAGAGCACAGGCTCCTGTAAACAAAGATCTTGTAACAAACGAGGAAATCGCAGCAGATCCTGTAGCAGCAGCTATGGCTAAGGTTTCATCTGATTGTTCAGTAGCACAGCCTATCATTGATATGGCAGGTTACTGGGATGCAGCTACACCATTCGGTGATGCTTTCCAGAACGGTGCAGAAGGCCAGATTACAAAGGACAATGCAGCTCAGAAGACAGAGGACTTCAATACTCAGCTTAATGATTCTCTTAAATAATTAAGTAGATCAGATTATGATTCCAAGGTTCCGGGTAGCCGGAATCTTGGAATAAATTAGTTTAAAGGAATGGCATATATAATGCATGCCAGGAGGAAAAGTATGATAGGAGCAAACAAAAAGAAAAAAGTTTCGGAATTTGCTACTCCGTATACTGTTGGCAATGCCCTCACAAAAGGCGGAGCTACAGTTAAGCTATCGGCACTCGTAATGGGTCTTGCCAATATGGCTCATAAGCAGATTATAAAGGGTCTGATTTTTCTTGCTATAGAGATTGCATATATAGCATATATGGTTAGCGCTGGTGCTTATTACATTTCCATGCTGCCTTCACTTGGCTGGAGAAAACAGGAAGAGGTATTTAATGAGCAGAAGCAGATTTATGAATATGTTGCAGGCGACCAGTCAGTATTATTACTGTTATATGGCGTCATAACAATTGCCATCACAGTATTATTTATTTACATGTGGTGCGAGAATTTAAAGAGCGGATATAAGGCAGAATGCCTTTCAAAAGCTGGAAAAGAAATCAATTCTTTTGGCAAAGATGTCAAGGATTTATTTGATAAAAACCTACATAAGACACTTATGTTTCTCCCACTTATGGGAATATTTATTTTTACAGTTTTACCATTGCTGTTCATGATTCCAATGGCTTTTACAAACTATTCAGTAAAGGGTGATCATCTGGTATTGTTCGACTGGACAGGCTTTGCCTCATTCGGACAGGTGCTTGGACTTGGTGGTAAGCTTGGTAAGATATTCTGGAGAGTACTCGGATGGACAATCTGCTGGGCTGTATTTGCAACCTTCCTTTGTAACTTCCTTGGACTCCTTCTTGCTATCGTTATCAATCGTAAAGAGACACATTGCAAGGCTTTCTGGCGTACATGCTTTGTTATCTCAATTGCGGTACCGCAGTTCGTATCACTCCTTGTAATGAGACAGATGTTCCAGCCACAGGGTGCTGTTAATAACCTGCTTTTGGAGTGGGGCTGGATTGATAACCCGCTTCCATTCTGGACCAACACTATGTGGGCGAGAGTTTCTGTTATTCTCATCAACTGCTGGGTAGGTATTCCGTATACCATGCTTCAGGTTACAGGTGTATTACAGAATGTGCCTTCAGAGCTTTATGAGGCTGCCAAGATTGATGGTGCAAACGCAGCACAGATCTTCTTTAAGATCACACTCCCATATATCATGTTTATCATGGGACCATATATCATCACACAGTTTACCGGAAATATCAACAACTTCAACGTTATCTACCTGTTATCAGCAGGAAAGCCTACACCTGTCGGAGACAGTGCAGGAAAGACGGACCTTCTGGTTACATGGTTGTACAAGCTGACTATTGATAATCAGGAGTACAATATCGGTGCCGTTATCGGTATCCTCACATTCGTTGTACTTTCTATCGTAGCGCTTGTTACATACAGAAATACAAAATCATACAAGGATGAGGAGGGATTCATGTAATGAGTAGTGTAGCAAAAGCAAAAAGACCTATGTCTGCCGGACGTGCTAAGAAAGTAGCAAAGAATTCCCTTGTTCATATCATTCTTGGAATACTTGCTGTAGTATGGCTGTTCCCAATTTTCTGGATTATTATGACAAGCTTTAGAGCTGAGAGTGGTGCTTATACAAAGTACTTCTTCCCACATGGCCTTACATTTAGCAACTATACAAGGCTGTTCACAGAGACTACACTGTTGAATTTCCCGAGAGCATTTTTTAATACACTGTTTATTTCAGTGTTCTCATGTATCATTTCAACAGTATTTGTACTTTCTGTTGCGTATTGTATGTCACGACTGAGATTTAAGATGCGTAAGCCTTTCATGAATCTGGCTATGATTCTTGGATTGTTCCCAGCCTTCATGTCAATGGTTGCCGTATACTTTATCTTAAAGGCTATCGGACTTACAGAGGGCAGTATGCTTCGAATTTCATTGATTCTGATTTACTCAGCAGGAGCAGGAACAGGCTTCTATATCGCAAAGGGATTCTTTGATACTGTGCCTAAGTCTCTTACTGAGGCGGCTATCCTTGACGGATGTACACAGTTCCAGGTATTTTACAAGGTTATCCTGCCACTCAGTAAGCCAATCGTAGTATATACAGTACTTACAGCATTCCTTGCGCCATGGCTTGATTTCGTATTTGTAAAGGTTATCGTTGGTCCAAACGACAAGTATTGGACAGTATCTCTTCTCCTTTACAACATGCTTGAGAAAGAGTTTATAAACGGATGGTTCACAAGATGGGCTGCTGCTGCAGTTGTTGTATCAATACCTATCTCAATACTTTTCATCATCATGCAGAGATTCTACGTGGATGGACTTACAGGAGCTGTCAAAGGCTAATTTGGTTTTATTTAGGCCGCTGCACTTTTGTGCGGCGGCTTTTGGTTTATATTGATGGCAAATTTTGGGGTGTGTGGCAAACTTAGCACTTTCAGGTTGTGGGGTGCCGGCATGGCACACAGTATATTCCTCAGGAAAATATGAAGTCAGCCACGGGCTTTCTTCGCTGCTTGGATTTGGAGAGATGAGGTGTGTGGCTTGTTTGTGGGGCATGGTACCCCGTGGCAGTTCATATTTTTCTTCGGAACACACTGTGTACTCTCCGGCCGTAGGGTACCGTGTGCTAAGTTTGTTGCTACCTTGTGAAAGATGTGAGAATAGGTGTAGTGATTTTGTAGATACAAATTTGCTCAGAATTTAGTTAAGAAAAGGAGTGCGTATGATTAATAATAAAATAGGCGGCCGCAATATGGTCGGCAGGGCTGTGAATAGATTGGCGGGCAGGTTGACTGCTGTGGCATTGACGGCAGCTATGGCGGTGTCGATGCTTGCGGGATGTGCTGCGGGTGGAAAGAATACCGAGACGGCAGCAAAGAAGGAGTACAAGCCTTCTGCTATGGAGCAGATGAATGCGAAAAATGATCCTAATGTGATTCAGGACAATTACAGGACCTGCTATGAGGTGTTTGTATACAGTTTTTTTGACAGTGACGGTGATGGCATTGGGGATTTAAAGGGACTTACAGAGAAGCTTGACTATATCGAGGGACTTGGCTGCAATGAAATCTGGATGATGCCTATTATGCCTTCTCCTTCATACCACAAGTATGATATTACTGATTATATGAATATTGACAAGCAGTATGGTACTCTGGATGATTTTGATGCGCTTATTACGGAGTGTCACAAGCGAAACATCAATGTGATTATTGACTTTGTAATAAATCACACATCTAACGAGCATCCGTGGTTTAAGGCGGCTGCAGATTATATTAAGTCGCTTCCTGATGGGGCAGAGCCGGATTCTTCGGAATGTCCTTATGTTGATTACTATAATTTTAGCAAAACCAATACCGGAGGCTACAACCAGCTGCCGGGCACGAATTGGTATTACGAGTCACAGTTTGTAGACAGCATGCCTGACCTTAACCTGCAGAGCGAAGCTGTAAGAGGGGAGATTGACAAGGTTACATCCTTCTGGCTTGACCGCGGCGTAGATGGCTTTAGACTGGATGCTGTGATTTATTACAATAATAATAACCAGACCGAGACTATAGATGACCTCACATGGCTTGTAAACAATGTGAAGAGCAAAAAGGCCGATGCTTATATGGTTGGTGAGGGCTGGACTACATACAGAGAGTATGCGAAGTACTATAAGAGTGGAATTGACAGTATGTTCAACTTTGATTTTTCACAGCAGGATGGATATATTGGAAAGGTGTTAAATGGTTCAGCAAATCATGGTGCCAGCACATACGGCAATGCTTTGGTTGATGTGGAAAGTGAGATAAAGAAGTATACAGACTCATACATTGATGCACCTTTTTATACAAATCATGATATGGGACGCAGCGCAGGATACTACAACGGAGATAATGCCGAGGAGAAAACAAAGATGGCGCAAGCCATGAATCTTCTTATGCCCGGAAATACTTTTCTGTATTATGGAGAGGAAATCGGCATGAGAGGCACAGCCAATGATGAGACGAAGCGTCTTGCCATGAGATGGAGCGGGGATTCAAAAGCTAAGGGAATGTGTGTGGGACCTCAGAATGCAGAAGAAACCGAGCAGACATATGATACCCTTGATAAGCAGATGGAGGATCCATACTCTATTTACAACTTTGTGAAGCAGACAATATCAATAAGAAATGCTTTCCCGGAGATAGCACGAGGTACAAATACCTTTGAAAAGGATCTGTCAAATGATAATGTGTGTATATTCACAAGAGAGTACAATGGTGAAAAAGCAGTGCTTATATTTAATCCATCAAAGGATGAAGCAAGTGTGGATGTGTCATCGCTTGGAGTAAATGATGCTGTTGCAATGCTTCAGACTACAAAGAAAGCACCATCATATAAGGATGGAACGGCAAAGCTGCCGGCGTATTCGGTGCTTGTTTTGAAGTAAACTATATTTGATGAGAATAAAATTTAATAGTTTAAAGGAATTTGAAGAAGAAATATGAAAACCGCCCGACTGGGCGGTTTTTTCAGCTATACCATTTCATGAAGCATATCTACAATCACTTCTCTGCAATGAGCTCCGAGATGCTTTTGTTCCTCTTTACTGAGTGCTGCCGGATCAATAGGAGTGCCGTATCGGATAACCACATGCCTCTTTTTGACCCATGGAAGGTGATCCTCGAATATTTCATTTGTTCTCATGATTGCCATTGGCACTATCTTGCATTTGCTCTTTGTGGCAATCTTGAAAGTACCTTCTTTGAAAGACTGTACCTCTGTCAGGTCATCTTTGTTTTTGCAGCGTGTGCCCTCAGGAAATACACATATGCTGATGCCGGATTTGACCTGATCTATGGCTGCAAGCACGACCTTTAGTCCCTGCTTGATGTCATCGCGGTCCAAAAACAGGCAGTGCAGGCGCTTCATCCAGAGACCCAGCACCGGTATTTTTGCGATACTCTGCTTTGAGATGTAGCCTGTCAGGCGTGGACATCTGGAGTAGGTGATTATGATGTCAAAGAAACTACGGTGATTTCCTATATATAGTACAGCCTCGTCCTTTGGCACATTTTCCTCCCCAATAAATTCAATGTCTGCTCCGCTTAGGAATATGATGACACGGAAAGCCCACTGTACCAGGCGAAGCTGTGCCATATCGGCCCATGCCGGGGCAAATTTGTGTATTATCCACATGGCTCCGAGCACCGGAAGACCGAGCAGCAGATAGAAAAATACGAATATTACGATTAAAACTGAACGCATATTTGACCTCTCTTTTTCATACTCTATATAAATTGTAGTTCAATATTTGATATTATATCATATCATAAGCGATATGATAAGAAAGAGAGGAAAAAATGTCAGAAAAATTGAGAAAAATTCTGGTGGTGGCTGCAGGTGTGCTTGTTATATCGACAGCGACAGTGATTTCGGGCTGCCGCGCAAATATTTCAGGCACGGAGAGTGACAGGATGGTTGAGTACACGGTGATTTGCGGGGATGAAATCCCGGAGGAGTTTAAAAAGCAGATAAATGAAAGCAAGGCAAAGGCGATGAAGCTGACGTACAAGGATGATGAATATTTATACATAGCGGAAGGCTTTGGCACAAAGGAGACAGGTGGCTACAGTATTACGGTTAACCAGTTTTATGTTAAGGATAAGGCAATGTATTTTGATACGCGTCTGATAGCCCCGGATAAGGGCGAGAAGGTCAGCAATCAGGCGAGTTATCCGTATATAGTAATAAAGACGGAATTGAGTGAAATGCCTGTTGTGTTTGAGTGAAAATTTCGTAAATTGTGTTAAAAGTTGCGAAAAAACTGACAATCAGTACTAATGCCCTATTGCTATCACT
>OHRH01000705.1_pt1 | contig 21403 bp, 9 predicted proteins | sample 1578391 | NCBI WGS metagenome assembly OHRH01 (sample SAMEA3879599, study PRJEB24766) | human gut metagenome | biome: human-associated habitat; feature: feces | place: USA | collected 1985/1987 | reverse complement strand
CATCTTGCCGGAAAAGATATCACCCTCTCCTGCCTCCACCTGGACGAAAAGAAAAATCTGTGGATGGGAACTACCAGTAACGGACTTTACTGTTTATCGGGAGACAAAAAGATTTCCCAACCTGTCACAAGAGGTAATATCGCGAGTATTTACGAAGATTCGTCTAAAGAATTATGGATCTGTACCTGGGAAGAAGGACTCTACCGGATAAAAACAGATAGTACCATTGAGAACTTCCGTCATGATCCTAAAAATCCAAACAGTATTTGCACCGACTTCGTAAGGAGTTGCTGTGAAGATAATGCAGGAAATCTGTGGATAGGAACCTTTCACGGGTTAAATCGCTATGAAAAGAGCACAGGTAAATTCCAACTTTACACTGCCAACGCGAACAAACCCGACGGACTTACCCACTCCTCCATCTGGTGCATCGTCAAAGATGAACAAGGAACAATTTGGCTGGGTACTTATTTCGGAGGTGTCAACTATTTCAATCCAGAATATGAAATCTATACCCGTTACAAAACCGGAGATACAGAGAAAGAAGGTCTAAGTAGTCCGATCGTCGGTAGAATGACTGAAGATAAGGACGGAAACCTGTGGATTTGTACCGAAGGCGGCGGCGTGAATGTGTATAACCGGAAGGATAACACCTATCGGTGGTATCGCCACGAAGAGGGCAAAAATAGCATTTCCCATAACAATGTCAAAGCAATCTACTACGACCGGACTAATGAAATCATGTGGATAGGTACACACTTGGGAGGATTGAACAAACTCGACCTGCGTACTAACCGTTTCACAGTCTACCGAATGAAAGCCGGAGACCCAACCTCACTACCTTCGGATATCGTCCGAGACATTGTACCTTATAAGGACAAGCTGGTTGTCGCCACACAAAACGGTGTTTGTCTTTTCAATCCGGCAACAGGCGCTTGCCAACAGCTCTTCAAAGAGACTAAAGAAGGAAGAGGTATTGGCATGGTAGCCAGTCTTTGCATTGATAAAGACGGTACATTGTGGATTGCGGCTACCGGGGAGGGTGTTTATTCTTACCGGTTCGACAGCGGTAAACTTACTAATTATCCACACAATCCCGCTAATCCGAACAGTCTTAGCAACAATAATATCAACAGTATCATGCAGGACAGTAACGGTAATCTGTGGTTCTGCACCTCCGGAAGCGGTCTCGACCGTTACCGTAAGGCAAGTGATGACTTTGAAAACTTCGATGTACAGACAGATGGTTTATCCAGCGACTGTATCTACGAAGTATGCGAATCGTCCATACAGAAAGGAGACTTATTGCTGATTACCAATCAGGGATTCTCACAGTTCAACTATCCAAGCAAGAAATTCTATAATTACGGTACGGAGAATGGATTCCCGTTGACTGCCGTCAATGAAAACGCACTATTTGTGACACATGACGGAGAAGTATTCCTTGGCGGTATTCAGGGAATGATTTCTTTCTGGGAGAAAAAATTACATTTCACTCCCAAATCATATAATATCATTCTTTCCCGCCTGTTTGTCAACGGAAAAGAAGTAGTTCCGGGAGATGAAAGCGGCATCCTGGAACAGTCGATCTGTCATACTCCGGAAATCAGTCTGAAAGCGAATCAATCGATGTTTAGCATCGAATATGCCACTTCCAACTTCATCCCTGCCAACAGAGATGAAATTCTCTATCGCCTGGAGGGTTTCTCAGACGAATGGAACCATACTTACCGGAAGCAAACGCTGATTACTTATACAAACCTGAATCCGGGTAAATATACCCTTGTCATCAAATCACAGAGGGAAGGAATAAAAGAGGCCAGACTGCTGATTATCGTACTCCCTTCATGGTATGAGACATGGTGGGCTTACCTGATTTATACCATTGTCACTATCAGCCTGTTATGGTATCTTATTCAGAACTATAATTCGCGCATCAAACTCCGTGAGTCTTTGAAGTACGAAAAGAAGCATATTGAAGACCTCGAAGCATTGAACCAGTCGAAACTCCGTTTCTTCACTAACATCTCGCACGAATTCCGCACACCGTTAACGCTGATCGTGGGACAAGTGGAAACTTTGTTGCAGGTGCAGACATTTACGCCTAACATATATAATAAGGTATTGGGAATCTACAAGAACAGTCTCCAATTACGGGAACTGATTACGGAACTACTTGATTTCCGTAAACAGGAACAGGGTCACATGAAGATCAAAGTTAGCCAGCACAATCTGGTTAACTTCCTGTATGAGAATTATCTGCTCTTCCTCGAATATGCGAGCAGTAAACAAATCAACTTCAAGTTCAACAAACAGAAGGATGACATTGAAGTATGGTATGACCAAAAGCAGATGCAGAAAGTAATAAACAACCTGCTGTCTAATGCAGTGAAGCATACCAAGGCCGAAGATACAATTTCGATTAATGTATCGCAGGAGAAAGACCATGTCATCATTGAAATAAAAGATACCGGGACAGGTATCGCCGCTGCCGAAATTGATAAGATATTCGACCGTTTCTATCAGACCGAACATCTCAACTCGCTGAATACCGGAGCCGGTACAGGCATCGGACTGGCACTGACAAAAGGTATTGTGGAACTTCATCACGGCACAATCCGGGTAGAAAGCGAACCGGGCAAAGGAAGCAGTTTCATTATCACCCTCAAACTAGGCAAGGAACACTTCACAGAAGAGCAAATAGCGAAAGATGATACGGAAACCATCCAGCAAACAGAGACTATTGTTCCTTCAGTAGAAATAATCCCTGATTCGGAATGGAAAGAAGAAGATAACAAGCGCATCGAAGACGCCAAAATGCTGATAGTGGAAGACAATGAATCTATCAAACAGATGTTAGTCGGTATTTTCGAAACATTCTATCAAGTCAGTACGGCTTCCGACGGAGTAGAAGCATTAGAGATGATACAGAAGGATATGCCGAGCATCATTTTAAGTGATGTCGTAATGCCACGCATGTCGGGTACGGAACTTTGCAAACAGATCAAGACGGACTTTAACACTTGCCATATTCCGGTGGTATTATTAACCGCACGTACTGCTATAGAGCACAATATCGAAGGTTTGAAGATTGGTGCGGATGATTATATCACGAAACCGTTTAATACCAATCTTCTGATTTCCCGCTGCAATAACCTGGTTAATTCCCGCCGGCTATTGCAAGAGAAGTTCAGCAAACAACCACAGGCTTTTGCCCAAATGTTGGCTACCAACCCGATGGATAAGGAGATGCTCGACCGCGCGATGGCCATTATCGAACGTCATCTGGACAATACGGATTTCAACGTTAATATCTTCGCCCGCGAAATGGGTATGGCACGTACGAACCTATTCACTAAACTGAAAGCAGTTACAGGCCAGACCCCGAATGATTTCATCCTAAGCATACGTCTCAAAAAAGGCGCTGTCATGTTAAGGAATAACCCGGAGCTGAATATCACGGAGATCTCTGACCGGATTGGGTTCTCCTCCTCCCGCTATTTCAGTAAATGTTTCAAGGAGATTTATCACGTCAGTCCGCTGGCTTATCGTAAAGGAGAAGAGAGCGAAGAAGAAGGGGACGGAGAAGAAACAGATTAGCAGGCAACTATACAAGCACTCTTGCAAAATAATCTTATATTATTAGGCACGGATCACACGGATTTCACGGATTAAAAAACGATGAGTATGAAAACAACAGCGTTAATCCGTGTAATCCGTGCCTAAATTTATGATATAAACGGTTTTTTAGTCCGGACATCTTCGCCCGAATAAAGAAGGTAACTTCTTAAGTGTACTATTTTGTACTTCACTTGTACATTCCTACTCATTCTTTTTGTTCCATTCGCTTATCTTTGTGTTCATTACATTATTTCCTAAAACATTCAGCATTATGAAAAACGTTTCGCGTCTAATTCCCCTATTGTCCGGCATCGTCACGCTGTCAGGATGCAGTCATGCACCCCAAAAGAGCAATGGGCAGAACAACCAAAAGCCTAACATTATTTATATATTTGCAGATGATCTCGGCATTGGTGATTTAAGTTGTTATGGAGCAACAAAAGTGAGCACTCCCAACATCGACCGGTTGGCAGGACAAGGAGTACAATTCACCAATGCTTATGCAACTTCTGCCACCAGCACTCCTTCCCGTTTCGGGCTCCTCACGGGTATGTATCCCTGGCGTCAAAAGAACACAGGTATCGCTCCCGGCAACTCGGAACTTATCATTGATACTGCCTGTGTCACTATGGCGGATATGCTGAAAGATGCAGGATACGCCACCGGTGCCGTTGGCAAGTGGCATTTGGGACTGGGACCGAAAGGAGGGACAGATTTCAACAAACAGATCACTCCGAATGCACAAAGTATCGGCTTCGATTATGAATTTATCATTCCGGCAACCGTAGACCGTGTGCCATGCGTGTTTGTGGAGAACGGCCGCGTAGTGGGTCTCGATCCTAATGACCCAATCACCGTCAACTATGAGCATAAAGTAGGCGACTGGCCCACCGGAGAAGAAAATCCGGAACTCGTAACGTTAAAACCCAGCCAAGGGCATAACAATACCATTATCAACGGTATCCCCCGCATCGGTTGGATGACAGGCGGCAAGTCCGCTCTCTGGAAAGACGAGGATATAGCCGACATCATCACCCATAAAGCGAAGAAGTTCATCACTTCCCATAAAGAAGAACCTTTCTTCTTGTATATGGGTACGCAGGATGTACACGTGCCACGTATCCCCCACCCGCGTTTTGCAGGAAAAAGCGGACTCGGCACCCGTGGTGACGTTATCCTCCAACTGGACTGGACCATCGGTGAAATTATGAACACGTTGGATAGCCTCAACATCGCCGACAATACCATTCTGGTCTTTACCAGCGACAACGGTCCCGTCATCGACGACGGCTATCAGGACCATGCCTACGAGCTTCTCAACGGTCATACCCCAATGGGAATCTACCGGGGAGGGAAATACAGCGCTTATGAAGCGGGCACACGTATCCCGTTCATTGTCCGCTGGCCTGCCAAAGTAAAACCGAGCAAGCAACAGTCTCTTTTCTCACAGATTGATGTATACGCCTCACTCGCCTCACTGCTGAATCAGCCTTTGCGCAAAGGTGCAGCCCCCGACAGCCAGGAACACCTGAACACGTTCTTAGGCAGGAACAATACCGGTCGCGAATACATCGTCCAACAGAATCTTAATAATACGCTTGCCATTGTAAAAGGGCAGTGGAAATATATCGAGCCCAGCGATGCTCCCGCCATTGAGTTCTGGACGAAAATGGAACTTGGCAACGACCAACAGCCTCAGCTCTACGATTTATCGTCCGATCCTTCGGAGAAAACGAATGTGGCGAAACAGCATCCTGACATCGTAAAAGAATTAGCTGAATTATTGGAATCTGTAAAAGAGAAATAAATATACCGGAATAACAGAATTGTATGATTTTATACCAATCCTGAATCATTCTATCCACAGGAGAGAGCGTAAATTGCATACATTTGTAACAGAGAAACGATAAAGTCACATTACAACCAAAGTAATATACTGCACAATTCTTCTAACCTTTATCAACAGATTTATATAAAAATCAGACTTTGATCAATTTACCCCCAAAAGAGAGAGGCCCTTCGAGCCCCTCTCTTTCTTTAGTTGATATTTCTCGTATCCTCTTATTTCAATGCCTTCAACCAGGCAGGCACAAAGCCCAGGCGTTTCTCCAGCTGTGCTTCGTAAAGAGACTGCGGCTCTACCGGAGTTCCATTACTTTCGTCCAGTTTTACTTGCTCCTGCACAAAATTCAACGGTTCGCCATGAAAACCGACAATAACGGGCGGAAGGAACTTCCAACCTTTAAAGCCGATACGCCACCAGTCGAATACACCGGCAGGAGCCGAATTACCGCTTGCCGTGCGCGATCTTTCCGAATACATATTCCAAATAGTGAGGTCATCGAGGTGATTGGGAAGTTGGTTGTAATCACCTCCCTGACGAGACTGCATGAATCCACCCGTACAATTATCAATCAGCGTAGCACGCGGCTGCGTGGCATGAGACTCAAAGCAGGCATCCAATCCCCAATGTACCCGCCAAATGACAGCACCCATACTCGGTTTTGAGACTCCGCAAGCATGATATTGTCCTGCCCCCTGCTGTATGACGCCTCTATTATCTATTAGAGGTCCGTTGGTACGATCGGTCACTTTGCCGATAAACACCCGCGACGACCCTTGCGACCGAATGGCGGCATGGCCACGATTACCGTCTATCTTAATATCGTAGGCGGACACGTTAGCGGAAGACGTAATCGAGTTGGCCTCACTAACACTTATAAAGTTCACCCGGCGCATCCACGAGTTTGTCAGGCGTGTCATCTTTATCGGTTTATAAGCACCGTCATGCGCCCAGTTTCTGTGATGCTGAAAATCATCGGTGGCATGTCCTACGAAAGTCACGTCTTCTATACCGACTTCCTCATAATGCGGATATTTGTGGATCGCCCAACCCCAACGAGAATCAACTTCGTGCATTATAGGTTCTTTAAAAGTGATTACATTCCCGCTTTTTGCCACAATTTGGTGGAAGTCCTGCACCTGCACACCTACATTTATAATATTCTCCATTGTTGGCTCGGGTGCATAGGGAGACAACTCGTTGCGTACCAGTTCCGGGTCATTGTTCTGTAAATACAGGCATACCCAGTCACCTTTACTCAGCGAAGCCGCATCAGATACTTCCACGCTAAAAGTACCTTTAGCTGCGTTACCCGTGATATCACAGAGTTTCGACAACCCGGAGTTATGTTTAATATCAATCATTACCGGCGACGAATACATGGTAGTAATATCATCCGGCAAGTTCGGAGTATCCATTATCAGCTTTGTTCTTCCTGCGCCATCTCCCTTAATTACAAAATGGCCTGCGAATATATAGATACTGGAACTTTTATTATTTCCTTTACTATCCAAAGAATATGCTTCATCACCTTCCTTTCCCAATACCGGCTTGCCCGGCTCTATTGTATTGTCATCGTCATTATGCAATACGTATTCTCCTTCCGGGAAATAAATGACAATCCGGGCATTTGCATTGTTGTAATTCTTACCGTCCTTACGGGTCATGTTATTCTCCTGCAATATGCTTATCAAGGCTTCACGGGCAGTCATGCCACGGGTTTCCATACGTTCTTTCACATTGAAAACTTTATATCCTAATGAGAAAGCCTCCGGAGGTGTCACTTCTCCATGTTTATATCCGGCATACGAATAATCCAACAATACATTGTCATCACTATTCATCAGGAACTTTTTCCACGCTTGTGCTGTGCCGTTATTGCGGGTATCCAGTTTAAGCACACTCCCGCTTGTACGGGATTCCAAAGTGATTGTATTCGTCTGTTCATCTAAAACAACCGAACGGTAAAGAGAGAAATCAACAACCGTTTTTCCTTCCAATGACGGAGCCGGAGTGTCACTCAAACGTTGCCACTGATAGCCATTGTAAGAAACTTGCCAACAGCCGTCCTCCCCCAATGCAATTTGAGGAGTAAGAATGCCTTTTCCTGTCTTGTTTAAAGCAGGAGCCGGATTGCCATGCGTATCTGTCAGAATGCGTGAAGTACCTTCCAATTGATAATTCCAGTAACCTTCTTTATCAATTCCAAGAAGGGGAATATCTTTATCGTCGGCAGTTTGGATATAAACATCCGCTATCTGTCGGTTACTCAATTGAAGTTTGTAGTTACCCTTCTCGTCAGAGGTGTAGTCTACAATCTCGGCTTTGCCATTCATCATGGCCTGATAAGCCGCAATATTAGTATTGTATTGCGCAGTGAGTTCTGTTAATTGTTCCGGTTGCTCGGGAATAGTTGGGTTATTTATTGCTTCATCGTCCGAACAGGAAGTGAAAACTATGACAGCAACCATCATACAAGTTGTCGCTATACTATGTAAATCAAGTTTCATGTTTTTCATATTTCTAAAGTCTAATAATGTTATAAAGGCGAAGAATCCGTTAAACCCAATATTAGCATTAATAGATTCTTCGCCTTTATCAAATTTAATTGCAGCAACTATTCGATAACTGCACCTATACCTTGATATTCCGGTTTAAGAGTATATTTTCCTTCAATGTCTATAAAACCTTCTTCAAAAGGAGTCTCTTTTTCTATGGTTATTACATTATCCTTAAAACCTACCGGCGCGGTTCTAAAATACTGCCAAGTCATCTGAGTATTTTCAAGAGAGGTAAATATTCTATTATTAGAAAAGTCTGTTTCATTGAAAGTAGCTGCACCAATCATTAAAGTAGATAACATTGGGAAAGTCCCACTAGCTGCACAATCCGTATCATACCAGAATAGATTATTTTTCATCGTCCATCCTTCTTCAGCGGTTACTTTAAAAAAGCCGGAGCTATTTCCATGATTACTTAGAATATTAATAACCGTGTTATTTTCAATACTCACATTATCAGAGAACTTTGCATTCGTTCCTTTCAGTAATGCCACAAATAGAACAGAGCGATCCTGTGTAGAGCAATAGAAAACATTATTATGAATCATTATATCTCCATAATTCCCATTATTAAAATTCAAGAAATTAATAACTTTAGTAGTTGCCGATGGAGCCGGCACTGCAATATAACAAGATTCAACCAACAATTTTGATATACCTGACGATGCATTATTAAAATAAGAGAACATCTTGTCCGCCATCATCTCAATCTTACAATGATCTAAATACAGTCTTTCTATTACATCTTTACTTGAACTAGGAAAGTTAAACCAATAATTTGCGGTTAACTCATCAGGAGATAAAGTAATCTCCTTACATAACATTCCAATTTTCGACTCCACATTTTCCAAAGAGACAATCCCTTTGGTCATTACTTTTGAAGAATAATTACTATTCTTTTTCTCTCCTATCAGAATCAGGTCACTCACTGCACCAGTCCAATAAGCCGTAGCACCTTCGGCAATAAAGTAAATACCGCTTTCGGAGATTGATTCACCTTCTTTTACCAATACTCCATTCGGGTTATCATATTTATTAAGTACTACATCACCGATCCTGATATCAAATCCAGCCTGATATTCAGCCCAGTAACTATCACTGGAAGTTTTTGCCTTTATCTGATCTGTTGCTGAATTTACTCCATGAGTCACTTCTACAATAATCGTACACTCGCTCGGAGTTGCAGGAGGTGTCACAGTCACTGTTACTTCCGTTGTTCCAGCCACATATTCCGACAGTTTTGCATTCCAATCAGCAGGTGCTTTTACTCTTACTAAATCACCTTCAGCCAAATTTACTTTCACAGTAAAGGAAGACGCACCTCCTCCGGCTACCAACCAAAGATCATCTGTTACACCTTCGGGAACATTAATTGCACATTCCAATCCTTTCACAATAGGAATCAGATACTCCTTTCCGCCAAAAGTAACTTTAAAATTATCTCCGTCAACAGTTGCGTTGCTGATAGGATTCGAACCTGTATTTATACCTTCAGCCAGACCGTTTTCCAATACTTTCCAGGTTGAACCGTTGTCATAACTCACATACCAATACTTTTTATCTCCATCGGCCGGATTGGGTGCAATCTTAAATTCGGGAGTAATGGTAGCATCTTCCCCATTCTCCGCTTGAGCACGCCAGCCTGTATCTGTACCGCCAATAAACCAATTACCATTTGCACCGATCTCAATAGAAGGATAGTTGCCTCCGGTCACTCCCGGAGTCAAAGTCAATGTTTCGCCATTGCTTAAGGTCAAGGTATAAGTATCACCATTGATAGAGTAATCGGTAATAGTCTTGTTGCCGTCCAACAGCACACGGATAATGTTCATCTCATCGTTCAACTGCTGTACCTGTGCCTCAACATTCGTCACACGATCTTTCAAGGCATCAATGTCTCTTTCCAAATCGTCTGTATTACATGACACAAAAGCCAATGCAAACAAACTGAATAATATGAATGATTTATAGTATTTCATAATGATTTCTTCGCTTAATTATTAATTCAACTTATTCAGCAACCGTCACCTCTAATGATTTAATCAGACGATATCCTTCCTTAGAGAATATCTGGAAATAAACAGTATATTTGCCGGAAGCCAGTCCTTTTGTTTTAATCGTCAGATTATCGGAAGCGTCATCAGTCAAGACTACCTGTACAGGTGTGGGATCTATAATCACTCTGGCTACATTCGTCTGTTTTGCCGTCAATACCGCTGAACCTCCCTTCGCTACATTTACAGAAGTAATATTCGATGAACCACCTTGAGAGAAAGTCATATCCAACCCTCCCAATAAAGGGATCTCGGTTTTCGAGCCGTCTGTAAATTCAAAGGTCACGATATTACCGTTCACCGTTACATCGGCAAATATACCTCCCGGAATCTCTCCAATATTGGCAATGTTGTAACGCCCGTCTATACGTTGAGGTTCTTCACCGCCAACGGCATAACACCAGTAACCGTCCGCATCAATCGAGATGGTTGGAGTTTGTCCGTCGGAACCGTCTACGGGAACAGCAGGACAAGGATTGCCTTCTTTATCTTTCAATTCAACGGTTCTACCGTCAAGGGTATATGTCCAATTTCCGGCTTCATTAATGCCAAGTGTAGGAATATCTCCCGCAGGCTGTCCGCCATAAACAACCAATTCCGTACCGTCACTCAGTGAAAGTGTATAGTTACCCTTTTCATCCATTGTATATCCGGTTACAAGAACAAGTCCTTTCACTGCATCTTGGAAAGATTTGATGCTCGTATTCAAATTTTCGAGATCATCTGTCAAAGCATCCAAACGAGCATTCAGATCGTCGATGTCTTTACGTATATCATCCTTATCATCACAGGAGGTAAAGGTAATGACAGGCAATAAGCAAACTAATAGTATCAATATCTTTTTCATAATTCTTAGTTTTAGCGTTGTGCACCATATTGAGTGTAACCTTCTTTGGGAATGAATGTCCCTGTAGATTTGTTAAAAGTAGCCGGATCAGTGGTATCATAAAGATCAACATCATTACTTGTAAAACCAACTGAAGTATCACCTATCTTATTTTGGAAAACATTCAGATTCAATCCGGTTTCAAAAAGATAAGCATAATTGTTCTCGGCTATTGTTACCTTAGATTCTGCCGCAGATGCCACTCTTATAAGGAATGCCGGATATTCACGATAAGTAAAATAATAAATGTTCTTATTGACTGTAATATCACCAATTTTCGAAGGATAAACAATAGCGGAAGTTTTCCCATTTGAATACCCTGATTCAATATCAATAAAGGTATTGGAAGTTAATGTTAGTTTATTCACACTATAACTTGGCCCTTGGAACACCTTAAAATTCTCCACGTTAGAAGTGGCTTCCGGAACTCCTGAATAATATACAATATTATTTTCAAATCGAAGTTCATTACAGTTCATATTAGTAACCAAGTACAAATTAGTTCCAGTATTTTCAACCTTTATATTAGTATCAGTCATTCCAAAATAGCCAATACTAGCCTCATCTTTCACCTCCGGCATAGCAAAACCCGATCCAAATAATAAGCCGCTTATTGTACACCGGTCGATTATAATACTAGCTTCCTTAGATTGAACACGTACAGGATAAGTTGTTGTTGCTGTATACTTTATATTTGTATTTTTACAAATCAAAGCATTACCAAGATAAATAGACTTATCTATGTTCAGGTTTATTGAAGTAACCTCATCTGAATTAGGAATAATAATTAGATTTTCCACAACTGAGGTTCCTTGGTTATATGTCAATGTCAAATCGTTTGCAGACACGAAATAAACACCACCGGCTATCGCCCCATTAGTAGTAATCTCTTGTGCTTCACCATACTTTTCTTTTGTAATCTCCAGCCCGCCTACAATAACAGCCTGTCCTTCATTATACATATCCAGATTAGAAGCAAGTCCTTTCGGATTCTTCACTTTTATCTTGTCAACTGCCCAGAACAAGCCTTCCTGTACCTGAACAGTTACATCGGCAGTATTATCCGCCGCGGCTCTCGTTAACGTTTTATTCTCAGCAGCCGGAGCAAAGATCAACAACTGATAATTATTTCCTTTTTCATCGGCAACATCCAGTTTGTTCAAAGTAGCTCTCCAACCTTGCGGATAAGTAACCTGCGGATTCTCACCTTCAATCTTAGCAGGAATCACCACTCTTTCTCCTTTATTGATAATCAGGAAGTCCTCATCATCAAATGCAAGACCTGTTCTATCAATAGCACAAACCAAAGTTGCCACGATAGGAAGTGTATGCACAGTCCCATCTTTAAGAGTCACAACAAAGTTGCTACCGTCTACTTTGGCAGATTCAAAGATCTGGTCGCCTAAAGAACTGCCACCGGCAATCCCCTCTCCACCGGGAACATTCGCCCACTCACCGTCACCGAAACGTATCTGCCAATTTCCATTCTGTACACGAAATTCGGGATATCCCTCCCCATTCTTACCGTTCTCTCCTACGGCTACTACGCCGGTAGAAATACCGTTGATATACCATTTCCCATCATCTCCTATCGTAATCTCCGGTTCGTTGACTGTTCCTTCCTTACCGATAGTCAATGTCAGTTGGGTATTATCACTTAAAGTTATGATATATTTCGCAGCAACCCCATTCTCTTTAACAGTCTCCACTTTACTGACTGTCTTATTCTGAGGATCAAGGATGTAGCCGATCACAGCCAGATTATCATTCAACAGTTTCACCTGCTGCTCAATAAGCGTCACCCTATCTTTCAGGTCGTTTACATCTTCTTTCAGGTCGTCTATAGTACACCCCGCAACCGCAAAGCCCATGATAACGAAAAGTATATACGATTTTATGTACTTCATAATCTATTAGTATTTAAAGTTATTCTGTTACATTGATTATCAATTCACAAGTCTTGGACGCCACATGTGAATAATTTGCGTTATTCATCAGAAACGTAGCAGTATATGTACCCACCTGATTATAAGTATAAGAGTAAGACTCCAGATCCAGAGAAATGTCTTTTACCTTCACTCCCGAATCCGGTTCGGGACATTCCGCCAGATTCAGATAATCGGAAACAAGCCAATTATACTTCCAAGGATTATTGGCAGCCGTACCGTTAATAGTAAATCCGCCGCTTTTTATACTACTCAAGTTCCACATGCCAGTCACTCCCGTTGAAACAGAACCATATTCAAGATCTTTAGGCATATTTTCCGGAGCCTGTTCTTCATACTTCGTCTTATTCTTCATGTTCAATGGAGTAAAGCCGAAAGAACTTGCATAAGCAGTAGTGACACGTCCGTTCTTCCATTTGGTTTCCACACACATATTCAGAATATTGAATGTAGACTGAACAATAGTAGCCTCCGGATCTTCCGGATTATTGGCACTTATTGCTTCTTTCTGATCTCTGTTCAGCACTAAAGCCAGCGTCAGTTTCTTGCCAATATATTCTTTGACCGATTTACTGAAACTCAAAGCTCCGGCTGCACTGGTCACAGGTGCTTGCGGCAGTTGCGCACGTGTGATAAGTTCCTTCCAGGGAGTATTCTTCTCCACAAGTACAGAATCAGCCTCGAAATTATTCTTGCTCATTCCCGGGAAAAAGATCGTATTTCCCGGATTATCAGGATCTTCTTCTTCCGCCAGATACAACACATCAAACTGGTCTTTGCATGAATTGGCTACCCCGTATTGAGCCCAAATCGAAAACTTAAAGTCGCATGACACAATATCTTTTACCGAAATCTCCTTCCGGTCACGATAAATATACTGATGACCGATTTCGCCACTGAAGAAAGAAATGTAATCAGGATCACCGTGAAAGAGAAACTCGACAGGAGTCCCCTTCTTTACAGTCAGGATGTTGCCTTCGTACCGTACATTCTCATTGGTAGCCACAGTTACACTGACATCAGTCAGATCCCGGTCCAACTCTTTTTCGCATGAAGCAAACAAGAGAGTTCCCAGAGTTAGTATTAAGAATTTATATGTTTTCATCGTTGTATTCTCTTCAAAAATTATTAATTGGATTAAAGCGGATTACCAACCGGGGTTATTGCCCGTAATCAGTTTGTTGACAGCTTTCTCGGCATCCGGAATCGGGAAGTACTGATAAGCGGAAGATACCCGGAAGAAAGGTGCAGCCTGCCCTCCCTGAGTCCAGTTGTTTCCACTCTGTGCCAGCACTGCCTGCTCGTTCATCTTATCTACAAAGTCTCCCCAACGAATCAGGTCGAAACGACGGAGATATTCAAAACAAAGCTCCATTGCACGCTCATCCTTTATAATAGTAAGAAAGTCCTCACCTGAAGTAATCTGACCTGTAAGATCTGAGATTCCGGCACGGTCACGTACCTCTTTCAGGCATTCTTCGGCCAAGGGCGTCGGGGCACCGTTATATTCATTCTCCGCTTCCGCAATCATCAGCAACACATCCGAGTAACGAAGTATAGGGAAATTGATAGAAGTACGGTTCTTGTCCTTCTTTGCAGCAGGCTCATATTCCCGGCGGAACTTGGCACAACACAAATCTTTCCTTTCCTTACCGGCAGCAACCGCTTTTTTGTAAACATCTCCAATCTGCTCCACCTTACTGTTATATTCTTCACCCTCATTGGCCCCCTCATAATTATACGATCTGTCTCCGTACCAGCCGGCACCTTTCACCAGATCATACAACGCCTTGTTTTCAAAAGTTCTTCCTACAATTCCCAAGTCAGTACGGTCCGCAATTCTACGATATGTAAAAGGGGCAATGTTCCAGGTGAAACGTTCATTATCACCATTCGCCACATACAAATCATAAAGTTTCGGAGTTGCCCAAATAAAGCCATAAGAATATCCCGGGTCAGCCTTGCCTACAACATTAGATAAAGAAGAAAAGTCCGAACACTGAAGCCCGATCGTATTTCCGATACGGCCTTCCGAACGCACGTCTCCCGTTCCGTCTCCGGCAAACTCAACTTCCCAGATACTTTCATTGGCAGTCGTATTGTATTTGTCGGAACACATATCAATAAACGGGTCCCAGTAATTAGCGGCAAGCGTATGCCCCTGTGTCCGCACTTTCTGGCCGAAATAGCTGGCACGCTCGAAGTACGACTTGTTTTCCGCATCGGCCGGTTTACCGTCGCGCTTATGTTCACCGGCCCAGAATAAATAGACACGTGCCAACATGCCCCATGCCGTCGACTTGGAGATACGTCCCGGCTTATAGCTTAACTCTCTGGCAGAGAGCAGCCCTCCGGTTTCTTCATCGGCAGCCTCTTCCATTTCTTTCACGATAAACTTATAAATCACGTTCTTATCCGTACGTGCTATATCCTTATTAGTCACCGTCCCGGACGAATAGGTAGACTCCGTCTTGAACGGCACATCTCCCCAGCACTGCACCAACGTAAAGTAATAAAACGCACGTAAGAAACGAGCTTCCGATTTGTATTGCAAACGGCTCTTATCACTCATTCCGGGGACATTGTCTATCTGTTCCAGAAACATATTGGCACGCTTGATGCCGTTATACAAATTGAGCCAGAGGTTGGTAACCGCCGCATCACTGGTGGTAGTGTTATTACAAATCAATCCTGTATTGGAAATACGTCCGGTAGACCCTCCATAAAACTCCAGGTCATCACCGCCTGCAAGAACCATGTAATCACCTCCGTAGAAAGTTGACTGTCCTAAGTTCGAATAGATACCGGTCAGGAATGATTGTGCTTCCGCCTCATTCTGGAAATAGTTTTCCGGTACTATTTTATATGGTTCCTTCTCCAAAAAGTCACATGACGCTATCGTACATGTAGCCAACAAAGAAAGGAATGCTATTTTTATCTTTTTCATATCTTCTCTATTTTTATATGATTTCAACTAAATACTAAAACCCAAGATTAATTCCGAAGTTGACAGCATAAGCCCTCGGATAAGCGGAATAGTCAAGTCCCGGTGTCAGGGCACTGTTACGGATAGACACTTCAGGATCATAGCCGGAATAGCCGGATATTGTCCAGAGATTCTGTCCTGCTACGTAAACACGGGCAGTAGAGATTCCCCATTTCCTAAGCGCTTTCTTCGGCAAAGTATAACCCAGCGTCAATGTCTTCAGACGCAGGAAAGAACCATCTTCGATCACACGTGAAGATACAACCTTGTTGGAACTTGAGTTCTTGGCTACCGGTATATTGCTTGTCGGGTTTTCCGGTGTCCAACGGTCGGCATAAGTCGCATACTGGTTCAGGTTACGTGAATTGTTGACGTTTTCAAAGAACAAGCGGTTCGCATTCAACACATCATTTCCGTAAGACCATTGGAAGAAGATACTCAAATCAAATCCTTTATATTCAAAATCATTCGTGAAACCACCTGTATGGATAGGCAAGCCACGTCCGATCATCGTGCGGTCGTTCGTGTCGATTATACCGTCGCCATTCAGGTCTTTATATTTAGGCATACCCGGCTGAGTGTTGTTCTCGCTGGAGAAGTAAGGAACTCCCGGACGCAACACATACGTATCACCGGACTTATAAAAATCTTCGTATTTGTAAGTACCTTCATACATATAGCCGTACATCATACCCATTGAATAGCCTTTCTTCGCAATGTAAGTAGGCTGTGAATTGTACGTCTGGTCGAAATAAGCGGAGGTCAACAAGGAAGTCTGATTCTCCGCCAACTCCAATACCTTATTCTTATTAAAGGCAATATTGAAATTTGTGCTCCAACGGAAACCGTTTCTATTTATATTTATTGTATTCAGGGTAAATTCCAAACCGGAGTTACGCACTTTACCTACATTCTTCATTGCGCTATAATAACCGGTAGAATAAGGCAAGCTTGCATCAAGAAGCAGATCGCGGGTCGTTTTCATGTACCAGTCTACATTAATGCCAATTCGTTCGTCAAAGAAGCCCAGGTCAAGGCCGACGTTCCACTGTTCCGTCGTTTCCCACTTCAAATCTTTATTCGCCAGCGAGATAGGTACCATACCGATGCTGTTCTGATTGTTCTCGAACGGATAAACTCCCGAAGGAAGATTGTTCGATGCCGCTTTCGCCATTTTCAACAAAGCATAGGCTTCATATTCACCTACACGGTTGTTACCAGTCAACCCCCAACTGGCACGCAACTTACCATTGGAAAGAATGGACTTATATTCCTTCATGAAGTCTTCTTCGCTGAAGTTCCACGCCAGAGAAGCCGAAGGGAATAACCCATACCGATTCTTTTTGGCAAACTTGGAAGAACCGTCGACACGGAAAGAAGCCGTTGCATAGTACTTTGACATATAATTATAGTTCACACGTCCGAGATAAGACATCATAGACCATGAGGACTTTTCAGAGCTTGTCGTACTTGGGATACCTTCGTTCATGCCGGCCATGCCCAAAGATTCATTGGGGATATTGGTGGTCTTGAAAGAATAGTATTCATAGTCGGAATTCTGCAAAGTAATACCAAGCAACGAATTAAAGAAATGCTTCTTGTTAATGTTAACCTGATAGGTCAATACATTTTCGTTCAACCAGGTCAGACGTTGCTGGCGGACTACCTGTGCATTCACCTTATCCGTTGAGATCGGGCTACCATAACGGGTCTTTGAGTTATTAAACGTATCATTGCTACGGGCATCGTACGTGTAACCGCCGGATACCTTCAGCTTCAATCCCTTGATAAATTCATATTCTACAAAACCGTTCAACTGAAGGTTATTCGTATAGTTCTTACGATATTCGTTCTTCAATGACATAATCGGGTTGAAACGATAGTCATTAGTCGGTTCTACTGATGAATCCAGCGCATTGTCCATTAAGGTGCTCAACGGAACATCCGGTTCGGTAACAGGGCGGTAACCCCATACACTATAAAATAAGTTATTCATACCGCTGGATGAATATAAAGAGGTAGAGCTACCGGTCTGAATGGCACGTGCATAGTTGGCAGTAACACTCATATTCAGTTTGCCACGGCGGACAACGGTATTCATACGAGTTTGGAAACGTTTGTAGTTGGAGTTGAGCACGATACCGTCCTGATCGAAATAAGAAGCCGACGCATTGTAACGTACCCCTTCCGTTCCGCCCATCAGGCTGACGTTATGGCTTTGCTGCCAAGCTGTGCGGAAAATCTCGTCCTGCCAGTCATACTGCGGAACACCCCGGTAATCTTCCACCGTCCACTGCTTGCCTTCATGTTCAATCAGATAGTTCTTTTGGGTATCTGCCGGAAACAGTTCATTCTGCAACTTCACAAACTCATACGCATCCAGCATTGGAATTGTATTGGTGACCTGCTGAAATCCGAAACTTCCGTCATACTTGAGTTGAGGTTTTCCAACCTTTCCTTTCTTAGTCGTGATAATAACGACACCGTTAGCACCACGGGCACCATAAATGGCAGTGGCCGAAGCATCTTTCAACACTTCAACGGATTCAGCGTCGGAAGGGTTAATGGTAGCCGCAATAGCAGGATCTTCTACCGGAAACCCGTCAATAACATATAAAGGTGAATTATCCTGGGTCAGAGAGTTGTTACCACGGATAACAATATTCATCGTTCCGCCCGGCATACCCTCGCCCGAACTTACGTTTACTCCGGCAATACGTCCACCCAAAGTCTGGTCGAATGAAGAAGCAGGCGTTTTCAGCAAATCTTCCATATTTACTTTCGCCACTGCACCGGTCAGGTCTTTCTTCTTCACCTCCTGATAGCCTACGATAACGACTTCGTCCAATGTCTTCGTATCTTCCTTCAAGATGATAGACATGGGCTTGGCCGTCTCGACCGGCAATTCCTGGGTTACATAACCGATAAAAGAGACTATAAGAATAGACTTCTTATTAGGAGCATTCAACGAGAACTTACCATCAAGATCTGTTATCGTACCCTGAGTACCGCCCTTGATCTGAATACTGGCACCTGGGACCGACTCCCCGGTTTGATCAACGACTGTACCCCGTACAAGTACTTGGGCTACTGCCACAGAGAAAGAAAATAAGGTTAACAGCATCATACTGAAGCCTCTCTTCCATGAAAAATTTGTTCGGAATCCGGTTTGCATACTATTAGTTTTACATTTTTAATTAGATTTGTCAATGCGCAAAATTAAGTACTGATACCCTAATTTACAGGCCAAAATTATTCAATTATGATACAAAAACATACATATACCAAAGTATATTCGATGTATCTTTGCACAAAAATAACGTAATGCAAGACATTCTACCCATTCACTTCGCTCCATTGCAAGGCTATACGGAGGCTTTTTACCGTAATGCACACGCTGCCTGTTTCGGTGGCATAGACAGTTATTATACTCCGTTCGTACGACTGGAAAAAGACGGTTTCCGGAATAAAGATGTCCGTGAGATCGCTCCGGAAAGTAATCAGGTGCCTCATTTAGTTCCTCAACTCATAGCTCCGTCCATAGAAAAGGCGGAGACAATCTTATCCCTTTTTATAGAAAAAGGATATAAGGAGGCGGATATTAATCTGGGCTGCCCGTTTCCGCTTCTGGCTAAACGGCACAACGGTTCCGGCATTCTGCCTTATCCGGACGAAGTGAAAACATTATTGGGACTGACTCTGAAATATCCGCAAATCAGTTTTTCCGTAAAGATGAGACTGGGCTGGGAGAATCCCGACGAATGCCTGCAACTCGCTCCTATATTAAATGACCTGCCGCTACGCCACATCACGATGCATCCTCGTCTGGGAAAACAGCAATATAAAGGAAGTGTAGACCTCAATGGGTTCGACGCTTTCCTGAATGTCTGCCAACATCCGCTCATATATAATGGCGACATTAATTGCCCGGATGACGTTCACCGCATCCGGCAACAATTCCCCGCATTGGCAGGAGTGATGATCGGACGCGGACTGCTCGCAAACCCGGCATTAGCTTTGGAGTATAAGGAAAACCGTACGCTGACACCCGACGAGATGAAAGAGAAACTGCATATCATGCATACTTCCGTCTACAATCAGTACGCCGCACAACTGGAAGGAGGCGACGGGCAGCTTCTGAACAAGATGAAAACGTTTTGGGAATATCTCGCACCGAATGCGGACAGAAAACTAATGAAAGCAATCCATAAAAGCACAAGCCTCAGCAAATATAATCAGGCCATCCAAGCCTTTTTTAGTCAACGATAAACTGATTACCAGTTATTTTGTGTAATTTTGCGCCCGTTTATAAACAAGCACATTATGAAAAAATACATTTTAATCTCGCTTTGCCTGCTAACGGCCGCAGGCAGCTTCGCACAGAACAAGGATTTCAAGTTTAAATTCTATGGGCAGATCCGTACCGACTTCTATTATAATAGTCGTGCTAACGAAGAAACCGTAGACGGATTGTTTTATATGTATCCAAAAGACAAAGTGCGTGATCCGGAGGGGAACGATTTGAACTCAACACCCAACAGTAACTTCTATACTTTATATTCGCGCCTTGGAGTAGACGTTGCCGGTCCAAAACTGGGAACAGCCAAGACATCTGCCAAAGTAGAAGTCGACTTCCGCGGCACAGGCACTTCTTATTCGGTCATTCGCCTTCGTCATGCTTATTTGAATCTGGATTGGGGAAAATCAACTTTATTACTCGGACAGAACTGGCATCCCTTATTCGGAGATGTGTCTCCGCAGATTCTTAATCTCTCCGTAGGAGCACCGTTTCAGCCCTTCAGCCGTGCGCCACAAATTCGTTATCGCTATACAAACAAGAATTTCCAACTTACCGGAGCCGCAGTGTGGCAATCACAATATACTTCACAAGGACCGGAAGGGAAAACACATAAGTATCTGAAGCAAAGCTGTATTCCCGAATTTTATGTCGGAGCTGATTATAAGAATGGCGGTTTGCTGGCCGGCGTAGGCATTGAGTTGTTATCATTGAAACCACGTACGGAGTCTATAGTAAATACAGATAAATACAAGGTAGACGAACGCATCACAACTCTTTCATACGAAGCTCATGTGAAATACACCAACAAAGACTGGTTCATCGCTGCGAAGAGTGTATTAGGATCCAATCTGACACAAGCTTCCGGTTTGGGTGGATTCGGGATCAAGTCTGTCAACGAACAAACGGGAGAACAAGAATATACTCCGATACGTTTCTCCAGCTCTTGGTTCAACGTTGTCTACGGACAGAAATGGAAGCCGGGAATCTTCGTAGGCTATGCCAAGAATCTGGGAACAAGTGATGCACTATATGCTCCCAAAGGAAATGATGCAAAACTTTATGGAACAGGAACAGACCTTAACCAATTAGTTACGGCAGGAGCAGAACTGACCTACAATGTCCCCCACTGGAAATTCGGTTTGGAATATACCTTAAGCTCTGCATGGTATGGTTCACTCAATGCCTCCAACGGAAAAATCAGAGATA
>OHRH01000627.1_pt1 | contig 23639 bp, 27 predicted proteins | sample 1578391 | NCBI WGS metagenome assembly OHRH01 (sample SAMEA3879599, study PRJEB24766) | human gut metagenome | biome: human-associated habitat; feature: feces | place: USA | collected 1985/1987 | reverse complement strand
GAAAATCTACATTGCTTTCCAGAGTCAGCAACGCCCGCCCGAAAATCGCGAATTACCATTTTACTACGTTGAATCCTCATCTGGGCGTTGTAGATCTGGGCGAAGGCGCCGGCTTTGTAATGGCAGATATTCCAGGACTGATCGAAGGGGCTTCTGAAGGAATCGGCTTAGGACATTCTTTCTTAAAGCACATTGAACGTACAAAGGTGCTGATCCATGTGGTAGACGCTGCTTCCACGGAAGGAAGGGATCCGGTTGCAGACATTCGTGCAATTAATAAAGAACTGGAAGCTTATAATCCCGAACTTTTATCACGTCCTCAGGTTATTGCAGCCAATAAGGTTGATGCCATCTATGATGATGGTGAAGAAAATCCAATTGACCGTCTGCGCAGAGAATTTGAACCGGAAGGCATTCTGGTTTATCCTATTTCTGCAGTCAGCGGACAGGGCGTAAAGGATTTGCTGTATCATGTCAATGATTTACTGAAAACCGTTGACCGGAAACCGGTTATTTTTGAAAAAGAATTTGATATGAGTATGAAGGCGGTAGAAAATCTGCCTTATACCGTTGAAAAAGAACGGGACGGCGTATATGTAGTAGAAGGTCCTAAGATTGATAAAATGCTGGGCTATACCAACCTGGATTCTGAAAAAGGATTTGAATTCTTCCAGAAATTCTTAAAAACTACTGGAATCCTGGAAGATCTGGAAAAAGCCGGCATCGAAGAGGGCGATACCGTCCGTATGTACGGTCTGGAATTTGATTACTACAAGTAAAGCATGAAACGTATGGCCTGTTTTCAGGCCTGGAGGAAATAGATGACAAGCAAACAGAGAGCTTATTTAAAAGGCCTGGCTATGGATATGGATTCCATTTTTCAGATTGGAAAATCCAGTCTTACGCCGGAAGTAACTCAGGCAGTAGAAGAAGCATTAGAAGCCAGAGAGTTAATCAAGATTACTTTATTAAAAAACTGCCTGGATGACATTCATGCTGTGGCACAGACCCTTGCTGAAAGAACCCATTCCGAGGTGGTTCAGGTAATTGGCCGCAAAATTGTATTATATAAACCTGCAAAGGACGAAAAGAAGAGAAAAATCGTCCTTTCTTAGGAGGGAATATTATGTCCAACATCGGGATTATGGGAGGAACTTTTGACCCTATCCATAACGGACATCTCAGGCTGGCCAAACAGGCATATCTTCAGTATCATTTAGATTCGGTATGGTTTATGCCTTCCGGTCAGCCGCCTCATAAAAAAGATCATAAAGTAACGGATGCGGATATGCGCTGTCAGATGGTTCAAATGGCCATTGCAGAATATCCGTATTTTTGCTGTTCAGATTTTGAAGTCCAGCGTCAGGGCAATACCTATACAGCTCAGACCCTGACGCTTTTAAAAGAAGCCTATCCGGAGCATACGTTTTACTTTATTGTCGGCGCAGATTCTCTGTATGAAATCGAAAACTGGTATCATCCAGAACTGGTAATGAAACAGACCGTTCTTCTGGCAGCAGGACGAGCCTATCAGAAGTCCCACCGTCCCCTTGAAGAACAGATCCATTACCTGGAAGAGAAGTACGGCGCTGTTATCAGACGGCTGGACTGTAAAGAGATCGATGTCTCATCTGCAGAAATCAGGGAAATCGCAGCAAATGGACATTCTTTTTCTTCCCTGGTACCTCCGGTGGTTGGGAACTATATCCGGACGCATCATCTTTACAACTGTGTACAAAAGGAGGCTGGAACATGAGTAACTCTCCCAGTGAGATTGCAGTATTCAGAAAGAAGCTGAAATCCAAACTTCCACTCATGCGATATGAACATTCGCTATCCGTATCTTATACCTGTATGTGTCTGGCCATGCGCTATGGCTGTGATATTGACAAAGCGGAATTAGCAGGACTTCTTCATGACTGCGGAAAAAGGTTTTCAGACGATATCATTTTGAAAAAGTGTGAGAAAAACCAAATTCCTATTACCGAAGCCCAGCGGGAAGCTCCCGCGGTACTTCATGCAAATTATGGGGCATGGCTGGCACAGCATAAATTTAAGATCGAAGATGAAGAGATTCTAAGCGCAATTTTATGTCACACAACTGGTAAACCGGACATGACCTTACTGGAAAAAATTTTATATGTGGCTGACTTTATTGAACCCCGACGGAACAAGGCGCCTAATCTTCCAAAACTCCGCCAGCTGGCCTTTCAGGATCTGGATGAGACAGTCTATCAGATCTTAGAAGGAACGTTAGGATATTTATCTGCAAAAGGCGGTTTTGTTCATCCTACTACCAGGCAGGCATATGAATATTATAAGAAGCAGCAGAAAAACCGAATGTGAAAGCGAGGATTTTAATGGAACACTCAAAGGAAATGGTAAAACTAGCAGTTCAGGCCTTACAGGATAAAAAAGGCGAGGATGTAAAAATCATTGATATACGGGAGATTTCCGTATTAGCCGATTATTTTGTCATTGCAAGCGGAAGCAATGGAAATCAGGTACAGGCAATGGCTGACAACGTAGAAGAGATGCTTGGAAAGGCAGGATATGTATCTGCACAGATAGAAGGGTATGATTCTGCCAATTGGATCTTAATGGATTATAAAGATATTATCGTCCATATATTCTGCCGCGAAGACAGATTATTCTATGATTTGGAACGTATCTGGAGAGATGGAAAGACGGTTGTTGACGTAAATGAATTATAGAATATAACAGAACTTGTAGGAAAATCAAGCCAGGCCAGCAGCCTGGCTTGATTTTCTTTATCAGAAACGTAATCCTGTTTTAAATTAGTTTCCATAATTTTTTTATGTATACCAATTAATGAATATGACGATTAAGACATAATACGGAGCAGACCAATTACTTTTCCTAGGATCTGGACGTCTTTACAAATGATGGGATCCATAAAATCATTTTCTGGCTGAAGCCGATAATAATCCTCCTCCTTGTAGAAACGCTTGACAGTTGCCGAATCTTCTAAAAGTGCAACAACAATTTCCCCATTTTCTGCGTTGGATTGTCTGGATACAATAATCTGGTCGCCGTCAAAAATCCCCGCATTAATCATGCTTTCACCCTTTACCTTCAGCATAAAAGTATCTGTATTGGGAAGGATTTCTGCCGGAATTGGAAAATAGCTCTCAATATTTTCCTGAGCCAGTAACGGCTGGCCAGCAGCAATAGAACCCAGAAGGGGAACATTTACCACTTCCCGTCTGGTCAGATTGAAACAGTCATCTAAAATCTCTATGGTACGCGGTTTGGTAGGATCCCTGCGGATATATCCGTTTTCTTCTAGGGTCTCCAGATGGGAGTGGACAGAAGACGTAGACTTTAAATGGACGGCTTCGCAAATTTCCCTGACTGCAGGCGGATACCCCTTTTTCAAAATTGTTTCTTTAATATATTCTAAAATTTCCTGCTGCTTTGCAGTAATTTTTCCATTTGCCATAAGTCGGCCTCCTAAACAATCGTAAAATCTTGTATTGATATTATACTATCATACTTAAAAGAAAAATGCAAACGTTTGTTTGGATTTTTTTGAAAAAGCATTGACAAACATATGTTCCTGGTAGTATAGTAAGGTCACAGCAAAGAACATATGTTCACAAACATTCGTTTGTTTATAAAGGGGAGAGCAGTATGAAGTTATATCTGAAGAAACTACTATTCTGGGCAGTTGCCTTTCTTATTGGTATGAACCTGCTTGGAGCAGTCAAGCTGAACATTCTGGCAAAGGAACCCGATCCGCTTCCTTGTACGCGCTATTATAAAAGCGTTCTTATTTCCGAAGGAGACAGCCTGTGGAAGATTGCCAGCCAGTATTGTCCAGACGGTGTAATGACTGAATCCGACTACGTCTATGAATTAAAGCAGATTAACGGCTTAAAAGATGACACCATTCATTCTGGATGTTATCTAACCGTCATCTGCTTTGAATTTCAACCGGAATCATCCCAGAAACTGATGGACTATCCGGCTTCTGGATCCTTTTAATTTTCATCTTCAAAGTTGTCATCGAACTCATCTATATTTGTTCCGACAGTGCGTTCGCCGCTGTAGAATTCTTTTCCGACTACATTGCGGTTATTGCGGGATTCTTCCACCAGTTGTGACAGCATCTGACGGATTTCTCTAGGTTTTGCAATATTTTCCAGACGGATTTCCGGTGTTTTATCCGCTTTTGCTGTAATGATCAATGTTCCAGTGCCAAATAGTTTTCCTGTCAAGGTCTGCTCCATGGTAATATCTACAATACGGTACAGCAGGGTTTCATCGACTACCGTCTTTAACAGCCCTTTTTCAATGGTCAGCCTGTCATTCGTAATGTAATACTTTGTAAATGTCCAGGGAAACCACAGGATATGTTTCCGATCTTTCCAATGCATCTGATTATTTTGATTTGCTGCTGTCATAATAAAATCCTCCTGTCATTAAAATTCTTTTCTTAATTTTACCACATTTCTGGCGCTTCTGCGGCGTTCATCTTCTAAGGCCGCATAGTGTTTTTTCGTTGTATTTACATCGCTGTGCCCTAAAACGTCCGCTACCAGATAAATATCTCCTGTTTCTCGGTATAAGTTCGTACCATAGGTGCTGCGCAGCTTATGAGGGGTTATTTTTTTATTCGGAGTTACGGTACGGGAATATTTTTTTACCAGGTTTTCCACGCTTCGGACGGTAAGGCGCTTTCTCTGAAGAGAGAGGAAGAGTGCATCTTCATGACCTTCTTCCGGAATAATCTTTTTCCGTTCATCCAAATAATCTAGCAGAGCGTCCTCCACCTCTCGGCCAAAATATACTGTAACCTCTTTTCCTCCCTTACGATGAATCTGGATTCCTCCATTTTTCCAGTCAATGTCTTTTACATTCAAACCGACGCACTCTGAAACTCGGATGCCTGTGCCAAGCATCAGGGTCAGGAGCGCCAAATCCCTGACTTTTGTTTTTTCGTGATAGGCCTTTTGTTTGGGGGTAAGCTGTTCGCCGCTTTCCACCTCATCTAAAAGGAGAACCACCTCGTCAATATCTAACCGGATAATTTCTTTTTCATGAAGTTTTGGAAGCTGAACCAGGGCCGCCGGATTCGTTTTTAATTTTTCAGTCCGAAAGAAATAGTTATAAAAGCTTTTCAGAGAAGAAATTTTTCTCATAATTCCCCGTTCCCGATTGACTACTTCCTGGCCATTGGTATTAAACCGATATTTTAAATACTCCATATATTCTTCAATATCCGTTACCGTAATCTTGTCTAGATCATCTAATTGGATTTCCTTTATTTCTTTAGAATGAAAATATGGATTTTCTTCCTGCAGAAAATGGAAAAAGACGCTTAAATCATAGGCATATGCAATTCTGGTCCGTGAAGACGTCCTAGGTTCAATCCCTCTGAAAAATTCAGGGCAGAACAGGGGAAGTTCTCCAATCAGCTCCCGCAGATGTTTTACATTTTCAATATCTTTTTGTTCATGATAGGGAAGATTACTCATTGTTTTGTCACCTCATTTTCCAGCCGTCGATGTTTCCTTCCAGAATCGCATGAAACATCCGGTCTTTTGCACCTGGATTTTCTTTTTCCAATTGCTTTATTAACTGCTTTGCATATTCTCTTTTCGTATGGCCGTCTACAGGGCATGGATTTTTGCATACAGGCAGCTGGTATTTTCGCTGAAATCCAATAACTTCTGCTTCTGAAACATAAATCATTGGACGAATAACCGACAAGTCCATCCGATCCAGATAAGTATTGGGGGAAAAGGTATGGAAACGTCCCTCATATAGTAAGGAGAGAAGCATGGTTTCTATTACATCATCTTTATGATGTGCATAGGCAATTTTATTGCATCCCAGCTCTTTTGCCTTTGTATTCAAAGCGCCTTTACGCATTTTAGCACACAGTGAACACGGATTTGACTCCTGACGGATATCAAATAAGACCGTTCCTATTTCGGTAGATACAATCGAATATGGGATCGATAACGATTCACAAAGCTGCTGTACCGGCTCCAGATTCAAATTTCCCAATCCCAGATCTACAGTAATTCCTGTAATTGAAAACTTTTTTGGATAAAATTGCATCAAACCGTGTAAGGCATACAAAAGAGTAAGGCTGTCTTTTCCGCCGGAAATTCCAACTGCAATTTTATCCCCCTCTTCAATCATATGGTAGGTATCTGCTGCCTGGCGGGTCAGACTTAATAGTCGCTGTAATTTCATAAAACCAAACTTCCTTTCTAATGGTTTGTCTGTTATTATAACATGAAATCAGGGGTTGTTGCATTCCATTTTTTAAAAGAAATCCTCTGACAAAAGAAAAATTTGACAAAAATACCATAGAAACCTTCAAAAACCATACAGTTCTGTCAAAAGTTCCTATAAAACATACAACTTTTACATTATTTTCATTTTATTTGTTTGACTTTGTTGTTATTATGCTATATTCTAATCTTTGTAAGAAGAATTTATTATAAAAGTCATATAAAAGGAGAGAGTGTTATGAGAAAACGTTTCTTAGCAGTATCAATGGCAGTGGTTACCGCAGTCAGTCTTCTTGCAGGATGTGGAAGTGCAAAAAAAGAAAGCTGGAAGGTCACTTGTCCGTGGGCGCCATCCGGAGTTGCCGCAATGGTCAGCCAGAAGGCAGCAGAAAAATCTTCTACACTTTCAGACAAAATTACGCTAGTTGCTGAGGCTGTAAAGGGGGATGCAGCCACTGTAAATACCTGGGTTGCAAGTACAAAAGCAAATGACAAGGAACTTGTATTTGTTGGAGAGGGTCTGCTTTCGATTACTTCTATTTTGGATCCTGCAAAAATGCAGTTCGATTACAGCAATTTTGCATATGTTGAAAATTTATATTCTTCCATCTTCGTTCTGTCTGCAGATGCAGAGCTAAACATCAAAAACATTGCGGATTTGGAAGCTTTCGCCCAAAGTGGAGATGAAATCAGCGTTGCGGTAAACGGAGCAACTGGTTCGGAAGCCTTCCTTGCCGCTGCATTATTTGGTTCTATGGGAGTCGGAGACAACTTAAAACTTGTTGCTTATACTTCAGCAGCAGAAGCAGCACAGGCAGTTGCAAAAGGCGAAACTGATTTTGCAGTATCCCACCAGTCCCAGATTTTAGAAACCTACCAGCAGGGCGGCGTTTCCATCGTTTGCGCTTTTGATGAAAAAGCCATTGAAAATGGACCATTTGCCGGTGTTGAAGGCGTTGGCGAACATGGTTATCCTTATTTCCGGAACCGCTGCTTCATTATGGCTGCGGCAGGAACTGATGATTCCAAGGTTGCAGAGTTAAAAGAACTGTATGATAAAATCCTGGCAGATGAAGAAGTTGTAACCTGGCTTCAGGATACAATGCTTCTGGAAGTTGATACCATGTCTGTCGAAGACGTAGAAGCACACATTGAAAACGTAAAAAATATTGTAAATGAATATAAAGATATTGTTACTGGCTAATTTCGTACACAAAACGATCTAAGCCAGCCTAAAAGGGCAGCGCCGGAGTCCTATATTTTGTCAATCTGCTCTATCGGAATACAAATATGGGGGAACGGCTCTGTCCTTTTTATCATTTAAAGCAGGAGGTATTTCTCATGGCGAAATTGGCTGAAAATTTTAATTCCCGTATGGATACCATTGGGGAACAGTTAAAAGAGAAAAACGTTAAAATTCCCATTGATCTGACAGCTGGTATTGTTTCCTTTCTCATTGCCGCTGTAATTATGGTAATGATGCCAAGCCAGGTTGCAGTATCTGAAAGCGATATTATTAACGGAAGAGCCTTTCCGACGCTTTTGATGTGGGTTATGCTGATTTGCAGCAGTATTTTAATTATTCAGGAAATAGTTAAAATAGTCCGGAAACAGCCATTGGAATATAAGACCATCAATCTTCAGACTGAACTGAAAGCCCTGGTTATCTTTGGAATTCTTCTTGGTTCCTTTTTATTGAGCAAATGGACTGGATTATTTGTCATCGGTGCAATTTTCTGCAGTCTCGGTTTTCTTCTTTATTTCCGGTGTAAAAAACCCAGTTATTACGTGATAACCCTTACGCTGGCCGTTCTTATCTGGGCCGCTTTCCGCTTTGTATTAAATGTGGATTTCTAATGCTGAAAGGAGAGTTTTCCGATTATGATGCAATATATTGGCCCCGCCGCAGGGCTTTTGTTTACCATTGAAAATATTATCTGGATTAATCTGGGGGTATTTATTGGCGCTGTATTTGCAGCCATTCCTGGGTTAAGCGTTATTTTATGCGTAATTCTGTTTTTACCGGTTACCTACAGTATGGGGCCCATCCCAGGCATGATGTTTTTGCTTGGAATTTATTGTGCAGGAGGTTATGGAGGAAGTGTATCTGCCATTTTAATTAATACTCCAGGAACGCCTCATGCAGCGGCTACTATGCTGGATGGCCATCCGCTTTCCCAAAAAGGCCGTACCAAAGCCGCTTTAAAAATCGCTTTATATGCGTCTACCTTTGGCGGTGTATTCTCTGCATTAATGCTGTTGTTTTTAGGCCCGCAGGTCGCAAAAATTGCTGCCCAATTAGGCACTCCGGAATACTTTATGGTTTGTGTATTCGGCTTAACCATTATTGCCGGCGTATCTGGAAAAAGTATTATCAGGGGTCTGATTTCTGCCTGCATTGGTTTGTTTATTTCCTGTATTGGTTCGGATCCGATGACCAGCTACGACCGCTTTACTTTCGGAATCAGCCGTCTGTATCTGGGGATGGATCTGGCCGTTTGCTTAATCGGTCTGTTTGCCCTTGTTGAAATTCTTGCGAAATCAGAAAAAAGAATTGATTCCATCAATATTAATACTGCGAAAATTAAGGATGATGGAAAAATCACCAAAGAAGAATATAAACGGATGCTGCGTCCAACCTTGATGTCTTCTTTAATTGGCGTATTAGTTGGAATTATTCCTGGAACCGGAGCTTCTGAAGCTTCCTGGTTCAGTTACAGCCAGGCAAAAAATATGTCAAAGCATCCGGAAGAATTCGGACATGGAAGCGTGGAAGGAATCGCTGCGGCTGAATCAGCAAACAACGCAGTAACCGGAGCTACGCTGATTCCTTTGCTGACGCTTGGTATTCCTGGAGATGGAACCGTTGCCATTATGCTTTCTGCGCTGATGATCAATGGATTAAATCCTGGTTTATCTCTGTTTACCACAGACGGCGATATTATGTATGCGATTATGCTGGGACTGATTCTTGTAAACATATTTATGTTTGTCCAGGGAACATTTCTGACCACATTGTTTGCAAAAGTAGTATCCATCCCACAGGAAATTTTAACGCCTATTATTGTAATTTTCTGTTTTGCAGGAGCTTATTCTGTAAACGGAAATTACTTCGATGTTGGGATTGCTCTGGTATTTACAGTGATTGCATGGATTTTGCGTAAAATCGATCTTCCGGCAGTACCAATTCTTCTGGGAATGGTACTGGGCAGCATGACCGAGACAAATTTCCGCCGCGCGCTGCTTATTTCAAACGGAAATCCGTCTATTTTCTTCAGCAGCGTATATTGCTGGATTTTCACTGCATTAATTGTATTTGCCATCTTTACGATTGTGCGCAATAAATTAAAATCACAGAAAGCATCTGAATAGGAGAACAGTTATGGCTTATAACATTATTTTTTATTTTTCTGATCAGCAGCGCTGGGACACCTGCGGGTGTTATGGACAGCCGTTAAATATTACCCCAAACTTAGACGCTCTTGCAAAGGAAGGGGTCAAATTTGAAAATGCATTTTCTCCCCAGCCGGTGTGCGGCCCCTGCAGGGCTTTATTCCAGACCGGAAGGTACGCAACGGAAACAGGGTGTTTCCGCAACAATCTTATGCTTCCATCAGGAATAAAGACTCTTGGAAATTATATTGAAGAAGCTGGTTATGAAACAGCTTATATCGGGAAATGGCACCTTGCCAGCGACGGAGAATTAGAAAAGGCTCCAACCATTGACCATACCATTACCGCCATTCCAAAAGAACTGCGGGGCGGATACACCGGTTACTGGAGAGCTGCAGACGTATTAGAGTTTACCTCCCATGGTTATGACGGTTATGTTTTTGATGAAAACAACAACCGGATTGATTTTAAAGGATATCGGGCTGACTGCATCAATGATATGGCTCTGGAATTTTTTGATACTTATGATAGAAAAAAGCCATTTTTTATGACGGTTTCCCAGATTGAACCTCATCACCAAAATGACCATAACCACTATGAGGGGCCTGACGGTTCTAAGGAACGGTTTGCAGATTTTGTCCTTCCTCATGATTTAGAAGTACTAAAAGGAAATGCAGCAGAAGAGTATCCGGATTACCTGGGGCAATGTGCGAGTCTGGATGAAAATCTTGGAAAACTGATTGCCCGTCTGAAACAGGAAGGACTTTATGAAAATACCATTATTATCTATACTTCTGACCATGGCTCTCATTTTAAAACAAGAAATACTGACAGCCACTTAAATGGTTACGACGATTATAAACGTACCGGACACGATGCGGCTCTTCATGTGCCTCTGGTAATCGCAGGAGGTCCATTTACCGGAGGTATTACAGTAAAGGAATTAGTCAGCACCGAAAGCATTCCAAAAACCATTCTTTCTCTTGCAGGTGTTGAAGTCGGAGATGCCATGATTGGAGAAAAACTGCTTGACGTTGTACAGAAAAAAGACAATAATAGGGTGGAACAGGTATTTGCCCAGATTTCAGAAAGCCGTATCGGCCGCGTTATCCGTACCCCTGATTATCTCTATGGTGTATATGCTCCAGGAATCAATGGAGGCGAGAAGGGCGCTTCTGATTTCTATGCAGATGATTATCTCTATGATTTGAAAGAAGATCCATGGCAGTTAAACAATGTGGCGGCAAATCCTGCTTATCAGGCTGCAAAAGAAGATTTGCGGCACCGGTTATTAGACTGGATTGAAAAAGCAGAAGGGTATCGGCCAAAGATTGCCGATCAATAAGGAGTCATTATGGCAGTTTCAGAGAAAAAGTGGGAACGCGTATATCAATTTCTTTTGGCATATATCGATGAAAATAAATTTTCCGGCAATCTGAAGCTGCCGTCTGAAAATGCCCTTTGCCGCAGACTGGATGTCAGCAGAGATACGGTGCGCTGCGCTATGACACAGCTTCAGTCAGAGGGCATGATTTACCGGCTTCAAGGAAGCGGCACCTATTTTAATAAAGACATGGCATTGTCACGGGAATTAGACAGTGGATCTGCAAAAATCAAAATTGGATTGATTCTTCAGGGACAGGATACTGATGCAAATTCTCAGCTGATAAACGGGGTAAAAAGTGTCATTTCATCCAGTGACGTTGATTTGCGGATTTTTTTTACCGATAACCGGTTTGCTAATGAGCGGCGCTGCCTGCAGACAGTTGTTCACCAGAATTTCCAGGGGTTCATTATTGATGGAGTAAAGGCCAGCATTATGAACCCCAACGAAGATTGTTATGAACACATTTACAGGCGGAGAATCCCGATCATTTTCTATAACAATTATTACAAAAGTATGCGTTATCCCAAGGTAATCGTAAATGACTTTCTCTGTGCAGAGCGGCTGGTCAACATTTTAATTCGAGCTGGACACCGTCACATTGCCGGTATTTTTGTATACGATAATTACCAGGGTGTAGAGAAATTCCAGGGAATGTACGCTACCATGATGAAAAATGGATTGGAATTTCGGGATGATTACGTAAAATGGGCGATTTCCAGCGAAGCCCATTCAGAAGGATTCGCCCGTTCCATTGCTCATTTTTTGAAAGGGCTTCCCAAATGTACCGCCATTGTATGCTGCAACTATATGATTTACCGTACCGTATGTCAAGTGTTAGAGCAATGCGGAAAACGGATTCCAGAAGATTATTCTGTGGTATGTTTTGATTATTCCTCAGATGCCTGGGAAAAAGAGGGGATTACGTGTTCCATTCATCAGGGATTCCAGATTGGATGTCAGGTAGGAACCCGATTAATGCAGATGATAAAACGGCATGACTGTGAAGATCATGGATATTCCCTTGCATTGCCTCCGTTAATTTATACAGGAAATTCCGTATGTAAGATTTCCTCTAAAAGACGGCTGTAATAAGTTCGGTGGAGAGTAATTTACGCATAAAAAAAACCTCCATTCACAGTTTTTTGTGAACAGAGGTTCGAATGGGTTCAACTATTCGTTAAACTTGTCGGGTTTTGCGAAAGAGTGCCGCAGGCCGAAGCCGAGCGGTAGTTGATGGACTGCGGACATCCATTCTCCCGACGGACGCAGTCCGTTTATCTACTATTTGCAAAACGGTAGTTTAACGAATTAGTTGAACGGTGTAAACTCCCCATCCACTAATAATCGAAAGCCATATTTATCATATTGAATCTTATATTTCTGGATGCCGGTTGCTTGATACTCAGATACCACTTGTATCCTGCGGACAAGAGCGATAAAATCCGGTAAACATTCTCTCTGTAAATCTGGATATTGTTTACTAAGTGGGATGTTGGTACAAATAAAGACCTTTGTAAAGCAAGCTTGCTTATTGGCATACCGGCAAGGCAATACCACCGGATAACCGTCTAAATACTTAAGCATATCGCCAAGTGGAAGAGAAGAACGGAATTCTTCAAACAATATTACATCCTGTCCCATATATCCATCAAAAGGGTGTCTATAATCGGTTACGCGATATACATTTTTATAACCGTACCTTTCCATGATAGTCCTGGTCTTACCAGTGCCCGTATCGCCGAAAATATACTCTACTTGCAAATCACGCCAAACTTCGGAAAATTCTTCATCTTTGATAGTCTGGCGAACAATATCCAGTTTATCAAGATGAAGCATCATATCAGGAACTTGTTCTATGATTTGAAAGTTGGTCAATCCCTGTTTTACCATGGAATAAACGTCTGCTAAATCATTACGGGAACCTTGACGCTCAACCGGCATATCGCCCCATTCCTCAAACGTATCGGGAACTTGAGTTTCGTGTTTCTTATCATGCTCCCACTTACCAGATTTTGAAACGTATTCCTTATTTTCTAAGGCTGTACCCTTTGCCATTTCAAAATGACCGCCATCAAATCGCTTTTTGATGGTTGAAAAGTTGATACCGCCGCGTCCCTGGATGTAAATATGCGTGTGATATGTGCCATTCTCGCCAATTTCATCCGCCATACACCAGTAAATAACCGATTTCATTCCGGCGAGTATTTCTCGTATGCGTTCATGTGTATAACCCTTTTCAACCGGATTATTAACTGTGATTTGCCATTTTCTACTCTGCGAATCCTTTGTCATGTTTCAAACCTCCATTTTGTGAGATTTTCGACACTCGACTAATCGACACGTTGCTGTCGAGACTGGCAAGCCCAGGTTTTAAGGCTTGTTGGACGCTTTTCGACAGAAGTCGCTGGGTAATACTAGCCAGCGACCGCGCACGTACACGCGTAACGTAGACGCATATACGCGGGCACGCTACCATGACGAATATCGACCGCTACCCAACTTGGCACGTTGGGCGAACAAGGAAACCCTTACCTGCTGCCAAAAGGAAACTGGACACAGCCGGATAGACTGCGCCCAGAAGGAAAGGGAAAGCAAAACAAGCCTATTATTTTGTGAAATTTACCGCACAGACATAGCCGCGGTTATTATATTCCACATCTACTGTACAGCCAATCGGAAGAGAGAAAAGCCCCTCAATGCCTAACTGGTCAGACACAAATATCTGTGAAGCCATCTCGCCATTGACCTGGGAATCTTTACAAAGGGCGTGGAGAGTTACACCCTTAACAGGATTTCCAGTCTTTTTACTTACATAATCAACTAACTGAGTGCCGACAACTTTATATTTCATTAATAATCCTCCTTCAATATGCACTTGTCAACGTGCCGGACGGGGCATTTCCATCAACCCGAACGAATAGCATCATAACTATCTAACTTGGACAATGACGGTTACCAATGCACCGACAACAACCGCTTGGACAATGTAATAAAAACGTAATTGCTTTTTACAAAGGGAATTGTTACAATAATAATAGGTAAAGTCATTTTAATAACAATTCCCAAAAATCAAATACAAAAAAGGAGATGATAAAATGGACGTGATAATCGCAATCGTCAATTTCATTTTCCAAAGCTTTTTAAAATTATTAGAAGCTTTCGCAAACCTGCTTTCCAATCTTTGATATTTGATTAAGTAAAACCTTTACTCTCACTACTACGCATAACACGTTCTCGTTGCTGTTGAGGTTTTATCTTGAGTTAATCATAACACACATTGTGCATAGTTTCCATTGACACTATGCACAATGTTTAAGAATATAATACTGCACATTGCACAAAGTGTAAAAGGAGATATAACTATGAGTTATGATAAAGTGAAATACAATAATGAATACGTCAAAAATAATTATGATAGATTAAATATACAAGTTCCCAAAGGCCAGAAAGCAATCATAGAAGCACATTGGAAGTCAAAAGGATATCACTCTTTAAACTCTTATGTCAATGATTTGATTAACAAGGACATGGCAGGAGAGCAGAACAGTAAGACCGTTAACATCGGTAGAGACAATACCGGTACAATCAATATGTAAATAATTCTGAAAATTACATCTTCAGACAACCGGATGAACTCCATATAGAGAATAATTATCTGACAATAGCGCCCAGCGGCGCCACCTACGTGGCCGCCGATGAGCGCCCTAATTCTTCCACTTTCTCAAAACGTCCCTTCGTTCTTTAAGCTGATGAAGCCAAGAATATCTCTCTTTCTGGTATTCCGGCAGCGGTTCCCCTTCAAAATCTGGAAGCCTTGGCGGGTCAAAACTCTTAAAGTATTTGACATACTTCGGGATATAGGTAAGCCGGACGGAGCCAAAGGGAGCAAGAAGCAAGGAGTCAATACTATAATCATCTACAATCTTACTTTCCCCCTGGGCAGAGCGGTCAGCATGAACAACAGTCAGATGCTTGGTCACACGTCTGGCGATAGAAAGGAAATTACAGAAATTCTGTACAATATACAGATGGTCTGTTAAATCCCTTATCTTTTTATCTACGTCAAAAGACTGGCTGAACAAATAAACCACGTGCTTATACTGTCTTTGATACTTAAAATAAATCTTTACGTGCTCAGGAAAGGATTTAAAGTTTCGATTATCCCAAACAAGGCCGACTTCATCCACTAAGATAAGAGAGTTAGGAGGAAAAGAGACCCTGCCAAAATCAGCAGTATCAAACTGATAACAGCCTGGAAGTTCCCTGTCGCAATATACATTCCAACCTTTCTTTTTATACTGGATAGCAAGCTTAGTCATAAGGGTAGTTTTTCCGCTGCCTTTTTTGCCAAAAACCATATACAACTTGTATGGATTGCGGTACTTCATAAAGAGCCTGGCAAATGCCAGCATACCACCCGTACAGACCAGGAAAATAATGATATAAGCCATAACCCCTCCTAATGGAATAAACCGCGGTAAAGGCGGGAAACAATGATAATAAAGCCGGAAGCAAGCAAGATGCAGACCATGCCGGCGGCAAGGGGATTATCCGCTAATTGGTTTACTTCCGGCCGCATCGGGTATAAAAACACATCCATAAATAGATCTAAAAAATCAAGCATATGTACCTCCTAACAGGAAATGGAGAGCCGAAGCCCTCCAAAAATACTAGACACTATGGAACACGCGGATAAAGAAGCTGACAATTGCCCCAACGAAGAACAGGGACATGGCAAGCATCAGAATCGGCTGGCCTAAAATCCAGGTAAGAAGCTTACCAATTTCTACCCACATCCAGGCGGCCACGTCTGTAAAATTTTTAAGAAGTGAAGTCATGCTAGTGGTAGTGGTTTCCCCTCCTGAACTCGTGGCAAAGGCCGGAAATGCAAACGCGGCAGACATGACGCCGGTTGCACAAGGCAAAGCCTGGTATTTCTTCAAAGCGGTTTTGATTTTCATTAAAATCCCTCCTTTAAACACTGTGGAACACGCGGATGAAGAAGCTGACAATCGCCCCGACAAAGAACAGGGACATGGCAAGCATCAGAATCGGCTGATCAAGAATCCAGGTAAGCAGTAAACCGATTTCTTTCCACATCCAGGCCGCCACCTGGGTAAAAGAAGCTAATAATTCAGCCATAAACAAATACCTCCTATAAAAGTTTTTTGAATATATTGACAACCTTTGCAATTAAAGGCAGGCCAATCACACATAAACCAACCCAGCCGCCATTTTTCCAGACAAAGGAGGCCAGAGAGGACAGCTCTGTAAAAATCCATGCAACAACCGGCTTTACGTCCTCAAACATCCTACCACCTTCCAATCAACGAACGAGCAATATAAAAGAACCCATCCACCAGCCAGAGAAAGGCTAAAAAGGACATTACATAAAGAAGCGGCTCAAACTGAACCGGAACGGGGCCGATTAGCGCACTGACTTTTTCCATAAACATAACAACATCCCTCCCAGAAGAATAATAATGACATAGGTTAATATATCGCCAGAACGAAAGGAAAATCCGGATTCTTCCACCTCTACAGTTACATAGGTAGTATCATAGGTCAGACGGTCATAAGATGACCAGTAATAATTTCTTATATAGTTCGGACTGCCGTTTTCCCTGTTGTGGGAAAAGTTATTACCAAGACAGGGCGAGAGATAAAGAAGTTTGCCGGTATCCGCTAACGGATCAAAAGAATCTTCAAACAGACGCCCCTGGATCGTATTAGTACCAACATTCCATAAAAGCCCCTGAGAATCAATATAGATCTGGTCTACATACTCAGGCGGAAGGAGGAGTACATAACTACGGCCAGAAATGAGTACGCGATAACGAAGAGCATTGACCACGCTATCATCAGCCCCAACCGCAAACGGTACGGAATCATCAGACGGTACATACTTTTGTATGTCGCCCAATACTTCCAGATTTTCGTCCTCTGAAGTCTGCCGGTCGACACCAGGCCCTGTAAAATCGCTTGAAATGCGCTCCATAAAGTAATCATAAACAGCAGAAAGAGTATCAACGTCGACATCTAATCCCTCCAATTTTTCTATCGTTTCATCTTCATAACCATCCGGCGGCAGATCTTCCACAAGCTCCTGTTCACTATAATCTGCATTGCCAGGAGTAGCCGGAGAAGCGTAAACCGTTATAAACCCATCAGTCGCTATTATCAGAGTGCACATCCCGATTAGTCCGAGCCTTATGAGGGCGAACCGTTTGACCGGCGGAACCTCCCGAACCACGGAAAGTAATAACAAGAGAGCCAATAAGCACAGAAACAATAATACAAGTGACAAGAAAAGCACCATAAGAGTAAGCCCCCAAATCAAAGTCTATATAAGTACCTACCAACGTTTCCAGCACGTATAAACAAAAATCCATTAATTCTTTCATAATCAAGACCCCTTATTTAGTATCTGAAAGATAACCGCAAGAGAGATAGGAACCAAAATAAATGCCGTCAGCCATCCAGGAAGATACCCAACGCAGATAAACAGCCAGGATACCGCACGAATGATGGATTGTATGGTAGTGACCAGCAGCTGAAACATATTGATAACAAAGTTTACAATCGTTTCAATAAATGCGGCAATGGAATCAAAAAACGCAAACATTTAACCACCTCCACGGAATCTATACCAACCGATACAAAGCAAAGCGATTGTGAGAGTGAGAGAGAAGCCAATAGGAATATTAAAAGACCCTAAAGAAACATAAATACCATTAAGCATATAAGCCACATCTTGAAGCGGGGCAATGAATTTGGTAAACGGATTATCAAACTGAAAATTTTCTATCTTGTCAGTTGTCTGGCCTAGAAGTTCATCTTCCTTGGACTGATATTCATTTAAGGCATCCGACAGATTTTGATTTGACTGATTTAAGCTAGAATTATCATAACCATTTGTAATTTTATCCGTATTCTGATTATCATTCTGAATCTGTTCCTGGTGGTTTTTATTGTCATTTTCAATCAATTCATCAAACTGATTGTTAATCGTAACATTAAGACCATCCTGAATCGCCTGCATGATTTCCGCGTGCTGCTCATTCATCTTGTTATACAGATTTGTAAATTCATGGGCGAGCTGAAGCCAAAAAGCTTCAAGCTGATAACTGATAGTCTGAACAATATCTTTTAAGGATTCTACAATCTGATTCTGACCGTCAACAAGCTGAGAAGTATTACCAGCAATTTCTCCAGTGTTATTTTGGATTCCTTGTTGAATATCCTGGGATGCAGAACCCGAACCAGGAGAAGAAATATCTGGCGGGACATCATTGTCAAGAATTTCTGTAAAAGCTATTTTTACATGACCATTAAAAGAAAATCCCCAATCATTCGCATAAGCTATAAACTCCATAAGTTTAAAAGAGCCAAGCTGAACTGTTGATTCCCAATAAGCCTGCGAATAATTTACAGTAAACGTTTTAGGCGTATTGTATTCCCATATCCACTCAACATTGTTTTTCTTTCGGCCAAAACTAATAGAAGGCGTATTATAAGCATTAGTTGCACCGCCTTCCGGATTAAGTAAACATTGCACCTTGTATTTGCCAGAAGATGGAAATGCACGAGTATCAAGAGTAATTGAAATCCGTTCAAATTTAGCAAAATCATCAGGACGAGAAATAGAAAAATGACCAGAAGAATCACAAACGGAAGATACATTCCTTAATACACTAGACATATCGTAATAATTCAAAATGACTTTTACACCTGTTAAATCAACAGTATTACTAAATTTAGGAATATATCCAACCTGTGGAGCTGATGAAAGAAGCTCATTTTCATCAACAATATAATCTGCATTACCAGACGTAGCCGGCATTGCAAAAACAACCTGAGAACAGAGAAGAGTAAAAGCGAATACAAAAGCTAGTAATTTACGCATAAAAAAACCTCCATTCACAGTTTTTTGTGAACAGAGGTTCGAATGGGTTCAACTATTCGTTAAACTATTCTTTCGCGAATAGTTGAAAGTCTCTTCTGCTAAACACTTTTCAGGACCGGTTTCGCTCCGGTCCTGCTTTTTCTGTTTTATTTTTTTATTTCTTCTATTTTTATTTTCTTTTTAATTTCCCTGAGTTTATTTTCACTCATAAGACGGTGCGTACAAAGGCAGCTCTTCCGGCATACCAGGCCCTGACTGATTGGAATCAGATCCTGGAGAATTATTTTCTGGCGATTCCGAACCAGAATGAATCATTCCTGGTGATGATGTATCTGGATCCGGCAAATCTGCTCCAGGTCCGATCTCCGTTGCCTTGGTTGTTTCAGACGGCCCGTTTTCACTGTCTTTTGTGGATTCAGACGGTTCTTCCGGCGCCTCATTGCTTTCAATGGTTTCGGATTCAGATTCTGCAGATTCGGATTCCGTTTCCGACTCGGATTCTGCTTCCGACGTTTCCGGCACCGTTGTTTCTTCGATTGTTGGCGCCGGTGTTGGAGCTGGCGTTTCCTGGACTGCAGGCTTTGAGCTGGAGCCAGAAGAATTTCCCTGGGAATTGCCCTGGCTGTTTCCGCCTGTCTGTCCACCTTCGTTTTTATCTTCCGGATGGTTATAAATAAATCCTGGAATTTCCCCTTCCTCGTATACTCCGGAAGCTTCCGAAATCTTGCCGCTGATTTCTTTTACCTTTGAAGAAACTCCATAAGAAGCATCCTCTCCATACAGAAATTGATGCAGGGCGGCGACGTTGCTTTCCAGCGTCATAGGGATAACGCAGTCTTTTTTATGGATCCTGGCGGTTGTTTTTGCAAATGGGAAACCTGCAGTCTGTGCAATCTCATACTTGCTGATGCTCTTTGCGATAGGCATTACATCTTCCGCTCCGATACTGGTGGAAAGCTGCGGAAGAACGCCTGCTACAATATTGCTCAATACGGATATATCTGCCTGTTTTGCCTTTTCCAGCGCTAACATTATGACTTTGCGCTGCCGTTCTGTACGATTAAAGTCTGTATCCATCAAACGCAGGCGGCTATATGCAACAGCCTGTACACCGTCCAGATGGTTCATTCCGGAATGCTCTAAGTGATGGGAGCCGACTCCTGTGGATTCTACGGTTTCTGTAATAAAAGAATTGATGTAGGCAAATTCCTTATCCGTAATTTCCAAATCTATGCCGCCTAACAGATTTATGGCGTCTGCTACGGCTTTCCAGTTAAACGTGGCATAATCATCGATCTCAATATCCAGATTGCGTTCCAGGGCCGATACTGCCTGCTCATGGCCGCCTAAGAAATACGCCTCATTGATTTTATCGAAATTTCCCTTTTCGGCAATCTGAAGGTATGTATCTCGGTAAACAGAAACCAGACTGATTTCATTGGTCTTTTTATTAATGCTGCAGATTAATTCCACATCTGACAACGCGCCTTTTTCCAGACTGCCGCTTCGGGAATCTACTCCAAATACGGCAATATTCCAATATCCGTCCCGCGTCTTCCACCATCTCTGGATAAACAGTACACCAATGATTACTAACAGGCAAATCCCGATTCCAGCAAATATTTTTTTAGACTGTTTCTTCTTTCTGTTTCCAGAACTGGTCCGGCCTTTTCTGGAGCGTGGATCCGGCTGTCTGCTGTCTCGTCTCCGGCTGTCTGCACCTTTGGAACGGGAATACTCCCCTTGTCCCTGGCCCGAAGCCGGCCTCTTCTTTCCATTGGAACTGCGCCTGAATGATTCCGGCTGCTGTCTTCTGCGGCGCATACGTTCAATTTCGTCTTCCTGTATTTCGTCTCCGTAAAAATATTCCCTGCTTTTTGGTCTGGGAGAACCAGTCTTGTCTTCCCAGACCTCCTCTGGATCATCATAGAAATAATCGTCGTCATAATCCTTTCGGTAACTCATTTTAAACTCTCCTTTGTCAAAACCGTTTTGCCATAAACCAGCTTAATCAATCAGATTGCGGTAATAGGGCCAATCGGCTGTCATGGTTTTTACCGTCACATTGTTCACAGATGCACTGGATTCGTGGATTACCTGCATCTGTCCATTGGAAGTCCATCCTAAGAACATAACCACATGGGCGCCGGTTCCGGTTTTTACTATAATATCCCCAGGCTGAAGCTCAGACCGCTTAATCGGCCGTCCGCAAAGAACCAGACTGCTGGTGCTCTCTCCTGCAAGACGTTCGCCTGTGACAGACCAGTACACCCAGTTAATCCAGCCGGAGCAATCCAGTCCTTTTAAAATACGGCCTTTTGTATCCGGTTCTACCGGCGTGCCGAAAAAGTTGCCTTCATATCCGGAACGGGATGCCTTTCCGCCCCAGTAATAAGGAACTTTTCCTACAGAAGACAATGCAAACTGGATAATTTCCTTCCGTTTTTTTGATGTTCCAGCCGGAAGTTTGTCCATATAAGCATCGATTTCTGAAGCAGACAGCGGATTTCCCACAGTAATTGTGGAAATACTCAGGCCGTAATCCTGATACCAGTCCTGGGAATGGATGGCTTCTACCATCTTGATACTGTAATCATCCCAGCCGTCCCAACCGCCTTCCATCATGTTTTCCGGATTATTTCCAATGGCATCTGCTTTTATTAATCCTTCTGTATCATTTAATCCCAGGATTTGTATTGTAATATTTAAATTCACATGGCCTGGACAGCCGCCCGTTTTGCCTGAACTATGGCTTGAAGACGGTTTTTTCTGCGGCTCCTTTTTTTCTGCCGGCGCTTCCTGCACCGATGTTTCCTGCATGGACGTTTCCGCTTTCGCAGCAATATGTTCCTCTAATGATGGTTCCCCATTGGACTCATAAGAAGCATTTCCAGGAGTTGCCTCCGGCTGCTCCATGGATTCTTCCCCAGGTCCGATATGATCCCACTGGGTAGGATCAACCGTACTTTTGCGAATGGTTCCTCCTGTAGGGACCTCATCCAGATTGTCTAACGGGAGTTCCTCAACAATCTTATCGTTTGGTTCTGCGTAGGTATCTTCTGTGCTGCTTTCCGTCTCCAGCTGGCTGCCTTCGCTCTCCTGTTTTGGTCTGCTGTTAGCAGAAACGGTTTCTTTCTCTAAAGTTTCTTTGTCTGAATCTTCCTGCAAAAGCTGTTCTTCTGACATCTGTCCATATTCCTGGCTGTTTCCCGACGCTGCCAGCTCGCCTGCCAGTTCCTCTTCCTCAGCCTCCTGAAGCAATTCTTCCAGAGACATATCCAGACACCCGTCACAGTAATACACATCGCTCATACTGTAAGAATAACTGTGGGAATCTTTCCACAGCCGGTTGGCATACTCTTCAAATGCTTCTGCGTCCAGCATATCCTTCTGATAGGTATAAACGCTTGCCATCGAAAGAATTTCTTTTACATTGGAATACCCATTAATCGGCTGCCCGCTGCCGTTGACAAATGAAATGTTTACCTTTTTCCAGGTGTTAATGGTCCAGGTCTCCGGATTGTCTGGATCATGGGTTTCATCATTGGGATTATAAGTTCCGAAGGCTGCGGAAACAGGCTTTCCAAGCCTGGCTGCCATTTTTGCCGGCTTAATATCTGCCAGGTCATAAATGGACGCCAGCCAGTCAGAATCCTTAATGCTTAATGACTGGTATACCTTTCCGACGTAGCTCTGGGTTACGTCAGATGGATCTGCCCCCTCCGGAAAATAATATGCTAAATTCAAAAGAGTAATAGACGGCTCATATGCATTGGCGTCTTTTCTCGCTTCCTTTGTCTCAGCTTCAGAGACCGGTTCTTCTGTTTCTTCCGGCCTATTCGCTGCCTGGACTGCCGGTTCCTTTTCAGGAAGCGGGGAATCTGCAGGAACATAATTTCCTGCCAGATTACCGGTTATGATTCCGGCAATTACCATAACGGCTGCCGCTACTGCTTGTTTCTTATTTTCTCTGTTCCAAACTATCATGGAATCCTGTAACCACCTTAATTTTGATTTTAACTTCCAAAAAACACCATAATAGTATAGCACAGACAGGGTGGGAATCCTAGAACCTAATCTTTAAATATTCTTTAAGATTTTAAGGATAACGGACTGTTTTGCTTCAAAAGAGCCAAAAAGGCAGCTGCAAACCTGCAGCTGCCGCGACATATCGTTATTGATTTTTCCATTCCTGTTTCGTTTTTGCAAAATTGATAATCATCTTTACTGTATTTTCGAAGCCGAGAGCGCTGCTGTTGATACATAAATCGTAGCTTCGGGCATCCGACCACTTCTTGCTGGAATAGTAATTGTAGTAACTGGAACGCTTTTTATCTGTCTTAATCATAATATCCCTGGCTTTTCCCTCATCTACATGATACATATCCATTAAGTGTTTAATCTTGTCTGGTTCATCTCCAGAAATGAAAACCGTGGTTACATTTGGAAAATCTGCCAGCGCATAATCTGCACACCGGCCTACAATGACGCAGGATTCTTCAGAAGCAAGTTTCTTGATCGTATCAAACTGTGCCAAAAAGACCTTATGATTAATCGGCATATCCATATACGCAGATGTCGTATATCCCAGAGAGTAAGTATCCATTACCAGCGAATACAGAAAACTGCTGGTAGGCTTTTCGTCATGGGTCTCAAAAAGTTCTTCACATAGACCGCTGTTTTT
>OHRH01000624.1_pt1 | contig 23697 bp, 16 predicted proteins | sample 1578391 | NCBI WGS metagenome assembly OHRH01 (sample SAMEA3879599, study PRJEB24766) | human gut metagenome | biome: human-associated habitat; feature: feces | place: USA | collected 1985/1987 | reverse complement strand
CCGAACATTTTGTCTAGTTGTTTTTATATTTTTTTAGTAAAGTTTGGCATTTTCTGTATACAATGCTAATTATTTTATTATCAATAGATATTTTTGCACAAATCAAATATATCTAAATCGTAAAAATAGGCATTTTACACAACAAAAGCCTGCCATCCGCTTTTTAGCGAATAACAGGCTTAACTTTAAATGAAAACCTTATGTTTCTACATTATTCTGCTATTGGATAACCATGTTATAATGGACAGCCAACGCATCTTTTCCTCTTTACCCCAACTGGTTCCGGTATTCGTTTGCCGACATTCCGGTAATCTTTTTAAACACCCTGGAGAAATGGGCAATGTCCAGAAATCCTACCATTTCCGCTACATCTCCCACCCGTAAAGACATATCTTTTAAAAATTCTTTCGCCTTCCGGATTCTGATTTCATTGAGAAGCTCAGAAAAATTTTTCTCCGTATGTTTATTCAAAAGCTTGCTTAAATGCCATTGGCTTACATACATATTATCTGCAAGCTCTGTTAATGTCAGTTTTTCCGCATAATGGTCTTCCATATATTGAAGCGCATGATTGACAATAAAGCTGTTGGCTGGCTGACCGCTGGAATCCGGAATTTGTTTCTTTTTCAGATTAGAGACCATTTTGTTGATTGCCTCTTCCAGCTCTTCCATATTGAAAGGCTTTAAAAGGAATCTGGTTACCCCAAGCTGAATCGCCTTCTGGGCATAGTCAAAATCCCGATACCCAGTCAGAATACTGATTTCCATATCTTCAAATTCCGATTTTAAACCTGCAATCATGGATAAACCGTCTAACCCAGGCATGGAAATGTCAGTAAACAGGATATTCGGCCTGTATTTTCTTACGGCGTCCATTCCCTCCTGGCCGCTGTAAGCAGCTGAAACTACTTCACAATTCCATTTTTCCCAGTCAATGGTTCTGGTCATACCTTCCACAATAATCGGTTCATCGTCTACAACCACTACTTTATACATATGCATTTACCCCTTGCATTACCCTTTGATGGCCCCCGCCGTCATTCCTTTTATAATATACTTCTGTAAAATACAGTATACTATAATTACCGGTATTACTACAAGTGCAACTGCTGCCGCCATCAGTCCATAGTTGGTTCCCTCCATGGCGGTCAGTTCATTTAACAGACGGGTAATTGCTCTTTGTTCCGGCAGTCTGAGCAGAAACATCTGTGTAAACAAGTCATTATAACTCCAAAGAAATGAAAAGATTTTGCTACAGTTGCAAAAGACAGGTTACCTGCAATCTGGGGCAGCGCCACCGCCATCAGGGACTTAAGCAGATTGTCAGTATTGACCAGATGCCAGGAATTGAGCATAGTAAATACAGGAATAATGGTAGAAAACACCGGAAACATCATTCCTGCCACAACCAGCGACTGCAGAAGTTCCCTTCCCTTAAAGGAAAAACGTACCAGCGCAAAGGCAGCCAGCCCTGCCAGGAGAATAACTGCCGCCGCTACCGTACAGGAAATAATCATACTGTTGCGGTAAGCGCTGAAAATATTCAGCCGGTCAAAGGCCGTCCGGTAATTGGCTGTGGTAAACAGCTCTCCTATCGGAAGAGAGAAGGAGTTTTCCAGGATTTTATCCTTTGCCTTAAAAGAATTCTGGATAATCCAGAGAATGGGATAAATTGTGGTAAGAGCCCAGAGGCTCAGTACCAGATAAATTACGGTCTGGGAAATGGAAAATTTTTTCCGTTTTTTCATACTGCGCCTCCTAATAATCTGCTTCCTTAAATACTGCATTCACTATCTTGGATGTCACAATGCCAAGCACTACGATTAAAACAGCAATCGCACAACTATAGTCCACGTTTCTAGTGTTAAAAGCCTGATAGTACATATACGTACCAGTCAGCCAGGTTTTTCCAAGCGGCATTCCTTTTGGAAACATTACCCACGGAAGGTCGAAGACTTTCAAAGCGCCGGTAACTGCCAGTACCACGCAGATACAAATCACATTTCGCAGAAGCGGCAGGGTAATATAAAATACTCTCTGAAATCTGGTTGCTCCGTCAATGGACGCTACCTCATACAAATCCTGGGGAATGTTGTTCAGTCCGGTTACCAGGATGACAAAATAGAATCCCACATACTGCCACATAACCGGAAGCATCATGGTAAACAGGGCATGACTGCTGTCCTTCCAGTCTGTCAGACTTTGTTTTCACAACAATTCCAGAAGCTGGTTTACCATTCCTTTGTCATACAAAAAAATCAGATTAAACATCAGTCCTAATGCGGTTGCAGAGATTACAATGGGGAAAAAATAAACGGTTCTGAAAAATTTTGCTCCATGGGTTACGTTGTCAACCAGGATTGCCAGCAGGACTGCAATTCCTACCTGCCCTACAATCGTCACTGCCATCATAATCAGCGTATTCATTAATGCAGTTCTCAGATTGGGGTCTTCTATCATTTTTACGTAGTTGCCATACCACGGGTCATTCCAGCCCTTGCTGACAGCTCCCAGGCTGCGAATCTCCTGGAAGCTGTTGATGATGTTTTTGACAAATGGATAATAAAGAAATACTGCCATAAACAAGAATGCAGGGACGAGGAACAGGATCAGCGGCTTTTTATTTTTGTATAAATTTGCTCCCATTATCCTCACCTTTTTCTGTTGCTGCGCTTATTGTTACTGGGCCTGTTCTGCATACAGCGCCAGTCCTTCTGCAACTGCGTCTTCTGCTGAAACTTCTCCGGTTACAATCTGAGGCATACCGTCAAATGTGGAAACGCGGCACTCGCCATTGAATAAATCCTGTACGGCGTCCGTTAGGGAAGTAGCATTGGAAATCATTTCAATGGCATTAATCTGCAGAGAATTCAAGGTTTCCGGATCTGGTTTTGGAGTTTCTTTTAGAGCGGTGGCAGAATGCTGTGCAAATTTTGCAACCAAATCGCTTTCCGTCATATGCTCTACGAACTTTACGGCTGCATCGCGTTTTGCTTCATCATCCCAGGCTTTTTTCGAAATATAGTATCCGCTGGAAATACCGCCGATCAAATCGGTTGCTTTTCTGTCAGAATCTGCTTTTGCCGGAACATAGGTTACGCCAAACTGATCCAGTTTTGCCTGATCCAGGGTAGAAGGATCTGCCGGATCTGACTGGCAGGCGCCTGCGATACCGCCGACTTTCCAGGAACCGTCGATTAAGAACGCCGCTTTTCCTCCTGTAAAGAGTGCAAAGGTCTCATCGTCTTTTGCAGAAAGAGTGTTTTCCGGAAAACAGCCAGCTTCATACAGTTCTTTAATATCTTCCATTCCCTGTACCCATCCTGGTCCATTTCCTTCCTCTACAGAAGCCGGAACCTGGGTATGGGTATCTAATGTGGTGTTATTAAAGATGCTGTATTCCCACCAGTAATGGGGAATCTCGCCTAAAGACGCTGCAATTGGGGAGAATCCTGCTTCTTTAATCTTGGCACAGTCCTCCATAAACTGATCCCAGGTATAGTCTTTCCCTGGTACTGCAACTTTCGCCTGGTCCAGAACTTCTTTATTGTAGAACAAGCCTTCCCAATAACCATTAACCGGTACTGCATAGTGATTCTCATCTACTAAATTGGCCGGAAGCCAGGCATCGTCCATGTTGTCTGCATATTCCGGATAACTCTTCCGGATCTCTTCGATGGAAACTACTTTACCTTCTTCAATAAAGGAGCTTGCGTCGGCTCCGGTAAAGAAGAACAGGACATCCGGCTCCGAACCGGTCTGGAAATCTGTTTCTACACGGGATTTAAAGGTTTCGTCCGAAGTCGCAGAAGAATCATTGACTTTAATTCCTGTTTCTTTTTCAAATGCTGCGACTGCGTCTTTATAGTTCTGGGCGTTGCCGTCTTCCCCCGCAAATGTGGTGGTAACGCTGATAGCAACTTCCTTAGAAACTTCTCCGCCTTCTTCCTGCTTTGCTGTACCCCCACAGCCTGCAAGAGACGTACACACCAATGCTCCCACTGCCAATAATGACATAGTTTTTTTCTTCATACCTCTTACCTCCTTGTGAACTCTGTATATCTTATGTATTAATTATGCCATTTTGGTTATGGAAAATGAATAACTGAACCTGTGATTTATTGTATTTTCTTGGTCTGTTTTCCTATATAAATCGTAAGTCTGGTGGCTACCTGTCCTCCTTCTTTTTCAAAAATCCTAAGTCCGCTGTTTTCTCCGTACATAATTTTTAACCGCTGATTGACATTGGCAATTCCAAGATTACCGGAAGACTCTTTGCTGGTGTCATATTCCGGTGTCAGCAGACGTTTAATCTTTTCCTTTTCTTCTCCGGTCAGTCCTCCGTCATTGGCTACTTCCAGATAGAGGTAATCTTGTTCTCTCCATCCATCCAGCTTTACAATTCCATTCCCCCTCTTTGCCACTCCATGTTCAATGGCGTTTTCAATTACCGGCTGCAAAATCAGACACGGCACAGAAAGCTCCATAATTTCTTCTGGCAGATTAATTTCTACTGTCAGACGCTTGCCAAACCGCTCTTTGACGATATAAAGATAGGCCTGGACATATGCCATTTCTTTGGAAAGCGGTACCTCGTGTTCTTTTTTTCTGTCAATAGTGGCGTCCATCAGGGTGGACAGCGCTTCTATCATTTTGCTGACCTTTGGCATTCCTCCAAGACGGGCTTCCCAGTTAATAATTTCTAAGGTATTGTTCATAAAATGAGGGTTGATGTGAGATTGGAGCGCCATGATTCTGGCGTCTCTGAGAGCCAGTTCTTCCTCATAAATATGCTGGAACTGTTCTTTTAATTTTTCTGACATCCGGTTGAAGTTAATAATCAGATAAGCAAACTCGCTGCTTTCTGCCTTATACGTTACCTGGTATCCCAGATTCCCCTGTTCAATCTCTTTTGATCCAGTCATCATGGCTTCTATGGGAAGGCTGACTTCTTTCCGGAATGTACGGATCACGTACAGCAGCAGCGGAATCAGAAAGATGACCATACCGATGATAATATATTGGTAACCGTAAAATGGCAGGCTGGAAGATATATTGTTATACTTTACCAGAACTTCCAAATCGTAGCTGGGCTGATCCAGTTTTTGATACAGATACAAATCTCCTTTTTTCTTGACATATCCGGAATCATATTGGTGGTAATATTGGGCAATCTCCTCTCCTTCCATCAATTCTCCTGCAACAGAAGCTTTGGAGTCGTTTAACTGGATGGTTACCGATGTGTCAAATAACGGATTTAGGAACTTGCCGAAGCAATACTCTTTATTCAGACGCAGAACCAGAACGCCCATTTTTTCGTAGGATTTATTCAACAGATTTCTGACCATATAAATTCTGCCGTCTGCAATGCAGAACCCTGTTTCTGTATTTAGCTTTTCTGCATATTCCCTTACTGTTTCATGATCTTCTTTCCAATACTGCCTGACCTGGGCGTAACTTCCCTGGATCCGCTCATTGTAAACACTGCAGTTAATGGTCTTCGGACTGTCCTGAAACCATAAAACCGCTGTCTGGAATCCTTCGTTCCGGCTGTAGTGATCCCGCAGATACGCATTTCCGGAAACAATAAGCGCTTCTTTTCCTACCGTTTTCTCCTGGTAGGCTGTATAGGTTTCTTCTATGCTCTTGTCATAGGATATTTTCTTTGCTTCATCAATCAAGCGGTTTAACCGATCGGCGCACACCTCACTGTCAAATTTTAACTGTGTACGCTGAGCCTTGACCTGAATATCAAAATAGTTGCCGGACATATAATATCCGGCAACTCCTGCAACTAATAGAAATGGAACGAACCAGCATACCAGCATCATTCCAATCATTCGTAATTGAATGGAATATTTTGATAATTTCTGCAGCCTTTTCATACTTCCCCCTTCTATGCATTACAATCCGAGGAATTGTTCAAATACCTGGCAGAGCGCGGCAGCAGCTTCTTTGTCCGCCATCTCGCAGAATATCCGAAGCAGCGGCTCTGTCCCTGAAAACCTGGCCAAAATCCATCCCCCATTTTTTAAGTACACCTTACATCCGTCCAGATAGGACACTTTTTCAATCTCATAACCTATCTGCGGAAGCAGTTTTTCCTGCATAAGCGTCTGGTAAATCTCTTCCTTTTCCTTCGGGGTAAAGCGGTAGCTTCGTTCCTCCATATAAATGCATCCATATTCTTTTTCAATATCTTTTGCAATCTGGGCAACGGTTTTGCCTGTAACTGCAACCATTTCTACGAAAAGAGCCGATGCATATACTCCGTCTTTGCCATGAATATGGCCTCTTACGGTAAGACCTCCGGAAGATTCTCCGCCGATTACTGCGTTAGTCTCTGACATTTTTTCTGATATGTACTTAAATCCTACCGGAACTTCATAACACGTTTCCCCAAAGCTTTCTGCCAGCCGGTCCAGCATATGGGTCGTTCCCAGATTCCGCACAACCGGCCCTTTCCATCCTTTATATTTTACCAGATAATAGTACAAAAGCACAAGGATTTCGTTAGGATGGAGGAATTTTCCTTCATTATCAATGACCCCAATCCGGTCTGCATCTCCATCGGTAGCCAGCCCGATATCGTAGTGGTTTTCAATGACGTAATTCTGCAGTTCCTTAAGGGTATTGCTGGCTGGAGCCGGAAGTTTTCTGCCAAACAGGGTGTCGTGATTTTCGTGGATGACGTCCATGTCGCACCTTGCCGTCATCAAAATGGTTTTTAAAGCCGTCTGACTGACTCCAAACATGGGATCCAACACAATATGGATTCCGGCGTTCCGGATAGCTTCCATGTCAATATGCTCGATAATGCTGTCCAGGTACTCATTTAAAGGATTAAACTCTACCACAAGCCCCTGTTCCAGCGCTTCTTTATAAGGCATAGTTTCCACTTGTCCTTCTTGTTCTGCAGCAGCAAAATACTGTTCTATCTCTTTTGTCTGAATCTCGTTGGCATCTCTTCCGCCCTTTGTAAATACCTTAATTCCGTTATAGATAGAAGGGTTGTGGCTGGCGGTAACCATCATTCCATACGGGAAATCGTGCTTCATTACGTAAAACATAATCAGCGGGGTCGGCACAGATCGATCCACAAACCAGACTTTGATTCCTTCTCTGGCAAATACTTCGCAGGACCAGAATACAGTTTCTTTGGATAAAAATCTCCGGTCGTATCCAATGACCATTCCCTGATCTTCCACGCCCTCTGCCTTCATCTTCATAGACATCGCTTTTGCTAATGTCTGGATATTTTTCTTGGTAAATTCGTCTCCAATAATGGCTCTCCAGCCTCCGGTTCCAAATCGTATCATTCTGTCCTCTCCTCTCCCATTATTACGGTTACGGTATGGCTTGTGCCTGCTTCCATAACCGGAATTTTTTCCACCTGTTTTCCATCCAGCCAGATTTCTTTTACCCCTTTCATCACATGATCGGGATTTTTCACTTTAATCTGGTACTCTGCCTTTCTCCATACCCTTATAGCCTTAAATCCGTCCCACTCTGCCGGAATGCAGGGATTGATTTCCAGGCAATCTAACTGGGGGCAGATTCCCAGCATATACCGAGTTGCTGCAAAATATGCCCATCCGCCGCTTCCTGTCATAAACGGATGTCTGGCGCGGCCGTATCCGGTGTGGTCCTTTCCCATAATAAACTGGCAATAGGAATAGGGTTCTGCCTGTCTTACCTCAATCTGGTCATTCTGAAAATATGGGCAGAGGGCATTGTAAAACTTCATGACCCGATCGCCTCTTCCCAGACGGCATTCTGCCGCCCAGGCCCAGGGATTGGGGTGACTGAAAATCGATCCGTTTTCCTTTAATCCTGGATAAACCCTGGTCACAAATCCAATGTCTTCATCCGGAACTGTATAGGCAGGCGCATTTAACATAATTCCATAAGGGGTATACAGGTATTCGTCTACGGAATCCATTGCTTTAATTCCTTTTTCATAAGGGACTGCGCCTGACAGAACGGCCCAGGCATTAGACTCTAAATGTACGTTTCCTTCCTTGTCTGCGTCAGTTCCAATCTTTCTTCCGTTTTTGGTAATGCCTCGGATATACCACTTTTTATCCCACAATTCTTTGTCTGCAGTCTTCTCGATTTTTCTCATAAGGGCTGTGTACGTTTCCACATCTTTCCTGCGGCCTTTGTATTCTGCCAGCTCCACAAACTGCGCCAGCGCCCAGTAATGAAGGAAGGTTACCATAGCGCTTTCTCCGCCGCCCAGGTTCAGACAGTCGTTCCAGTCAGCACGAAGGCCTTTGCAGACGCCATGAAGTCCTACCTGTTCTGCAGAAAAGTCCAGAATCCTGGTCAGATGCTCATATACGCTTCCTTCTCCCCCGTCTGCATAGGTTACAATTTCGTCTAACAGCTGGATTTCCCCTGTTTCTTTGATATACTCGGTTACTGCGCCTACCAGCCACAATGCGTCGTCGGAACAGGTGTCCTTTAAACCATGGATCATGTCTTTTTTATCCGGAGTTGGAACAACCGTCGGAGACTGGAAAGGTTTGTCATTTTTGTGTTCCGGATCAAACCACTCTGGCTGGAACAGATGAAGGCCATATCCCTGGGACACCAGGCCTCTTAAAAGTTCAATGATTCTCTGTCTGCATTTTTCCGGATTGGAATGGGGAATGGTCATGGCGTCCTGAGCGGTATCCCGATAGCCCAGCCCTACTCTCCCCCCTACTTCAATGAAGGAAGCAAATCTGGAAAACATCACGTTTACTTCTGACTGGTACAAGTTCCAGATATTAATCATGGTATTCATTCCTTCATTCGGAGTCTGTATCTGAAGGCGCGAACACTTTTCTTCCCAATAATCCGCCAACTCCTGATAAGCTTTGTCGACTGCTCCAGGATGGCTGTATTTTTCTTTTACTTGTAATCCTTCTTTCCGGTTTCCTTCTCCCAAAAGGAAAATCAGCCGGATTTCTTCTCCTGGTTCTAATTCTATTTTTTTCTGCAGCGCCCCGCAGTGATTGTTTCCTTTTTCAAATCCTCCATGAAGAATTCCCTGCTCCACTCCGATTGGATTTGTCTCTGTCCGATACGGCCCGATAAAGGCATCCCTGAGACATTCAAATCCATCTGGCTCAAAATTGGAAGTAAAATACTGGTATCCAAATTCCTCATAGAATAAATCGTGCTCAATTACTCCGTCTTCATAGGAAGAGCCTGCTGCATACAAACTCATCTGGAAATTCATATTATCCATATTGATATGGTGAAAAGAAAACTCACAGTAGGAATATACGCTTAGTTTTCTCTTTCGGGTTCCCGTATTTTTAATTTTCACATCCCAGACTTCTGTACGATCTCCCATTGGTACGCTTAACGTCTGTTCCGCATGAATCCCCTTATAATCACAAAGATATTTGCTGTAAGACATTCCATGAATGCACCGGTAATCTGCCTGATCCAGTGGTTTTCCTACAGGCTGCCAGGAAATACTAAAGTAATCTCCATCTTCGTCATCCCGTATGTATACATAATGGCCAGGCCGGTCCATCGGAATGCTGTTGGCCCGAAATCTGGTTACCCTGTGATATTCCGGAGTTTTATAAAACATATATCCCCCTGCTGTCTGGTTAATTACCACACAGGTATCTTCTACTCCCAGATAATTGGTCCAGGACACCGGCGTGTCCACCTTGTCAATGACGTATTCCCGTCTTGCATTATCAAAATAACCGTACTGCATAAATTCCCCTCCCAAATTTCCTGCATTTCTGACAGCATCCGTGTATAAAAAGGCCGTCTCGCCTCATAGTGAGAAGATTTTCTATTTCCTCCACCTAAGTTACCTGAGTCATCTGGACGTTTCTGACTGTATTGCCCATTGTATACAGATACTGCTGTCTCTTCTTACCTTTATTATAAAACAACTGGCACTCCGAAAGGAGTGCCAGTTGTGGGAATATTTGCATATTTTTGTTTGGTCATCATCCAAGCCGTTCAATCACGATAGAAACACACCCTTGCGTTCCAGATTAAGGCCTGTACTGCTTTGAAATTTTAAAAAGTCAAACGGACATATGGCGCATAAAAATGCATAGCCATTCGGAAAAATTAGTAACCGTTCTAAGGTTATGATAGCATCAGGGTACAGGGGGCAATACAGTCAGACGCGTCATCTGACCTGTTTGTTTCTGACTCTTCCGACCTCAAGTGGAGAGAATTTCCCCATTTTTAAGGCAGACGAATGAAGCGTACTGGATGTACGCTGATTGAGGATGACACAGAAAATGGGGAAATTATCCCTCTTTGAGGCGTGTTACCCCTGTATACGGATGCTAAACAGGCGAAAAAACAATTTAAAGCAGCTGTTCTAAAACAGCATCTTTCATTTTACTTGGTATATCCAAGTAACTGTAAAATTTTACCATTCATACCTCCGGCTTATTCTCCATACTAATAACAACATAGATATGCTTATTATTTAGTTAACTTTCAAGAACTAAGCAGCTTGTCATTCTCGTATTATTGATTATTTCTCCGCTTACTATACAACTTACAGCCGATTTCAGTTTACCTGATGTTGCGAAACCTGACCCAAAGGTTCCAGAAGAGGAGTGGCCGGAATGAGGTTCCATTCACTAGCTCCTTACGGAGCTAGACGCATTTAACAGTTTCCCATGGAGCAGGGACGGGTGTTTCAATTCACTAGCTCCTTACGGAGCTAGACGGCAAACTTTCACAATCATATTTTCCTATATAACGACATTTTTGTCAAGTTTTGCCAAATTCCAGCAAGTTTTTCTTTTTTAATCCAACAGGAAATTCCCTGTTCTACTGTTTGTCTCCATTTTCTTGGTGCGAATCTCCCAGGAATTCCCTGTTCACTGCCCATTCGCACCATCTACTGTTTTCCAGCCTTTGTCGCAGACTTTCTTAAAATTTAAATCTCCTTGCTGACAATATTGCAGCAATACTATTTTCGTCTCGCCGCCATACGTTCTTTCAGAAGTTTATGAAACTGATATTTCTCTGTTATATTCAAAATTTCAGATAGCTCTTCTTCTGGAAGATCCTTCAAATTTTTTAAAATCTTCAGAACCATCGGCGATTCCGGCTCAATTTCCTCATCAAAAAAGTCTTTCGGCGTAATGTCAAAATAATCGCAAATATCCAGCAATGCTGGTAAGGAAGGCAAGGAACGGCCAGATGTAATACTCTGTACATATCCTTTACTGAATCCCAAATCTGCACTTATCTTATATTCCGAAACATTTCGGGCTACGCGCAGCGTTGTAATACGCTTCCGGATAAAATCTTCATTCATACCAATTTCTCCTTTTCATTTTCAGACATCTGAAAACTAAATACAACAGACGAACTAATGGTATTCTGTCCATTTAAATAAGTATACCGAAGAAAAATCCTAAACATTCTTATTTTAATATCGACATCATTCGACAATAATCGTTTTAAAACGGAAATCAATATAACGTACAAAGAAAAGGATAAGCCGTCTGAATTCCAGACTTCTTACCCTTCCTTATCCAAAATCGTATTTATTTGAAAGAAAACCTATTTAAAGGATCTCACATTTTCATATCTTCCCATTTTGCAAAAAACTCGCCGTAATCCAGTCCGAGAGAAAATCCATCTGTTCTTTCGTATGAAACCAATGCTCTCCATTTTTCATAACCGTAAGAGTTGCTCCGATTTTATCTGCGAATCTGGAAATTGTTTCATACGATGTCAGATTATCCTTTTCTCCATATAGAATATGGGTTGGAATGTTCCATATTATGGGATGTTCTCTTACATAACAAAGATAGTCCCAGGAAAGAGTTTCTCCAAAAGACGTCTGGATTTCTTTCTGTTCCCGCAACTTATCTTCTGTTACATTGGCCCATAGCATCATATTTCCAATCAGATTTTCCATATCTACAACCGGAGAAATAAAGTATGCTTTTTCTATTTTTTTATCTGCCAAAGTATTCATTGCAAAGAATGCTCCTATGCTGTTTGCAATGATTGTCACAGATTTGTAGGTTTGACAAAACCCATCCAGTAATTCTGGAAATTCTTTTTCTGCTTCCTGAGGCGACTGTGACTTATAATCAAAACCAATTACATCATACTCTCTAAATAACGGTTTATAATACGATGCTTCTTTCGGGCTGCCGCCTTTTCCATGAATATATAAGATTGCCTTATCCATTTCCTCCTCCAGCAATGTCTATTTGTCATCTTCTCCTGGACAGCATCCGTTCTTTCTGAATTCGATAAAATTGGTACTTATCTGTCAGATTTACCAACGCAGCCATATTTTCTTCCGGAAGCCCCTTTAAATTTTTCAGAATTTTCAGAATCAACGGCGATTCCGGCTCGACTCCTTCGTCAAAAAAGTCTTTCAGCGTAATATCGAAATAATCACAAATATCCAGCAGAGCTGGCAGGGAAGGGAGGGAACGTCCTGATGTAATGCTTTGAATGTATCCTTTGCTGAATCCTAAGTCTGTACTTATTTTATATTCTGAAATATTTCGGGCTGTTCGCAGCTCTGTAATGCGTTTCCGGATAAAATCTTCGTCCATACCAACGTCTCCTTTTCGTTTTCAGACACTTCCGGCCAAAACAAAGCCCCTCTGGTTTTAACTGGTATCTTAGTCGGACTAAATACACCAGACAGATTAGCCTTATTCTGTCCGTTTAAATAAGTATAACGAAAAAATATCTCAACTATTCTTATTTTAGTATCGACATTTCCCGACAATATACGTCTAAAAACGGAAAGAAGACTTATTAGTATTTATCTTCGGTTGATGTTACCCATATTTTTTAACTTTCGATCTCCATGTTCTTTTTGGTAAGGTATTTCTCCTAATTTTTCGTCATAGCCTCTTCCGGAACTCAAAAGTGCAAATCCAAGCCGCCTTTCATTTCCTCTTGTTTTATCATAGTAAACATTCAAAATTCCATTGATGATCAGAGAAAATCCCAGATATTTTTCACTTTTCTTATGCTTATAAAAACAATACTTAGCCTTCTTTTCGATTTCTTTATCTGCTTTCTTAGGCGCTGCTTTATAAACAGACCACTGATTTAAAACTCCTATATATCCAGGAAACCAATCATATCGGTTCGTACCCGTTTGGGCAAAAATCTTTTCCAAGCGCTCAAACATCTTTTTTCCCTGTGTTTCCAGCGTTCCGCTTTCTGCTGTGTCCATCGCCACTAATGCTAAAATGGTCCCTTGACCTCCTGTCCCATGGCATTCTTTCCTGTACATAATTGTCCTACTTGTTCCAACGCTTTTATTTCCTCATCTACTTGAGAGAAATAGAGATTCTTTTTTACCGATATCACGCCGATTACTCCCTCTGGAGGAACAATCACATGATTCTCCATTCTAAGAAATACTGGATAAGAAGCGGAATCATAGATGATCAAATCCAGCTGGGAAGAGTGCGTATCCGCATCCTTCCTCCTCTCGCTTTTCCCTTTTCCGGTCTTTACCGCAGGACGAAGAATAAAGCCAGTTAGCACTTCCAATCCTTTTGGAAGAAATTTTTCAATATAACCTTTCAGCAGCGCTTCCACATATATCCCATCCTCGCCTGGATGAGCTGCTCCGTTTTTTCCTTCTGCCGGTATCAAAATCTGAAATTGTTCATACGTCTTTAGCATTGCTTCTACTTCATTTTCCATAAACTGTCTGACTCTTGCTCCGTCCATCTCCATTATCCTCCGTAAAAGAAACACGTTTCAAGTTTTATGGATTTTTATTCAAATCCAAACCACCATCTCTGGCACTGGTCAATTAACTTTTCCAAATTTCCTATCTTCCGTTTTAACGCCCTTAGTTGAGATGTTTCATCACTTTCCCCTTTTAAAAAAGTGATCAAAAACGCCCGATAACCGCAAAGATAGTTAATTACTGACTTTTTATTATGAAACCGTACAAATTGCCCCATAGGAAATAGCGCGTTTATTTTATCTACTACCTGAGGATCCTTTACCTTTTCCACATTTACCTGATAAGAAGAGCCATCTATGGTTTTCTCTTTCATCAAAGTAATTCAGCATCCGGTTAATCTCTTTCATACGCGTTCTGGAAGGCCGTACCACACCTTTGTACTCCTCTCCTCCCACTACAAAACCAGATAACGAAATTTCCCCTTCCGTCATATAGGTTTTATCGTAATTCAGGTGAAAACCATTTTCCAATAAAATGTATTTGATCATTTTATAAAAGGACAATTTTTTCCGAAAATCCAGATAGTCGCTTGAAAACATCATATCATCTGCATATCGCGTATAAATAATATCATCATATTCGATATTTCTTTCCTTTTTTACCGTTCGGATCGCCTGACAATATTTTAAAATTCGTTGGTCAATCTGCCGGAAAACAATATTGGACATAGCTGGAGAAGTGACTGCCCCCTGGGGAAGACAACCGTTCAGTGTCGTAATCTGACCGATATTTATACGAATTTCTTCATCCTGAACAAATTCTTCCAGACTTTTTACTACCTGCTCTTCCGTCACATTATCAAAAAAATGGCGAATATCCAGTCGCATATGAAAACGTTTTCCGCAATGAGGCCGCAAATATTCCTGGTAGCTTTTTCCTTTTACAAAACCTACCGCTGCTTTAGATAGCGGAATTCTGGACAGCAGATTTTTATTCAGATTGTTCTGAAGCTGATACAATCCACTTTCCCGATCCACCTGATGAATCTCTCTTACCTTTCCTCTATCTCTCATCTCAAAAGAAACATAACTTTTTTCTTTTATTTCCAGACTATTCTCTATATAGCTTTCATTTTTCCTTAGAATCTTTTCACAATAATAATTCCATCCGTATATTTTTTTCATTTTTCCATCACATCTGGCGGGCACTGTCTTAAAAATTCGTATGGTGTTTAATAATTGAGCAGACTCTGTATCTGTCTGTTCGTTCCACAGTCAAAAAGTAACATTTTCACCCTGGTTTATGGAACTGTCGCTCCCTCAGGGTTTGCCTCTACGCTAGTATCGAGAACAAATTGCTGCCCGCCTTTATTTTCTTGTGTGCTGTCTATCAGTTTTTCTATCCTGCAACCATCCGGCAAATCATATTCATCAATTCTCCCAGTTCTGGAAAATCCCGTTCAAAACTATTCTTTATGCATTCCTTCCTGTCCGGCTTCTCAATTTCCCTTAAAAAGCGTTCCAGCTCTTCTGGCCTTCCTTTTAATCCCGTCTTACAACAGAAATAAAACCGCAGCCAGTCAGCCGCCCATGAAGTTTTAGAAATCTTATTTTCCTCCAGCAGTTTTTGAATCCCTGCATTCATGGACTGTGTGTTATTTTTAATCCATTTATATCGCATTCCATAGTCGCATTCTCCTCCCAGAAGCAGACGAATAAATGTGAGTTCTTCCTCTTTCTTGACAAGAGTTCTGTCAAACGGATAAATATTTTTATACTGCTTGGGAAAATATTCTTTTAAAAAGGACAAAAACATGAATAAATTTTCCTCTGTTACCAGCATTCCTTCAATGGTTGTAGCAGCTGTAAATATCCCATATTGCTTAAAATAATCTTGAATCAGCCTAATAAATTCCCTATAGTTTTCATCTGCCGCCAGATAAAAAGGCTTTACATAGTGAAATTTACATTTTTCAGCCATCTGATAAATACGGTGTCTTCTGGCCGCCAAACAAGCTCTGGACGAAAAAGAGTTGTCCTTCTTTTTAAAAAAGTAATAATTTTCTCCCGTACTGCACATATCAAAATACTTTGTCTTTAGCTTTTCTGGATAAGTATAAATCTTATCCATATCCAAAAGAATCATTGTGGGGATATGACACCCTCTGTCTTTCGGAGAAACAATACGATATACCACGTCATCACTCATTCCTTTGATTATCTCCACCTGTTTCATTCGTGGAAAAATTGCTCTTAGGAAACGGCTTTGAAACACTTCTAATTCCGTCTCTCCTTCCACCAGAAAAAGAGCCTTTGCAAAATACGTACTGACGTGTTGATCCGTAATAAAATATCGCTCCCGCTGTTCTGCATTCTGACGAAACATCTGGAAACAGGAAAGCAAAGTTTCCTCTCCCTTACGGTAAACCTGATATAACTGGTTGTCTCCATTATCCTGAGTCAAAATATTCCGAACCAGTCTTGCTGAATGAGTCGCAATTAAAAATCCTACATAATACCTGCATTGATAAAATATCTCCGTCAAATTATCTATCATATTGTTATGTAAAGAAATTTCCGGCTCATCCAGTATGATTACAGGTTCTTTCATCTTTGTCTCTGCAATCAGCTTTAAAATATAAATAAATAGCCGCGTAAAATTGAACGCATTTGTTCCATTGGAAAACTCGGATAAATAATTTTCATCAAACTGATATTGTTCCCCTGAAAAATAAACTTTTGATAAGATTGCCGCAAATTCATTCTTGGAATACTGGGCAATCTTCACATTCTGTTTTTCAAACCCGTCTTCTAACCGTCCCATGCGAGCCTTTAATTGACTGCTTGAATCTTCGATAGAGGCCTTCAGTTTCTCCCTGAGTTCTTTGCCCACAGTATTTTCCAGTTTCATTAAATCGCCGATATGCTTCCAAAGTATGTCCCAATTTACTAAATCTATCTGCCTTGCATCTACAAAATAGATGGGAAAAAGACCGGCTATTAGCTTTCTTATCTCCGCATTATGACTCCAACGGATTGGCATATCGCGAATCTTAACCATCCGCACAGTCACAATATCTTCTGAAGATATTCCGATAATTTTTTCATAATAGCTGGAATATCTGGTATCTTCATCCTTAAGATTTGCGCGGGCATATCGTTTCAGACGTCCCAAATCATAAGTCAGCGCTATTTCTACCCGATTATTCAGCCGGTTATTATGATCAAAAATATCGTCTGACTCTGACCGATAAATTAAATGATTATAAAAATATCTGATAGCAGAAAGAATGTTGCTTTTCCCCGTTCCATTTTCTCCTAAAAGGGCAGTAACGCCATTGATCCGGAATACGCAGCTGCCTACAGATTTATAATTTTTAATAGAAATTTCAATCAGAGACACAAAGCACCTCATTTCTTCTTAGAAAACTCTGCCAGTTACTAAATATTATACGAAAAAGTCCCCTGCAGTTCAATAAGAAACAAAACTTTCTCTGCATATATCCAGCCTCATCTGACCATCTATCCAGCTTTTCTGCTGTGCCTCATGTATAACATCTTCCGGCATAGAACCGCCCAGCAAAAATGGAGACGCCGGATCATGCGCTCTCATATTTTCTTTCACAAGCACCGCATCTGTATTTGCATAACAATATTTACACAAATGTCCACAGGTATCATACGCTCCTATATCCACCCCCAACAGGCAGGCGCACTGCCCATTTCGCTGGTTATTCTTTTTCTTGGGCACATCCAGATTTGCATGAAGCGCCGTTTCAAACGTCCTTACCGTCATACAGCCTGTACAGTCTGCTCCATAAGGCGCCAGTTCGTCTCCTTCTGCACAGGTCTTCAACACCATTCCATACTGCTTCGCAATCCGTATCATCTCTTTTCCAAGAAGGATTCTGTCTTTTGGAGATACTTCTCTTGCCTTCGGAAAGTTCCGCTCTACCTTCTTATAAATATCAATAAAGCTGATAATACAGGTTTTTGTGTAACCAGAAAGCGTTGCGGCCATTTTTTCAAATACTTCCAAATGGCTCTCTATGGAATAAACGCTATCCACAAAAATCGGATCATATCTCCACGCCACGCTGTCCACTCCCACAAGGTTTGACAATCGTTTGAAATCATCCATGACCTTTTCTTTTTCCGGTACATTTGGTTCTATGTCTCTTCCGTAGGGCGTAATGGTTACAAACCAATACTGTCCATATGGCTTCAAAATCTCCATATACGTCAGCATAGGCTCCGGATTTTTTGTACAAAACACGATCAGATCCACTACATCCGGCGAAAGACGGTATCTGGTTACCTGCATTGGGTTATACGGATTGCGTACAAGCACAAATCCCTGCCTTATTCTATTTATCAGCCATTTGGAATAAAATGCCGGAATATCTGTCCGCATTCCTGTTTGTATGATCATTTTAGTCTTTCCCCTTTTTCTTTCTCAGCTTTCACCGAATACCTTACCCGTCTGCATCTTCTGCTTCCTGTCTCATAATCTATTGTGTTTTATCAGAATTTTCGTCTCTCTCCGCAATACGACAGTTTCACAATACATTCTGTGTGCCTCGTCCACGGAAACAAATCAACTCCCCAAGCTTCTTTTGCTTCGTAACCAAGTGTCTTGAAATAGCGTAAATCTCTTGCCAGCGTATCTGGGCCGCAGGACACATAGACAATCCGGCTTGGGTTCAAAACTGCTATAGAATTCATAAACTCCCTGGTGCTTCCGCTTCTTGGAGGATCCATGATGACAACATCGGCTTTCTGCTTTTCTGCCGCCATTTTTACCATAAACTTTCCGGCGTCATTGCAGTAAAATGAAATATTATTCACATTGTTCCGTTTCGCATTTTTTACAGCGTCGCGGACTGCATCCGGATTTAGCTCTACGCCAATCACCTTTTTGGCCTGTCTGCTGGCAATGATTCCAATGGTTCCAATGCCGCAATATGCGTCGATTACGGTTTCCCTTCCTGTTAGTCCTGCCAGCTCTATGGCCTTACGGTAAAGCACCTCTGTCTGAACCGGATTTACCTGATAAAAAGATTTCGAAGAAATCCGGAAGGTACAGCCGCATAATTCATCTTCAATATAGCCTGGACCGTAAAGAACGTGTTCTTTTTCTCCCAGAACCATACTGGTTCCCCTTCCGTTGATGTTCTGGATGACTGTGGTAATCTCTGGGTGGCGGCTTAAAAGAGCCTTTACAAAATTGTTTTTAGACGGGAATACTGGAGAAGCTGTAACTAGCACCACCATAATCTGGTTCGTCGCAAATCCTCTCTTAATCAGCACATGGCGCAAAAGGCCGAATCCGGTATCTTCATCGTAATGACGGATTTTAAAGCTGGGGAGAAGCTGACGGATGGTTTCTAAGATTTCATCTGCCTTCTGATCTTCAATCAGACAGGTTTTTACCGGCACAATGTTATGGGTTCCCTCTTCGTAAATGCCGGAAACCGGATGGCCTTTCCGGTCGCAGCCAAAGATGGAATGCACCTTATTCCGGTAATGGTAGGGATGTTCCATTCCCAGCATCCCTTTTACCGGACAGATTCCTTTTAAAAGCTCCTTTAGCTTTTCTTCCTTTACCTTCAGCTGCTGCGGATACGTCAGATGAAGGTACTGGCAGCTTCCGCAGCGCTTTTCCACCGGACAAAGAGACTTCGAAGAAGCGCCAGACTTCTTAGGAGCAACAGGCTTTTTTTTCTCCACTCTATTCTGTTTTCTACTTTTTTGCAGTTCTTTCAATGGTAATTCCTCTCTTTTCGCTTACTGTTTCTTCCAGTATAAATGGAATCTCTTACTTTTACAAGATTTACTGAATCACTTTCTTCTCCTGTCTGCCACGCTCCTATACCGCCCCCCGCCTCGATTTTCCAAATAAATCACAGCTATCTGCTAAATCTTGACACAAAAAATCCCCTTAAGGGCATTGGCAGCTGCCTCAGCCTCTTAAGGGGATTTTTTTACTTACAGTTCAACTTTTACCTTTTCTAATTTCCAGATGTCATGAACGTATTCTTCAATGGTCCGGTCGGAAGTAAACTTGCCGGCGCAGGCTACGTTTAAAATCGCTGCCTTTGCCCACCACTTTTCATCGCGGTACGCTTTGTCAATCTTTTCGTGGGCTTCTGCGTAAGAACGGAAGTCCTTTAAGATAAAGTAGCGGTCTGCCTTATCGCTGCTCTGGGTGTTAAGCAGAGAGTTGTAGATTGGGCGGAACAGCTCCGGATCCTGAGGAGAATAATAACCGTTGATCAACTGCATCAGCACGCGGCGGATCTCCTGGTCATTGTTGAAAATATCCATTGGATTGTAGCCGCCGTTGTTCTCATAGTTGATGACTTCGTCAGAAGACATACCGAAAATAAAGGCATTTTCTTCGCCTACTTCTTCTACGATCTCAACGTTGGCACCGTCCATAGTTCCTAAAGTCAGAGCACCGTTTAACATCAGCTTCATGTTGCCGGTACCGGATGCCTCTTTGCTGGCAGTGGAAATCTGCTCGCTGACATCGGCTGCTGCAAAAATAATTTCTGCATTGGAAACTCTGTAGTCTTCAATAAATACCACTTTAATCTTGCCGTTGATGGTCTTATCATTGTTGATTACGTCAGCAACTGCGTTGATTAACTTGATGGTCAGCTTTGCAACCTTATATCCGGCTGCTGCTTTTGCGCCAAAGATAAAGGTTCTTGGAACCATATCCAGGTTTGGATTGTCCTTTAACTGATTATACAGATACATCACATGCAGGATGTTTAAAAGCTGGCGCTTGTACTCGTGAAGACGTTTTACCTGAACATCAAAGATAGAACGTGGATTTACTTCAATTCCGTTGTGCTCCTTGATGTATTTTGCCAGACGGATCTTGTTCTGGTACTTAATATTCATAAATTCCTGCTGGCTTCTCTCATCATCTGCATAAATTGCAAGCTTCTTGATGTGAGGCAGGTTAGTAATCCACTCATCGCCAATCTTTCCGGTTACCCAGTCAGCAAGCAGCGGATCTCCATGAAGAAGGAATCTTCTCTGGGTAATGCCGTTGGTCTTGTTATTGAACTTATCCGGCATCATTTCATAGAAATCTTTTAATTCCTGATGCTTTAAAATCTCAGTGTGCAGTCTTGCAACACCGTTTACAGAAAAGCTTCCTGCAATTGCCAGGTGAGCCATCTTTACCTGACCGTCGTAGATAATCGCCATCTTGCGCACTTTTTCGTGATTGCCAGGATAAGCAGCCTCGATCGCAGCAATGAAGCGGCGGTTAATTTCTTCGATAATCTGGTAAATTCTTGGAAGCAGTCTGGAGAACAGCTCAATCGGCCATTTTTCCAGAGCTTCCGCCATAATGGTGTGGTTGGTATAAGCACAGGTCTTAGTGGTAACTTCCCATGCCTCATCCCACTCTAAGTTGTAATCGTCTAACAGGATTCTCATTAACTCTGCTACTGCTACAGTCGGATGGGTATCATTTAACTGGAATACGTTCTTTTCATAGAACTTGCGCACATCATCATGGTGCTCCATGTACTTTGCAACTGCCTGCTGTACGCTGGCAGAGATAAAGAAATACTGCTGGCGCAGACGCAGTTCTTTTCCTGCATAATGATTATCGTTTGGATATAATACCTCAACAATGGTCTTTGCCAAGTTCTCCTGCTCCACTGCCTTCTGGTAGTTTCCTTTGTCAAACTCGTCTAAGCGGAACACTTCCACAGGCTGTGCATCCCAGACGCGAAGCGTATTTACTACGTTGTTGCCGTAGCCTACTACCGGCATATCATAAGGAACTGCCATAACGGACTGGTAGCCCTTTTGTACAAAGTGGTTTCTCTTGCCATCCCACTGGGGTTCTACATAACCGCCAAATTTAACTTCTGTTGCATATTCGGCTCTGCGTACCTCAAATGGGTTTCCATTCTTTAACCAGTCATCTGGCACTTCCTTCTGATAACCGTTTTCGATTTTCTGCTTAAACATACCGTAACGGTAACGGATGCCGCAGCCGTATGCAGGATAGCCCAGGGTTGCTAAAGAGTCTAAGAAGCAGGCAGCCAGACGGCCTAAGCCGCCGTTTCCAAGCGCTGCATCCGGCTCCTGATCCTCAATTACATTTAAATCCATGCCTAACTCTTCTAATACTTCTTTGATTTCCTTCTGCGCACAGATATTAATAATATTGTTGCCCAGGGCGCGGCCCATTAAAAACTCCATAGAAAGGTAGTAAACAGTCTTGACATCTTCCTTCTCGTAAGTCTTGTGAGTTGCAATCCATTCATCAATAATCACATCTTTTACCGCATAGGACACTGCCTGGAACATCTGCTCCTTTGTCGCGTCCTCTACCGTTTTGCGGAACAGGTTTTTAACATTGTAAATGACCGCTTTTTTAAATGTCTCCTTATCAAATCCCTGATTCATGAATCCTTTTCCTCCTAAATCTTAGCTGGTCAGTTTTTCTACTCCCAGCATCACTTTCTCGCCATTAATATTCCATTCCTTGGCATATCCGCCCATCTGTCCGAGAGAAATGCTGTCAGCCATTACTTCTCCCTTGATTTCATCGCCATGAACCTTTAACAGATCTGCAATCTTGTCATTTTCATCCTGGAATACCCGAATGTGATCCATTACTTCAAAACCTGCTTCCTTACGCATGGTCTGAATCTTGCTGACAATCTCGCGGACAAAGCCTTCTTCAATCAGTTCCGGCGTCAGATTGGTATCCAATACAACTGTTACATAATTATCTTTTTCTGTAACAAATCCTTCCTTCTGAGCCATATCGATCAGCAGGTCTTCCTCCGTCAGAACGACTTCTGTTCCGTCAAATTCAAAGGTAAGAGCGCCTTTTTCATTTAAGGTATCCATCGCTTCGTTGCCGTCTAAGGAAGAAAGCGCCTGGCGGATTGCCCCTAACTGCTTTCCATACTTTGGACCTACGGTCTTTAACTGAGGTTTAAAGGTATAGGAAGTAAATGCGCGGACGTCATCTGTAAACTCTACGGTTTTTACATTTAATTCGTCTTCGATAATCTCCTGGTAGAACTCAGACAGTTCGTGATCTGCTTTTACAAACATTCTTGCAATTGGCTGACGGTTCTTGATATTTGCGGTATTTCTGGCAGCTCGTCCCAGTACCACAATCTTTAATACTTCGTCCATGTCTGCTTCCAGCTTTTCATCAATCCATTTTTCCTTTACTGTTGGGAAGTCGCACAGATGGATGCTTTCCGGAGCGTCTTTATCGATGCTTCTGACCAGGTTCTGGTAAATGTCTTCTGTCATAAACGGAATCATAGGCGCAGCCGTCTTTGCCATGGTTACCAGCGCTGTATAAAGGGTCATATACGCGTTGATCTTATCCTGCTCCATTCCCTTTGCCCAGAAACGCTCGCGGCTTCTTCTGACATACCAGTTGCTCATATCGTCTACAAATTCCTGAAGAGCTCTTGCTGCCTCTGGAATCTGATAATTGCCCAGATAATTATCCACTGCTTTTACCATAGAGTTGACTTTGGAAAGCAGCCATTTGTCCATAACCGGCAGCTTATCATATTCTAAGGTATATTTGGAGGCGTCAAAATTGTCAATGTTCGCATACAGTACAAAGAACGCATAGGTATTCCACAGGGTTCCCATAAACTTTCTCTGTCCTTCCATAACTGCTTTTCCATGGAAGCGGTTTGGAAGCCACGGAGCGCTGTTGATGTAGAAATACCAGCGGATTGCATCTGCTCCGTAAGTCTCTAACGCGTCAAACGGGTCGACCGCATTTCCCTTGCTCTTACTCATCTTCTGGCCGTTTTCATCCTGAACGTGTCCCAGAACGATTACATTCTCATAAGGAGCCTTATTAAACAGCAGGGTAGATTCTGCCAACAGAGAGTAGAACCATCCTCTTGTCTGGTCTACTGCCTCAGAAATAAACTGGGCAGGAAACTGGGATTCAAACAGTTCTTTGTTTTCAAATGGATAATGATGCTGTGCAAATGGCATTGCTCC
>OHRH01000608.1_pt1 | contig 24187 bp, 20 predicted proteins | sample 1578391 | NCBI WGS metagenome assembly OHRH01 (sample SAMEA3879599, study PRJEB24766) | human gut metagenome | biome: human-associated habitat; feature: feces | place: USA | collected 1985/1987 | reverse complement strand
TTTCCCGCTGACCTATTAAATCACGATTTTCTAATATGTAATCTTTCATTTTCTTAAAGGTTCTTATTAATGCCTTGCTCTGCTTAACAGCCAACGGTCCTTTCAAAACAGTCATCAGCATATATAATCCTTGCTCTGTAAATACATGAGGATTATAACGACTTTTTGAACTTATATTTGCGGTACAATTTTTGTACCGCAAATCTTCTAATTCCTCATCTGTCAATTCAAACATAAAATCTTCATCAAATTTTTCAATATTATTTTTTACCTGTCTATTAAATCCCTTCGTATCATAGCCATATATCTCTGCTAAATCAGCATCAAGCAATACCCTTTTACCCCTAATTTTATACAGTTTTTCTTTTAGATATTCTTCTGTTACTGTAACATCGATTTCTTTCTTTTTATCTTCTGCCATAGAATTCCTCCATCCATTTTGCGGTCAAAAAAATTGTCCGCAACTCTCATATAACATATTGCTGACATCAGCAATATGGTCTATTCCTCTTTTCTCTTTATTTTGTCATAATACGCTTTATACCTATAAATCGTCCTCTCACTGACATTGTTCCTCTTCGCAATTTCTACCATTGTCATGCCGCTCTCATACCCAACAACAAAATCATTATAAATTGCCATCCACTTGGCGTTATGTTTCTGACGACCGCTTAATTTACGATTTCTGTAATACTCCAATTCCTCCCGAAGTTCTGCATTCTCTTTTTCCAACTCCTCAATTCTTTTTAATGCCTCTTCAAGTGTTACAGATTTCTCCATTACCTTCTCCTCCATTCATGTCATTTTCATTTTGTCTTTATTATAAATATCTGTGCTTCTTTAGTCAATCCGATTATGTCATGTTGTATTATTTTTTACAATAGCTTTCATACAATCGAAATACCGCTGATATCTTTTACAGGTTAAACTTCTCCAAAAGCAGTCAGCCTGTATGTTTTTTATCCAATCACGTAAAATCCATTTTCTTTTTATTGCCGGTCCATATTTTAAGATCAGTGCTGTCACAACATCCACACATCTCTCAAATGCTGCATTCTCTTTTGCATCATCATAATATTTCTTTCTCATTTGTCCGCCCCTTTCTGTGCTTAAATTGCTTTGGCAGCCAATTATCGTTATCTGCTTTCAACAAGTCATACACATATATCTTATTCGGCTTTCCTAATCCCTGATGGCTTCGATAAATCAGATTATGTACCTCCAGTTCCTTCAGCATCTTGTTAATTTTCTTATTTCCCAGATGCAACAGCTTCATCATTTCTTTGATTGTAAAAATGATAAATATAGCTCCATATTCATCTCTCCATGCATCACCATTACACTCTGATAAGCAGCACCGATCCAACAAAATCATATAAAGTGCCTTTGCCTCATTCGTCATACTTCTAAATTGATCCTCTTTAAATAATCGTTTCGGTAATCTGTAAAACTTATCATCATATTTTGTATTTTCCATTTTCCTGATTCTCCATATACTTTAAAGTTCTTTCGTCATTAACAGCCTTTTGTACTCAATTCTTGCCTAAAATTCAACTCTCGCAACATAAATATTGCTAATTGGCAAGCAGTGCATTTGTACGTACAAAATGCCTTTTTAGCTTGTTGGTGTACGCCCCCAATCCCCCAAAACCATGAAAATAAATTTTCATGGAGCTGCGCCTTCTGGCTTTTTTCATACTGATACATTTACAACATTCCATAATTTTTGTACTCCTTTCCAATTCATTGTATGAAACTATTTTCTCAAAATTTTTATACGAATCCGGTATATCCAAGATGCTGGAAAAATATCCTCTTTATGATTTTTTCCAATATTCTGGATAAGGCATGAATTAGAATTCACTTTATTCTTTACCAATATCATGGTAATCTATCTATATCTTTGAAACGAGGAATTTACTATGCACACAAGGCTTACCATACCGGAACGACTGAAAGATTTGAGAGTCGTAGAAAAAAGAATGTCATTGCAGGAATTGTCTAATGCTACCGGCATCCCGAGTTCCACACTCGGCAACTATGAGAAAGATGAAAATGTAGATATTTCACTTGGCAATCTACTGACGCTTGCAGACTTCTATCATGTAAGCACCGATTATCTTCTTTGTCGAACCGAACTACGTGAACATACAAATAAGTCAGTATCCGATCTACATCTCAATGATGATGCAGTCCAAATACTGACTGATGAAAAATATAATCCACGGTTATTATCAGAATTACTCTCTCATGAAAGCTTCCACAAATTCATGACTGACCTGGAAATCTATATTGATGGATTTAATGATAAAGGCATTCAGATAGCAAACGCTTTTCTTGATGTGATGAGATATAAACTTAACGAACTCGGTGCCGACTCCACTGATGGTTTTGCAAAAATATTTGATACTTCTCACATAGAGACAGAACAGTATTACCTAAACATTCTGTTGGAAGATTTAAAGCCAATCGTCTCTGACCTGAGAAATACACATATGAACGACAGCAACACAGCCAGCGATATTGACTATCAAAGCATGGTCAAAAATATCATTGATGATTTTACTTCTCCAACCCAGATTGCTACAGAAGATAATCCCGAAGCCTCTAATGATGCTTATATTAACGGACTACTCCTTTTGTTCTGCAAAAATTTGGAAATGAAGATTACCCAACTTTCTGTCGAAGAAAAACAGACCTTAAAAGAAATATTTTCCCGTTCTAAGCCGGCAAAGGAACATAGAAAACTGAGGAGACGAAACCCAAAGTTATAAGATTTAAATTATCCATTTTTAAAACAAGCCACAAAGGACTATTTCCTTTGTGGCTTGTTGTATTATGACTGTTTTCCGTATGGTGTTTTAGGTTCTGCTACCATCGAAAGCAGTTCCTGACTATCTAGGTCATGTGTTAATGTCTTATACTCTAACTCAGTAAAGATAGATGAACCACCGCTGTATCCGTCACCCCAGCCACATCTGAACGTTCCTCTGCGGTCAACATACGCACGAAACCGAAATTTGCCTGTGAGAAAGCAATCCCAAACACTTTTGTAGCTTTCTTCGAAATTCACCCCCCACTAGGAATCTAAGCTATTGAAAGAATCTCTGCCCTTTCGATAATCATCAACCAGCATCTTCGCCCGATTTATTTTCTTACGCAGGGCATACAACACCTTACTATCAATCGTATCTTTGCAGACAAGGTAGATATAATGGCACTTTTCTACCTGTCCAGCTCTATGAATACGCGCCTTTGCCTGTTCAAAATTCGACATGGAATAATCAAGAGAATAAAAAACCATCGTGCTTGCTGCAGTCAGTGTGATACCAAGGCCAGCCGCTGCAATCTGTCCTACAAACACACAGCACTTTTTGTCATGCTGAAATCTGTGAATTTCACTGTCGCAGTCCTTTACCCCGCCACGTATAACCGCATAACCGATCTTTTTCTTTTCCAAAAGTTCCTGGATATCATCCAGTTCCGGCACAAAGCGTGCCATAACTACGATTTTCTTATCTTCAGCTATTGCAGTATCAATGATGTCTGAAAGTGCATTGAGCTTTGCGCTACTTACAGCATTCACCACGCCCCCGTCATCCGTCAGGTGTCCACCGGTAATCTGGGATAAGCGGAGCATTCGTGTGAGAATGTTGGCGGTCGTCACCTCGGATTCATCCATTTCCGCATAACTGTCCGATTCGATACTGTCATAGATTTTGGCAGCATCTTTTTCCAATTCCACGGTACGGACTTCTTCCGTAATCTCTGGAAGATCCAGGCACTCTGCCTTTGTCACACGAAACGCCACTGAATGGAGTTTTTTTAGAAAATCATCCGTCATCCATTTACGGAAGATCGGTGTGTGATTGCCATATCCGCCCATATCAAAATACTGATTACGAAAGGCATAAAACGATGTTCCAAAAATCTGTGGATTAAGAAATCGATACTGTGAAAAGACATCCAGCTCTCGATTTGTAATGACCGTTCCGGTGAGAAGCAGCTTGTACTTTGCTTTATCACCAATATGCTGCATTCCCTGGCTCTGCTTCGAGCGATTCTCCTTCAGCTTGTGGGCCTCGTCCGCAATCACAAGATCCGGATTGTAGGCCAGCAGTTCTTTTTCCAACCGCCATGCTGATTCATAATTCACGACCACAACCTGCAGCCCCTCTTCTGGGAGTTTGGTGAACTGTTCCTTTTTCTTTGCAACTGTCCCTTTCAGAATGACCAACGAATATGGAAAATCTGCAAATTCAGCAAATTCCTCTTCCCATACCCCAAGGATGGAAAGCGGCGCAACCACCAACACACGGTTGATCTTTCCGTATTGATACATGCAACCAGAAACAGCGATGCTCACGATCGTTTTCCCAGTTCCCATTTCCATAAGTAGGGCTGTGCCACGACTTTTGAGTTGGTTATCAAATACTCCGAATTTATCGCAGGCAAAGGCGAATGCTTTTTTCTGATGCTCATACGGAGTCGCCTTAATCGGCATCAAGAGTTCAATATTCTTATTCATTTCCGTCACCTCGCATTTCTCTGATCTCAATGCCCTGTACGTTTTCACCCAGTGTCAGAACAAGAACTTCACAGAAATCTCCGAAAAGGAAATGAAGTAATCTTTGGGGAATGCGTCTACTCGTGATCTCAAGCACTTCCTGTTTGATGCCGTTTTTGTCTGCAATGTTTATTCTTACTTTGTGTTTTAATTTCATGGATCTGTCCTCCTTTTTTGTTCTTCATTGCTTTGGAGGATGGCTTTATTTCCTTCCTCACTCACTGCCGAAAAATTCAACCCTCCGAAGAGGTGCGGGCAGGAGGACTCCGACCGCTATAAATACCGCCGCACATGACTTAGTCCTGCTTAGCGGACTTACGGCGCTTGATACGTTCTACGCCCAGTGCTTTTGCCGTTTTGTCAATGATCTTGTTTTTTCGATTGGTCATTGCCTGGGAAGATGGCAGCTTTCCTGTTTCCTCCGCTTCAGCCTGACGCATCTGTTCCAGCTGTGTTTCCATTCCGAAGTGCTCAAAAAAGAAATCTTGCTGTGCTTCCGTGCAATCCTCATCAATGACACGACGAACCTGTGCAGCTAATGGATTTTCCGATTCTGGTTCGGAACACATAGAATCTTCCAGGTTACTACCCTTGGCAGAGATTGTGTCCCAAGGATCAATTGCATCCTCGTCATTCGGATCAGCTTTGTAGCTGTTGACCTTTGCTTCAAACAGTGGATCGCGCAGCTCGCTCTCGTAGCGATCCTGCAAGTCCGAGTCATGATCTGACTCGTCCAGCATGATGGTGAGTTCAAGCGACAGATCCTTACCAACTTCCAACTTCTGAGTGATTTTCTGTCCTGTCTGAAGGTCTTCAAACTCGTAACAGTAATACTTACCGTCCGATGTCAGGTAACAGGCACGATCGGGATTGAACCCGCTCTTGCGAATCTTCGATGTCTCTTTTTTCTTCATTGCAGTGTCCTTTCTGTCCGAGCGGGACGGAGGGACACAAAAAGAGCCTGCGGCGAAGATGAACCACAGGCTCCAATGGCCGAAAATAGGCGCACGAAAGCAACGGTGGGAGCATCTTCATTCCAAACACAGCCTTTATTGCTGTGTTCAAAACTCTTATGCATCCCTCCGCCCTTATAGCGCTATTCGGACTAAGAGATTAATATTGATAAAGCAGGTTTTAACGATTTGTGAATTTGTATATGCGTTCGCACGATTTTTTTACAAAATTATAGAATTGCAGTTTAAAGTGTGGTATTCTTAAAAGTAGATTTACACTTTGAATTAATTCACGTGTTCCACCTTCGTCGTCCATATCTGCTTTACACTTACCATTCTACTAATTCGCCTTTTTCAAAAAGCGGACTGGACGGACAGATTCGGACAAGTTCGGACAAACACGTTTTAGACAGGAGGTACATGCAGAACATGAATTTTTCTGAATATGCTACAGGTCTTGCGCCATTCCTTTCGTTTGGCAAATCTGAGTACGATTTTTTCACAGAACTTATTGGGAATTTCATAAAGGATGCTACTATGGATGCCTGTAAAATTTTGAAGCGGAAGAATGATACGAAATACCGCTATGTTCGTGGTGATCGTCTTATCAAATCCAACGATGCACAATATCTTTATAATCATAGAGACATAGACAAATTTACTCAGTGGCTCGGTGATCGAATGGAGGACTCTGATTCATTTGAGAACGTTGCCGATTGGCTTCATAAGAATGGAATAGACACCAAGGAACCGGATTCTGCATGTGCTGAGCTTTTAGCGAGTATTTTTCTTGACGCCTCCAAAGGTTCTAAATCCGATCAAGCCGATCAGGAATCTGCAATCGATATGCAGTTAATCGAAGATATACAGAAAAAAATTGAGTTGCTTCCTCGCCCGGCGGATGTGCCAGTGCCAAAGAAAGCAACTCAAGATGAACGTGTCTATATCAAGGAGCTATATAACGCGTATGGTGATGCAAAAGGCCTAGACTCTTTTTCAGAAAAAGATCTAAGCTCCTATCCAGAATATGCAGAAGATTTAGATGATCGCCGAATTGATTACTATGCTGCTGAAAGCATCCGTCGCGGTGTATTGGAATTAAAAGCTGACAAGCTGATCGGACAATTTGAAGTCTTAAAAAACGAAACATTCGATGGCGTCAAAGACACAGCGAGACGCAGTCATCCAAATGGATATGAACATATGCTTGCTGTTATGGAGCAGGCAGTTAATGTGCCTATCTCAAACTACATACTCTGTACTTCGCCATATTGGATTAACGGAAAAATCAAAAAAGGTGTATGTCATCACCTTGTTAATGACGGGAAATTAGTATGGATAAAAAGGAGAAAACAGCAATGAATGCATCGACCATTGGTTCCACATTTGAAATATCGCTTCGTATCCTTCTGATGTTGAACTGCTTATCTCCCAAGCAGTTGGATGAGCAGCAAATAGGCATGATTGATTTTATTGCAGTCTATGCCGCGGATTTTGGACTATTGGATGAAAATCTGCATGGGTATAGTAATTATAGATTCAGTGAATTTCCGGCAAGGAAGCAGCCTATACAAGCAGCCTTAAGAAGTCTGATATTAGATGGATATATCCATTTGACTTCCACTTCTGAGGGATATGAATACTCTATTACTGCTGCCGGAAAGAATGTAAGCAAGCAATTACACAGCAGTTATTCCGAAGAATACTGTCTGGCTGTGAAAACAGTAGTTTCCGCTTTCAACCATGCAGATACTGCTGCCATGTTAAATGCAATTAATAACCTCACCGTAAAATCGCTAAAGGAGGTCACGCATGAATAGATTCTATATTGAAAAACTAGTGGTGTCCGGTGGTGGACATCATGCCTCTATTATTGATTTCAAACCGGGTTTAAATTTTATTCTCGGTCCTTCAAACACTGGCAAAAGTCTCGTGATGGATTGCCTGGACTATATGTTTGGCTTTACACCGAAGAAAAACAAACCTTCTAAAATCGTTGATAACAACAATGGATATGAATGGATTACTCTTCAACTTGCAACATCGAACGGAACTGTAATTCTTGAAAGAAAAATAGGTGACTCCAAAATTACTGTTAGTGGCTCTGATCCAACTGTTGAACACGGCAAGTACAGCGTAGGCCATACCGCTAAGAAAAATATCAACACTGTTTTCTTACATTTACTTGGCATTGATGAACCTCATTCTGTACGTTCCGCAGAAACAGGCTCTAAAACACAGGCTTTGACATGGAGAAGCATGCTCCACTTGTTTTTCCTGAAGCAAGGAGATGTTGCAAGAGAAAGCTCTGCTCTGCTGGCTCCTGGAAGCATGGGGCCTACTGCTTCTGCAGCCGTACTTCTATTCCTTCTAACCGGGCAAGATGCAAATAATCTTCTTCAGGATGAAGATCCCAAAATCAGCGAAGCAAAGAAAAAAGCGCTGATCAGCTACATCCAAGATAAGCTTCGGGAGGCTTCCAATCGACAGGATGAAATAAATGAAATACTCATATCATCTAATATCGTTGATCCACAGGCCAGTGTTGAACAAGTGCGTAAAGAGATTGCTGAGTTGCAAAAAGAAATAAACTCCGCAACTAAGGAAAGCCAGCAATTGATGTCCGAGATTTATGAATGGAATGGAAAACTATCCGAAGCAAAAACGGTTGCTTATAATTTTTCTGTTCTTCATAAACAGTATCAATCCGACATCCGACGCATTGGATTTATCGTTGACGGTGCATCGACAATCCAGCCTGCGAAGAAAAAAGTCAGATGTCCTATATGCGGTGAAGAAACCGTGCGTGTACACGACACCTCTTTTATCAGTGCATCTGCTGCGGAGCTTGAGAAGATCCAAAAACATCTAGCTGAGTTAAGGCTAGCGCAACATGATATAAATGTTCAGCAAGAAAAGATCCGTGGAAAAATCCAAGAACTGGAACAAAAGAAGACTGTTGTTGATTTACATATTTCTGATCTTCAAGAAAAGCTGTCTTCCTTCGAAACTGAACTGGAATATCAGCTAAATTTCATCCGCCTCAAGAGTGAATTGGACATCATTCGCAAAAATGAAATTCAATATAAAAGCGAGTTATTTCAAAAAGAAACTGAGGAAGCCGTCGAGCCTTCTAAGTACAATATATTTGAGGACTATAGCTACGACCTGATTCATGGATTTGAAGAAAAATTAAAATCTATTTTACAGGATACAAAGGTTGGTGGGGCCGATTCCGTTAGAGTCAATATGGAAAACTTCGACATTGAAATTGGTGGTCTTAAGAAATCTGTTTCAATGGGAGGTGGATTCTGTGGAATCCTGAATACTCTAACGACACTTGCCATGAGCGGATATTTGATTGATTTAAACCAATATGCTCCTGGCTTCTATGCAGTCGACTCCTCTCTTACTCAGCTATCTGAAGCAGAATACAAAGAACAAAGCAGTACCATTAAACAGAACTTTATCGAATACCTCATTGCTCACGCAAAAGAAAGACAGGTAATTATTGTCGAACAATCAAAACGTATGCCTTTCATTCCTGAGGATAGTGATGAAAAAAGTGTCCATGTGATTCGTTTTTCCAGAAACAAAAACGAAGATCGCTATGGCTTTTTGAATGAAGTATATAACCCTGAAGATCAATAACCCATTTAAAGGGATTCCCATAAATAAGGAGACAACAATGCGCATCAGCTATAACAAATTATGGAAAATGTTAATTGATAAAAATATGAATAAACGTGATCTTGCTGAAAGAAGCGGCGTCAGTTCCGCTTCCATTGCAAAACTAAGCAAAGGTGCAAATATCACAACCGACGTTCTACTTAAAATATGCGAGTCATTAGACTGTACCCTGGAAGACATCATGGAAACAGTGAAAGATTAACTGGCTCTGAAGGGAGATTTACCTGTGGAAATATTTAATAACACCACGAAGGTCATGAAAGACGACCTAGTGAAAACAATAAAACGCGGTGATCGTATTTCTATTGCAGCAGCCTGTTTTTCCATCTATGCCTATCAGGAATTAAAAAAACAGCTGGAGTCCTGTGAAGAACTACGCTTTATATTCACCTCTCCTACTTTCGTGGCAGAAAAAACACCGAAAGAACGTAGAGAATTTTATATACCGCGTCTTCAGCGAGAAAAAAGTTTATATGGTACTGAATTTGAAGTACGCCTGCGAAACGAACTGAAGCAGAAAGCCGTAGCAAAGGAATGTGCAGATTGGATGCGCCGTAAGGTGTGCTTTAAAACCAATACTACCCGTGAAGGCATGAATAACTTCCTTCTGGTAGATGGCGATGAGGATACCTATACTTATATGCCAATGAATACATTCACAACCGTCGACCTGGGGTGTGAGCGCGGCAATAATCTGACAAACATGATTACACGTATGGAGAATCCAGCAAGTAAAGAATTTCTCCACATGTTTGATTCCGTCTGGAATGATGAAGAAAAACTCACAGATGTTACAGAAGAAGTTATCGATATGATTTCTTCTGTATACCAGGAAAACTCACCGGAACTGATTTATTTCATGTCTCTGTACAATATCTTCAGTGAATTCTTAGAAGATATTTCAGAGGATGTATTACCAAACGAAGCAACTGGTTTTAAGGACAGCGTAATCTGGAATAAGCTGTTCAACTTCCAGAAAGATGCTGCTCTTGCGATTATCAATAAATTGGAGCAATACAACGGCTGCATTCTTGCAGACAGCGTTGGTCTCGGTAAAACATTTACGGCACTTGCTGTCATCAAGTATTACGAAGGCCGCAACAAAAATGTTCTCGTACTTTGTCCGAAAAAGCTGTCCGAGAACTGGATGACCTACCGTGGCAATCTGATTAATAACCCACTAGCCGCAGACCGGCTCCGCTATGACATTCTGTACCATACGGACCTTTCTCGTGACAGCGGAAACACGGTCATTGGATTGCCAATTGATCGAATCAACTGGGGAAATTATGACCTTGTCGTCATAGATGAAAGCCATAACTTCCGAAATGGTAATGGCACCAACAGTAAAGGTGGCGAAAAAGAGAATCGCTATATGCGATTGATGAACAGAGTCATCAAACCAGGTGTCAAGACAAAGGTACTCATGCTTTCCGCAACACCAGTAAATAACCGCTTCTACGATCTTCGTAATCAGCTGGCCCTTGCCTATGAAGGTGATCCATCTGAATTTAACGAAAAGCTGAACATCAAATCGGATATCGATACGATTTTCCGGCAAGCGCAGAAAGTATATAACGCGTGGTGCAAGCTGCCTGAGAAAGAGCGTACCACAGCTACTCTACTCTCCCAGCTTGATTTTGATTTCTTTGAAGTACTGGATAGCGTAACCATTGCGCGTTCCAGAAAACATATACAAACCTATTATGATGTTGCAGACATTGGAAACTTTCCAAAGAGAAACAAACCAATCTCTCTTCGTCCGAAACTAACAACACGACCAAATGCTATCAACTATAAAGAAGTATATGAACTCCTTTCGAAACTGCACCTGACCATTTATACGCCAACCGCATTCATTCAGCCAAGCAAGCTTCAAAAATACCTAAGCGAAGATGAAACGGAGAAATTCCGTAGTGGCCGTGAACTTGGTATCCAGCGGTTGATGAGCATCAATCTGTTAAAACGTATGGAAAGCTCTGTACATTCTTTCCTGCTGACTGTAAAGCGTATCTACGACTATCTGTATGATACCTCAAACGCAATTGATGATTTCATCGCTACCGGCGCTAACAACCTGAACGAAATGCCTGACCTGTCCAGTGAAGCAGACGAATTCGACTACGATGATCAAAATACGGATTTTTTCAATGTTGGCAAAAAAGTCAAGATTGACCTGCGTGATATGGACTATATTTCGTGGAAACGCGAAATGGATGAGGATATTGATAACCTGCAGCTCCTGATTCTAATGATTGAAGACATCACCCCAGAGTATGACTTCAAACTGAATGAGCTGATTCGCATTATCCGTGAAAAGGCTACGGCTCCGATCAATCTGGGCAATAAAAAAATATTGATTTTCACTGCCTTTTCAGATACCGCTGAATATCTCTACGAGAACATCAGTGGTATGGCACTGAAGGAATTAGGACTGCACACTGCCCTTGTCACTGGCTCTGTAGATGGTAAAACAACCATTCCGAAATTCAAGCCTGATATGAACCATGTGCTTGCATGCTTCTCTCCGAAGTCAAAGGACCGAGATGTTCTATATCCAAAGGACAAAACAGATATTGATATTCTCATTGCTACAGACTGTATTTCAGAAGGTCAGAACCTGCAGGACTGCGATTATTGCGTAAACTACGATATCCACTGGAACCCAGTGCGTATCATTCAGCGTTTCGGACGAATTGATCGTATCGGCAGTAAAAATGCCGTGATACAACTTGTGAACTTCTGGCCGGATCTGGATCTCGACGAATACATCAACCTGAAATCAAGAGTGGAAACACGAATGCGCATTTCCGTCATGACTTCCACCGGTGATGATGATCTCATCAACCAGGAAGAAAAAGGCGACCTGGAATATCGTCGTAGCCAGCTCAAGAAGCTGCAGGAAGAAGTCGTGGATCTGGAAGACATGACAAATGGCATTTCCATCATGGACCTTGGATTAAATGAATTCCGTATGGATCTGCTCTCCTACATGAAAACGCATAAAGATATTGACCACACGCCTTTTGGCATTCATGCGGTCGTCAAGGGAGACAAGCCTGGAGTTATCTTTGTTTTAAAGAATGTAAATGAGCACATCAACATTGAAAACCAGAATCGACTTCACCCATTCTATCTGGTCTATGTCGGTATGGATGGCGAAGTGATTACCAATCATCTACAACCGAAGGATACCCTGGATATGATGAGGCACCTGGCGCAAGGAAAAACAGACCCAGATATGAATCTGTGCGAACAGTTCAATAAGGCCACAGACAATGGCAAGGATATGGGAAAAATCTCTCAGCTACTGGAAGATGCCATCATGACCATCATCGATGCAAAAGATGAAAGTGATATCGATAGCTTCTTTGGGGGCGGGCAGACCACTTTCCTATCCGGCGGGTTTTCCGGCCTGGATGACTTCGAACTAATATGTTTTATGGTGGTGATAAAATGATTGAGTTCCCTACTGCTACAGCAGTACACAGACGTTTGCCAAAGGAGGCATTTTATAAGCACTTACCGCTGACAAAGATACTGAAAGAAAAATTTGTATCCGACGTAGACCGCATCGTGGTTGAAAACAGTTTTACCAAAGAAAATCTGAACCTTGCCTCGAATGCTGAAATAAAAGAGATCATGCTACTATCCATCTCCCTGAAGAGCCAGGAATTTGATGGTAAAGTCATTGAAGCAATCGCCCGGCAAAATCCTCATAAGCTGGTATTTCTACTGAGCTTTGAAAATCAACAACAGCTGGCCGTTTATCACAATAAACTCTACCGCACCTTATGGATGAAGCATGATGAAATAGCATTAAAATTACAAGGCTATTCTTTGGATGAAATATGGGATTCTTTCATAGAGCAGATTGCTCTGTACGAAGAACGTGCCGAACAGACAGATGCTCTTTCCATAGAGGATCGCCTTGCAATACAGGATCAGATACTAAAATTGGAAAAACAGATCGACAAAACAGAAAATGCGATGTGGAAGGAACAACAGCCAAAGAAGAAATTTGAACTACACACTCGCCTTCGTGAATATCAAAAAAAGCTGGAGGATTTGAAACATGGAAAATCTTAAAATGCATACGCCAGATTTGGCAGACAAAAACTTTAAAAAGCTCGCTTCACTGTTTCCGAATGCAGTAACAGAAACAAAAGATGAAAATGGCAATGTCGTGCGTGCCATTGATGCAGATGTGCTGCGTCAGGAAATCTCTGCCACAGTGGTAGAAGGTCCACAGGAGCGCTACCAGTTTACATGGCCGGATAAGAAAAAGTCGGTTGTGTTGGCGAATCAGCCGATTGCAAAAACGTTACGTCTTGACCGTGAAAAATCCGTCGGTAAAGATGGCACTCCGGGACATATTGATACAGAAAATATCTATATCGAGGGCGATAATCTGGATGCGCTGAAACTGCTGCAGGAAACCTACCTTGGCAAAGTAAAGATGATCTATATCGATCCTCCTTATAACACAGGCAATGACTTTATTTACGAAGATGATTTCTCACAGGGTGCTGATGAGTATCTTGGAAATAGCGGTCAGTATGACGAAGAAGGAAATCGTCTTGTTCAGAATACAGAAAGCAATGGCCGTTTTCATACAGACTGGTTGAATATGATTTATCCAAGGCTAAGATTGGCTAAAGTTTTGCTTACAGATGATGGCGTAATCTTTATTTCAATTGACGGACACGAATATGCAGCACTATATCAATTGTGTTGTGAGATATTCAATCAGAACAACTATCTTGGTACAATAATATGGAAAAATGTTACCGATAATAATCCTTCTCAAATAGCCGAAGAACATGAATACATTCTTTGCTTTGCTAAGAATACCAATTATGTAAAATCAGTATGGAAATCATCTATCTCTTCATATAAGGATATCCTTGTTACAATTGGTGAAAAATTCAACTCACAATATGAGGATAAAGAAAAGATGCAGGCTGCATACACAAAATGGTTTAGAGATAACAAGGCACAGCTTGGTCCTTTGAATCGTTATAAGTATATCGATGCCGGAGGAGTATATACTGGTAGTCAAAGCGTTCATAACCCCGGCAGAGGTGGTTATCATTATGACGTAATCCATCCGATCACACATAAACCGTGTAAAGAGCCCTTAATGGGATATCGTTTTCCAGAAGAAACAATGAAAAAGATGCTGGAAGAAGGCAAAATTTTGTTTGGAAAAGACGAAAGCAAAATCATTGAACTAAAAGTCTATGCGAAAGAATTTCTTGATAAACTTTCCAGCGTATTTGAATTCGATGGCAGAATAGGAGCATATGATCTTAAAACGCTGTTTGGAGAGAAGCCCATTTTTTCAAATCCTAAACCAGTAGAAGTTCTTTCTCGTCTAATATCATTTATCGTTTCTGAAAATGATATTATTCTCGACTTCTTTTCAGGTAGTGCTTCAATTGCAGAAGCTGTAATGGTTCATAATTCGCTTCAGAAACAAAGCATAAAATACATTTGCGTGCAATTTCCAGAAGATCTTGATGTTGCGATCAAAACTGCCACTAATAAAAGCAAAGAAACGATGACAAATGCAATAAAACTTCTTGAGGGACTCGGAAAGCCGCATAATATTTGCGAAATTGGCGAAGAGCGTATCCGTCGTGCTGGAAAGAAGATCAAGGAAGAAAGTCCGCTTACCACTACTGATCTGGATGTCGGTTTCCGTGTTTTCAAAGTAGACAGCAGCAATATGGAAGATGTCTACTATCGCCCTGCCGATTACAATCAGGGACAAATGGAACTGTTCGCAGACAATATCAAGCCGGATCGCACACCAGAAGATCTGCTTTTCCAGGTAATGCTCGACCTTGGTATTCTGCTCTCCTCTGACATTCAGGAAACAGAAATTGCGGGCAAGAAGGTGTTCTCTGTAGCTGATGGCTATCTCATTGCCTGCTTTGATAAGGATGTTACAGAAGAAACCGTCAAGGCCATTGCACAGAAGCAGCCAGTCTATGCCGTATTCCGTGACAGCAGTATGGCAAGCGACAGCGTAGCCACAAACTTTGAGCAGATCTTTGAAACCTATAGTCCGAGAACACAAAGGAAGGTGCTGTAATGGCTGAGATGAAATTCAAATTTACCATACAGCCTTACCAGACCGAGGCTGTGGAAAGCGTGGTAGGTGTATTTGCCGGTCAGCCTTTCAACGACCACTTCACCTACCGACGCGATGTTGAAATCAAGCGAGATGTGACAAACTGGATGCTTTCTGATCAAGAACTGTATATGGGTTTTGCCAACGCTAAGGTACAGCTCGATTACGGTCAGCTTTTGAATAATATCCACCGTATCCAGGCTCGCAATAATATTAAACTCTCCGATTCTCTGAAATCCGGAGGATTGGGTGTATGCTCTCTTGATGTTGAAATGGAAACCGGTACCGGTAAAACCTATGTTTACATCAAGACTATGTTTGAACTGAATAAGCTGTATGGTTGGAGCAAGTTCATCGTAGTAGTTCCAAGTATTGCGATCCGTGAAGGCGTACAGAAGAGCTTTGAAACCATGCAGGAGCACTTCATGGAGTATTATGGAAAGAAGGCTCGCTTCTTTGTTTACAACTCCAAGAATCTGCCGGATATCGATAATTACAGCCAGAGCGCAGATATCAACGTCATGATCATCAATATTCAGGCATTCAATGCCCGTGGTAAAGATGCAAGGCGTATCCGTACAGAGCTGGATGATTTCGGAAGCCGCAGACCTATTGATGTAATCAAGGCAAACCGCCCTATCGTTATCTTGGATGAGCCACAGAAAATGGGCGGCACAGCCACGCAGGAAAGTCTGAAAGAGTTTAACCCGCTGTTCTGCTTGAACTATTCTGCCACCCACAAACAGCACCACGACCTTGTCTATGTGCTGGATGCTTTGGATGCATACAATAAAAAGCTGGTAAAGAAAATTGAAGTAAAGGGATTTGATATCAAGAATCTGAGAGGTACCGACAGTTACCTCTTTTTGGAAAGTATCGTCATCAGTCCAAAGAAGCCTCCTATGGCCCGCATTGAGTTCGAAGTTGGGTACAAAAAATCCATCAACCGTGAAACAAGAATTCTCGGTGTGGATGATGACCTGTTCTCCCTTTCCAAAAATATGGAGCAATATCGTGGCTATCGCATCAGTGAGATTGATCCGATTCGTGGTACTGTTACTTTTACCAATGGAGAAGTCATCCATACTGGCGAAGTCATCGGTGATGTTTCAGAAGCAGATCTGAGACGCGTGCAGATTCGCGAAACCATCCGTTCTCACTTTGAGAAGGAAAAGGAACTGTATTCTAAGGGCATTAAGACCTTGTCACTGTTCTTTATTGATGAGGTCGCTAAGTATCGTAAATACGATGAAGATGGCAATGAAATCAACTCTGAATACGGCAATATCTTTGAGCAGGAATATACAGATATTCTGAATGAATACCTGACACTGTTTAACACACCATATGAGCAGTATCTCCGCTCCATTGATGTCCATAGCACACATGCTGGTTACTTTAGCATCGACAAGAAAGGACATAAAGTAGATAGTTCTCTGAAACGTGGCAGTGATGAAAGTGACGATATTTCTGCATACGATTTGATTTTGAAAGACAAGGAACGGCTGCTCTCCTTTGAGAATCCGGTGCGTTTCATTTTCTCTCACTCCGCTCTTCGCGAAGGATGGGATAACCCTAACGTGTTCCAGATTTGTACCTTGAAGCATGGTGGCAGCTCTCCTACACAGAAGCGTCAGGAAGTAGGCCGTGGTCTTCGTCTTTGCGTAAATCAGAACGGTGAGCGTCAGGACTACGACACCCTCGGCAGTCAGGTACAGAAAATCAATCAGCTGACCGTCATCGCATCTGATGGATATAAAGACTTTGTTGCTGATCTTCAGAAAGGAATCCGTGAAGATCTCTATGATCGTCCAACCAAGGCTACTGCAGAATACTTCATCGGTAAAACGCTCAATATCGGTGGCAGCGATGTCACGGTATCTGATAAGCAAGGCCGCGACATTTATCGTTATCTGATCAAAAACGATTACATTGATGAGGATGATCACGTAACCGACAAGTATCGTGCAGACCTCGCAAACGATGCTCTTGCACCCGTCCCTGAAAGCTGTAAGGAAATCACCGATGGCGTACATGCACTCATTCAAAGCATCTTTGATGAGCACGCTCTCGATGATATGATCTCCGATGGCCATGAGACGAAGATTCAAGAGAATGCGCTGAATGATAACTTCTACAAGAAGGAGTTCCAGACGCTTTGGAATTATATTAATCACAAATATGCTTATACCGTAGAATTTGACAGTGATGAACTGATTCGAAAGGCAATCGCGCATATTGATGATAAGATGTTCGTGGCAAAGCTACAATATACCGTTACCACCGGCCAGCAACAGGACGATATGAATTCCGATGCACTGAAAAACGGAGCCAGCTTCATAGCAGAAAAAAGTAAGACGTATACCCTGGAGCGTGCAGAAGGCAGCTCCGTAAAATATGATCTGGTTGGTAAAATTGCGGAATGTGCAAAATTAACGCGTCGTTCTGCCGCAAAGATTCTGGCAGGTATCCGGCCATACACCTTTGCCATGTTTAAAAATAACCCGGAGGAATTTATCACAAAGGCTATCCGGCTGATCAACGAGCAGAAAGCAACCATGATCGTAGAGCAAATCACCTACAATCAGACCGATGGAACCTATGACAGCTCCATCTTTACAGCTGAAAAGAACACGGATTTTTCCAAGGCATATCATGCAAAGAAAAACGTGCAGGATTATGTTTTTGCTGACGGCTACGCGAAAGACGGTCAGAGTATTGAGCGCCAATTCGCTGAGAGCATGGATTTAGCCGATGAGGTTTGCGTCTATGCGAAGCTGCCGAAGGGATTCTCCATTCCAACCCCTGTCGGCAACTACTCTCCTGACTGGGCGATTGCTTTCAATAAAGGTACTGTCAAGCACATCTTCTTTATTGCGGAAACCAAAGGCACAATGGACTCATTGAATCTAAAGCCTATTGAACAGTCAAAAATCGCTTGTGCAAAAAAACTATTCAGTAATCTCTCTTCTGCTGATGTCGTTTATCATGAAGTAAACAGCTATCAGCACCTGCTGGATATTATGGACAAGCTCTAAAATCGCATAAAAAAACAATGCACACCCGCATAACGAAATATCCCGTTCATCGTTACGGAATAGATAAATCGTTATGAAGGTGTGCATTTTTAATGTTCTGCGCTCACCTACGGGGGCTGACGCTCGCTGCCGGTTTATCTTTCTGGCAAAAAAATAAGACCTCTGCACACCCCTTGGTGTCAGAAATCCCTTTGTTCTAAAGGATTTGTTTGCTGCTGCCCTTATGTATCGTTATGCAGTCCGTATCAATCACGCAACTGCCTCATCATATACTTTATTGATTTCCGTTTTTCCTACAGTTCCAAGGCGTGTGAGCAGTTCGGATACATCTGCCGGAGTAAAGAACTCTCCACCAGATTTTCCGGCATTCGATGCATACATAGTCATAAGATACTCATACGCATCCCCAAAGGCATCAATGGAATGATCTTTCACATCTCCCAGATTCATTTCGCCTACGCCATTCAGCAGTTTTACAAGTTTTTCATTACGCTTTACAACTGTAGAGCCCAGTTTATTGCTGTTTACATCATAATCATCGAACAGTCCAGCGAAGTCGCTCTCTGCCTCACTGCCTTTCGCTGATTCCTCGATATGACGTAACACACGCTCCAGTGTTTCATTTAAGTTTTCATCATTCGCAGCACTGGCACGGACATTACAGAAAAGTTCGCTCGGAAGGATAAAAAATCCTTTTTCCTCTACCAGTCCTTCTTTTGCTTCTTCTGCATCCTCATCCGGCATTTTTGCAAAGTCAAAATCGGTGTTGCCCGCATCAATCTCACCGCTGTTTATGTAATTACACAGATTTTCGGAAATATAACGATAGAACATTGTGCCAAGAACATAATTTTTAAAGTCCCAACCATCGACTGCTTCACGCTGTTCATCTGCAATCGCCCATATTGCACGGTGCAGTTCATCACGTTCCTGTTCTTTTTTTGTATCAACCATTCTCTTTTCCTCCGCTATCCTCTGGTACAAATTCCAGAATATCGTCAACGCCACAGTTCAGAACACGGCATATACTCTCTACGCTTTCGAGTGAAATATACCAATTACGTTTCAGCCGTGTGATGATATTTGCTGAGAAACTAGCCTCCTGCTGCAACCGTGCATTCGTCATATTTTTTCTATCAGTAAATGGAATAATTTTTTATAACTGACCGCTATGTCATCCCTCCATTATTTTGCCAACAGATATAAGGAAAGCATATCTCGAAAACTTGAATTTTTCAATTTGTATCACAATCTCTTCAATCCATATCATCTGATTAGATAAGATAGATATCATTCATATAAGTCTTAATACCTCAGTATCATTACATTGTCCTTTAAACACTTCCATATCTGCAAAAAGGACATCCCCCTGACCTGTAAAATCTACAGTTCCGAAATGTCCTTTTTCCCATACTTTACTATATTTTTAACACACGATGCTGCTTATCCACAATCTATATGATTCCAAAATGCCTAAATGCCTGCATAATCGCATCTTCCTTCTCTGATGTACACTGTGGCTGTCTCGCATTCTCTGATTTAGCCAGATTGAAGTTCTCACCGACATCCAGTCCACACTTCTTCTTAATCTGTGCGATATACAGTGATGAAACCTTAAGTCCTGTCTGTTCCAATACATATGCCTTTATCTGCTCATATGTCGCTTTTCCTTTGAATTCAGATAAATCCATATCCTCCAGAGAGAAGTCCACCTTCACTTTTCTGCTGTTGACCATTCCCTTGGAAAGTAAGACAACCGTCTCTATGTGCTCTGTATATGGGAAGCAGTCATATGGTGTTGCACGCTTCACTGTATATCCATGCTTTGTGAGATACTTTAAATCCCTCGCCAGTGTTTCCGGACCACATGAAACATACACCACTCTCTCCGGTGACAGCTTGACAACCGATGATAAAAATGCCTCGTCGCTGCCGGTTCTTGGAGGATCCATTATGACAACATCTGCCTTCTCACCCTTTTGTGCCATCTCGACCATGAATTTTCCGGCATCATCATTGTAGAAACGGATATTTCTGATGTCGTTTCGCTTTGCATTGGTAACTGCATCGCGGATTGCATCACGGTTTAGCTCAACTCCGATGACTTCACCTGCATTTTTCGCTGCTATGATACCTATGGTTCCGGTGCCACAGTATGCATCGATTACGCGCTCCTTGCCGGTCAGGTGTGCCTCATGAATGGCTTTTTCGTATAAAAGCTCCGTCTGTACCGGGTTCACCTGATAAAACGAGTTTGGTGAGATGCGGAAGGTGCAGCCACACAGCTTATCCTCTATGAAGCCCTTACCATAAAGTGTGATGTTTCTGTCTCCAAGCACCATGCTTGTCTTTTTATCATTCACGTTGAGCACCACTGTCGTGATATTGGGATGCTTTTTCCTGAGTGCTTTTACGAAATTATTCTTCGACGGAAGTATCGGCGATGCCAGGACAAGCACTACCATTATCTGTCCTGTTGCATAACCCTTTCTTACAAGCACATGTCTGAGAAGGCCATAGCCGGTGTCCTCATCATAGGTCTTTATTCTGAATGAGCGGAGCATATCCTTTATGTCCTTTATTATCTCATCTGACTCCTGCTCCTCTATCATACAGCTTTCGATATCCACCACATCATGTGTGTTTTTCCTGTAGGCTCCCGCCACAATCTGACCGCGCCTCGTACAGTCAAATGCTGCATGAACCTTATGACGATAATAGAGCGGATTTTTCATGCCGACAATCGGCTCCACAAAGCAAAAAGGCTTTAGCAGCTTTTTCATGTATGCCTGCTTGGTCTTTAACTGTTCCTTATATTCTACGCCCTGATAGTCGCAGCCGCCACATTTCTTCGCATACGGACATGCGTTATCGCTTTTTGCTCGGCTGCTTTTCTCCTTTAGTCTCGGCTGTCCGTTGGCTTTTTTGTATTTCTTCTCATTACACGTGGGTTTTTCCTTATAATTGCCTTGATTTCCCGCCATATCTGTACTCCTTAAAATCAGCTGTGCTGATTACTTGCCGTATGTATTATATAAATACACATGATTATCTATACAGTGCCATCCGCTTGAAGCGCCTGCTGTCACACATATATATGTCTTTCCGCTTGCTGCCTTCTCATAGCTGACCGCACAGTTGCCGGACTGATTTACAAAGCCTGTCTTTGCACCGATTACCTCGCCGCTTGTCATCCTGTCCTCTATTCGGCGCAGGAACAGATTTGATATGTTCAGGTTCTCCGGATGCTGCGGTGTTGCAGCCGTGCTATATGTATGATTTGAAAGTACCGTTTTACAAATGTCGTCCTGCATCGCTGCCTGCATGATGACCGCCATATCATAGGCTGTGCTGTAATTGTTCTCATCATATATGCCGACAGGGTTTGCAAAATGTGTGGTCTGGCCTATACCAAGCTCTGCTGCCTTCTGGTTCATCATATCGACAAATGCTTCCATGGAGCCTGCTGTATAAACCGCAAGCTGATATGCCGATTCTCCACCCGATGGCAGGATAGTTCCGTTAAACACATCGCGAAGAGGCACCTGCTCACCGTCTAAAAAGCCTGTTGTACTGCAATCATGCACATATGAATAATCTGTGGCTTCTCTTGTAATTGTAACAACCTCGTTGAGCTTGTTTTCTATCACAGCCTGCCTGTCTATTTCGGTGTTTTCATTCTCCGCTGCAGCAATTGCATTTTTCTCAGCCTGCTCTGCTGCTACAAGCACTGTCATAACCTTTGTCATGGAAGCCGGATACATTTTCTCATGAGCATTTTTCCCCGCAACAACTGTGCCGTCCTGCTCATCAATCACTACGGCATAAGAGCTCTCAAGCTCATCTCCGATTGCTGCTGTAGCATCAGACTCCTTTGGTGCAAAGAGCTCCTTTGCTTCCTCTGTCTCACTTACCTGCTCAGTCACACCGGTCACATTTTCTGTGGCCGTTCCTGTGTCTTTTGCCTTACTACTGTCTTTTTTTGTTAAAGCACGCTATACCTATTATAATCGCTATAACGACTATCACAGCCACTATTCCTACAAGCTTAATCTGTGAAGCTTCTGTATTTTGTCTGCGTCGTCTGTAATTTTTTCTGCTATTATTTCTCATATCCAATCCCTGTCTCGTTGTAACTATTCATCCCACGCACATTCGCAAAACCACACTTGAATAATCACATTTCATTTTTATACTGTAACCTATTTAGTATACTCCCTATCTGGAAGCTGTGCAATAATTATCGCAATAAACATGAGCACACATCCAAAAATTTCTCTGCCACCCAGCATCTGGCCAAGCAGAATCCATCCTGCAATCACAGAAACCACCGACTCAAGACTCATCGCCACCGATGCCACCGCCGGATTTAAGCCCTTTTGTCCGACAATCTGCAGCGTATAGCCCACTCCGCTTGAGAAAATACCGGCATAGAGAATCGGAATCCATGCATCCCAGGCGCAAAGCGACTGTGCCCACTGCGCTATACCGCCTGTAGACGGTCCCATATCTGTAAAAATCATCACTATACATGAGCCAAGTCCGGTGACAAAAAACTCAATACATGAGAGTCTGACCGCATCTACCTGTGATACGAAATGGTCAATCACAAGTATCTGTATCGCAAAGCACAATGCCCCTGCCAACAGGAGCAAATCCGAGCCGCTAAGTGAAAATGTCCCATTCATGCACAGAAAATACATGCCTATCAGTGCAATAAATACACCTATCCATATTTTGGCTCCACATTTTCTTTTGAGGAAAATCCCAAGTATAGGCACCATAAGTATATATGTAGCTGTAAGAAATCCTGCCTTGCCGGATTCTGCGCCCATGCTGATTCCAAGCTGCTGCAGGTTGCTCGCAAAGAAAAGTGCTATTCCACAGCAGCTTCCGGCTATCCAAAGCTCTTTCTTTTGCTTTTTGCTTTCAGGTCTGTTTACCGTCAGCTCTTTCTTATCCAGTATTTTTATGACCGGCAGAAGGCAGAGCGCACCAATAAGGAAGCGGATGCCGTTGAATGAAAATGCTCCAACTGCATCCCCTCCCTTTGACTGCGCTACAAAGGCTATTCCCCAGACTATATCTGCCAAAAACAAAATAAAGACATGTCTTGTCTTTGAGGCTGTATTCATTATAATAGTTCCTCCGTGTTATTAAAATCAGAGATATTATATCACCGTCTACCTTAAATTGCATACTTAAATATGCTGTTACATTTCGTTTGTATATAAAATTATACAAAAAACAGGCGGCAAACACCCTCTTTGGGTATTCGCCGCCTGTCTTTATATCTTATTGCGTAACACTATTATTTACGCTATTCTTCCAGCTTAAAATGCTTTATCTCTCCGTTTCCTGCCACATAGAAATCATTATCCTTATAAATGCCTCTGTAGCCTTCTGTATTTTTATAGGTCAGTGCCTGCTGCTCCAAAAGACTAAAGCCGTTTTCACTGTCATACGAAAACAGATAGTAGTCATTCGCAGTAAATCCTATCAGATTTTTCTCCGGGTCAGCAAGAATAGCCTTGTAGTTGTATACAAACTCATTACTCCAGCTCTCAGAACTGTCGATAAGCTTCTGGTTCACCTCAACCGGCTTTGTCGGATCACTCACGTCAAACATCGTGAGCTTTATCTTACTCTGCTGCGAGTCACCATAGCCTATTCCAAGCACGTGCGTATCATCCCACATATGCAGATACTCAGAGAATCCACTCACCTCAAGCTCTCCGAGAAGCTTTGGCGCTGTCGGGTCGGATATATCTGCCACAAAAAGAGGATCCGTCTGCCTGTA